>Ga0123354_10004728_pt1 | contig 19428 bp, 12 predicted proteins | sample TergutLab28metaG_2_FD_97872 | JGI IMG/M metagenome (GOLD analysis project Ga0123354, IMG submission 97872) | Labiotermes labralis P4 segment gut microbial communities from Petit-Saut dam, French Guiana - Lab288 P4 | ecosystem: Host-associated > Arthropoda: Insects > Digestive system > Gut ...
CACACAAAATATCGTCCTCTTGCAGAACATTCCTACGCACAGCCATGATTGCAACTGAAGGAAAACAAAGAGAGTATCTGAATGAGCGGTCACTTTGTTGCAGGCTTATCATTCTAAAATAGGGTTCAAGAGCGGTCTGTCTGCTTGTAACTTGAGATACAAACATCCTGCATGTAGCTGATGATAACCTTGAAGCGATCAGTGTGTCAGACCAGCTCGAAAACGTGCGTGTTGGACGTCGTGTAAGAAAACGCAGAAATGCGGGACCTGTCAACAACGCATGGGTGAGCAATCACGCATTTCTGCGTGAGCCGACGGCAATGTGTTAAGATATACGAGCAGATTGTTGTTATGTTAAGACATACGAGCAGACTGTTGTATGTTAAGTACTTGTTTTTTCCCTTTATTTCTGTTTATTAGAGGTAATTTTACACTAATTTTCATTACATTTTTGGACAAAAATTTCTCTAATATGTTTCCATTTAATCCGTTTCCTCTATTAGTCAAATGTTGCTATACTTTGATTACACGTTTTTCAAGGAATAAGAAAAATATGAGTGAGATATTGTGTTCTTGTGGCAGTAATTTGGAAGAATTCTCTCTTCTGGAATGTGACACTGTGTGGTTTAGTAGAAATAAATGTACCAACGTTTTGGAGGAACGTTCTTCCATCTTTAAGGCAGAAGTGACACCTTTACCAGGTGACATGGTGTCTCTGTACAAAAGACAATTTTTTAAAAGAGTGCTTTCGTGGATTCACACCTCTGTCTCAATACTGGCAACTCAGTAGGGCAACTGGTACATCTGCGTACTATTTTAATTTTTTTTCCCTCATATTTGTGTCCTGCCATGGCTCAGGTGTTTAGTTGCTGGTCTGCAAGTGTGGGAGCTTGGGTTCAATCCCAGGCCATTCCACGGACAGAGTGACACTAGCTTTCACCCTGTCACTATCATATAACCAGTGCTCCATATTCAATCATTCATCTATTAACAGCACCGTATAACCTTACATTTACAACAGCATAATTAAATAACCCACTTAAAAAAACTTTCTTATATTTAGGTCGGAAATGGCAATCTCATGTTTCAGATGACATTTTTTGGGTTCTGGTCTTTTGTATATAAATTAAGCATACAGGCTTAATAGTAATGTTGGTAAATATATCTTAGTACGTACAAAATTGTCAGATCTATATCAGAGGTATTATTCTGGACATCTTTATTTACACTGGAATGACTCAGTCACTCAGCACTTAGTTTCACTCGATAGTCATAATATTAGGTGTGAGCTGTGTTCTCTTGTAGTACGCAATTCTACTTTCTGCATTCTTCACTGTTACTTTGTAATTTTCATAAACCTAGGTGCACTTGCATTGTATGCAGTAGCCCAGTTAATAGTGTATTTACCTACAGTGTGGGTTGCTGCGTTACATTTTCCAGGGAGGTGATTTTTTTTCAGCCACAATGTCGCTGATGACTGGCTGATAAAGTTTTGCCTTGATATTAATTCTTCCAATTTTCTGGTCCAGTACCATAATCTAAAACTGAACACATTTCAGAGCGCATATATTGCCTGGGCCACCCTTGTAATATAAAGTGTCCGGGTTTACTTTGTGTTACCATATATTTACTGCTGATGGTACTGTTTGTGTTATAGTTCACTGCAAAGATGTGTGTTCACTTACCAGGTGTGAGATTTATGGTGGTCGGACTGTGTGTGGGGTGGGATATTCTGCCATTTTTTGTCCATCAAAACTCCATACTCATATGTCATTGCATGATAAGGAGCTGGCACAAATGGTCCACTTGAAACTAAATTGTTCAGGTGCTTGTATTCACCCCAGTCACAAAAAAACAGTAGGTTACATTTACTTGGGAATGATGAGACCTGCTGTTTTATGGCTTGTCATATTTATTTATACATTTGTCCCCTTCGTATTTTATCGTTACAGGGTTACGGAAACTATTCTCAGAACACTTGTGGCAGTCCCAGTTGCTTGAAGATTCAGAAAGCTATAAGGATCTGTTTGCTGATTGTAACAAATATGCAAACAATGCTGAATTGGTGAAAGCAGTTCTTTTATCTGGTACAGGTTCATTACTCAGTAGACGGAGCTGGGATGTAAAGAATGGACGCTTAATCAAGAATGCAAATGCTATATTAACAGAGTAAGATTTATAGTGTTACTGTTGGTTGTAATGCTGTTGCATAAATATCATGTGAAATTCAAATCTACCGTAATTTAAAAAGTTGCATTTTTCAGACTCATTACATATCACAGGCAACAGAAGTCTGTGATTGTAACTTTTAAAGGCATTTTAAGATAACATCATATTAAAAGCACACTGTGATAGACTATCTTGCATTTAGAAAGCTTCACAACAAAGATGGATACAGTTTATTTATGTGAACTGCATTCTCTCTCTCTCTCTCTCTCTCTCTGTTTTTTTTAAAGGGCATAGGCTAGACAAACAATGAATTATTGTTTTATTCCCACCTGGGACAAGAGCGTTAACTTTTCTGCAGAGCAACCAGACTGGCTCTGGAGCCCACCCTGCCTCCGTTGCAATGGGTAGAGGCAAATTGATCATTTGACCACTCACCCTATTTAGTGCCAGGGGTAAGGATGGCTGGAGCTATTCCTCAACTCCCCATTTGCCTTCTTGGCATGTACAGCAAATTTACTTTTGGCCCTTGGTGTTCCCTTGGGGTATTTTATTTGATACTGTACTTGACTTGTACAGTTGACAAAACATTGTTACATGAACCATGAGACAACATCCCCATATTTGATACACCAGTCTGCTTTTGTGTTTAACATGTGACATCCTGAACCATTGATTTCAAAATGCCACATAATTTGTTGAAACATTCCTACCTTAGAAGATGGGGAATGGAAAAGTTGGATGAATTGAGAATTATAAGAGATGAATAAAGGAGAAAATGTAGTAAAATGGATGAAAGGGTAAAGGATAAGTTGGTTAGGTCATTTAGAGAGAATGGAGGAGGATACGATTTTTAAAAAGATTTTTGTTGAAGAATTGGAAGGGATGAGAAGAAGGGGAAGATTTATGAAAAGACTGAAAGAGAAAGTAGAAAGAGATTTTTAAGTGTTGGAAGTGAGAAGATGGAGAGAGTTGGTGGTAGATAAGAAAAAATGGAAGGATATTGTTCGACAGGCCAAAGCCCACAGTGGGCTGTAGTGCCAATGGAAGACCTTAGAAGCATTACTGGTTGGAATTTGACTGTTAAAGATATTTAATGATCTTATGTTAATAGATCAGGTCAACGTACCACCATTACTCCTGAGAGTGTTAACTACAAGCGGGAGGAATATCCAAGTCCATTTCTTACTTCCTTTCGTCAAGTGCAGTCAGTGGAGCGACGTACAGTATTGGTGCGAGAGACCAGTCTGCTGTCTCCTTTGTCAGTTCTTCTCTTCACTATGGGGCAGCTTACGGTGCAAGAGGTAAGTAATTGTGTCAATGAAATGATGACCTCTTATAGTTGGGTGTCATAGGACAAATATGATCGTCAGCTTAGAGCATTTTGGTTATGCCTTTTAATTCTCTCAGGAACAGTTTTAAGTGTCACCAATGCCCAATTGAATTTTTGCAGCCTACGAAAATTAGCATACATACACAAAATTTGTGATTAAAGTGAAGATCTTTTGTACACAAAAGTGAAGTACAAATTTACTGATATTTTATTTTTTGAAAAATGTAATTAACAGGGCAGTGCATTTGTGTGATATTTAGTTACAAAATTGGGAAACTGTTAAAGAAATATGTGCCTTGTTGAATATGGCATTCAGTGATGAGGCATCAAGCCAGTCAATAACATGTGAATGGTACCTGTATTTAAAAGTGATAAAGAAATGTCCTGGGGTGACCATGGCAATTTGAAAAGGGTTAATGTGTAATAAAATTAATTTGGTGTCACTTGAATTTTAGTCCAAGAACTTTTTGAACAGATGTTTTGTTACACATATCAGCAGTTCATGAAGCACAAAACAACACACTGTGGAATATAATAAACTAGAAACCCAACTGAATATGCATCATATTTTAACAGTATTCGGTCCTTATGGCAAAAGTATAAAACCATGTAATACAAGAAGTGTACAGAATGTGGCAGACATAAATGGTATTTGCATTTTTCTGTATATCACAAAGGAGAAGGGATGGGCCATCTTAGATTTCAGTTTTTACATAGTTGTGCCATGGCCTGTGGACACACATTCCTGTCCAACTGTTATGTCATGGTTACAAGGTGTAATGCCTTTGATGTATGAGTAATTAATGATTTTTAATTACGGTGAGGCATTTCTCTTCCCGATTCCAATATATGGCTGCTCTTGATTTTGTAAGTACAGTTAGAGTATGACACTGGCCACTCAGCTTCATCTAATGTTAAGAGTGTGTGGGCTAGTGTGTGGCGTTCCATTGTGCATACACCTTCTGGATGTGGTGCTTGAGCACAGGAAGCAAAAGAGAATTTACACTGTTCTTACATTTCAGTACAATCCTCCATCAAGTGAAAATAAGTGGAGTAACCATGCGCTGCTAAAGATTAATCAGAGGAGCGATATCTCAATGTTGTGTGACAAAAGGTAATGTATATCTAATTTTATGTTGTAGCATATTCCATGTGGGATCTTGTAAATTGCTGTTGTGTATAGTCCAATGGCTAGCATGTGGCTACTTTGTTGTGACATGTTTCAACATTCAACCTGTTAACACTACCATGGCCATCCTAAAAAAAAATCACAAAAACCTTACTGTTAATTCCATATGAGCAATTATACATTCAATCATATTACTACCACAGGCAACTCATACTGAAACAATACACAGGTGAACACAAACCAGTGTACCGACTATTCCTTGACCCCCACATTATGTCCCCACCTGCAATACACACCGATCAATACTCCAACACTACCACTTCCTAGACCTTAGTATCAAGCACATCCTGCCATCGACCAGACTACTTATATGGATGGTACATACAATATCTTAATTAATTTATGAGACATGATATTGCATTTGTTTGAAATACTCTTAATGTATTGTTTTAGAATTCTCTTAGTTTAAAAACTTTAAATATAACACTTTAGAATGCTAAATTGTCATATTTTAAAACATTTTACCACAAATCAAAACCATTTTATGTTTTCTTGATATATTATGAACTTAATAGTCTACACTTAGACAATTCATATAGATTTGATTATAATTTCAGTATGAAAGAAATACCATAAAACTGCATGTACAAGTCTTCCTGAGGTTGAACACTTGGATGTTTGAAACATGTTGAAGACAACGTAATTAAATAGGAACATTAATGTAAAAAGTGTGCATTTTGTTGGTTCTTATTACACATGTTTGAACATGTCAAGTCAGTGTCATCGTCACTGTCATACGATGTATTGTAGTTTTACAGTGTCATAGTTCTGTATGTTGTATCACAAAACTTTCCAAACTGTGTACAATCATGCATTCTGCTTGTATGTTTCTCTACTGCACTAGCTTCATTATCATTCCCACACTCTCCTTACATGCTGTCATGCTTTCTTTTCCTTTTGTGTTGTTGTTTTCTTCTTCATACTGTGCAGCCCACATGGCTTACTTGTTAGCCATGTTAATTGTTTATTGCCATGAATCTTAATTGACAAAGTGGTAACTTGCAAAGTTATTGACTGTCATAAGTTTTTACACTGAGGGGCCAGCATGAAGTGTCACTGTTAGAGCATTAATTTCCTCTGAAGTTTGCACTGCATGTTTTATGCAGCCATGACTGAGCAATATTGAAAGAATAGCTGGACACCACTCGCAGCCTGCATGAAATTTCTGCGAATTTGTATTTCTTAATTGCCATTTGAAGTGTCTTTTATACTTTCTTCGTGTTCTTACAGTTTCAGAAGACTGAAATTGAGTTGACAACAAATCACTTAAATCACTTGCTTCATGACTCAGCCAGTAGTTGAAGCACAAAACCACAGTAGACTTTGTTGTTTGGCCTTTGCTACACCATCCTGTGTGTGCTGGCCTGTTTTCAAATTGAGATTGAGTGTTACTTTCCCCTTAAATACTGTACTCATTAAAACCACACTTTTATATTTCACCTTGGACTGGATGGAATTCTGTAGTGGGGTTACATGCTACATTTTGTTGTGTGAATTTCACTTTGGTCTGCACTGAATTAGTGAAACAACTACTCTAGGTGAAACACAAAATAAACCGTCAGCTTTCTCAACAGCGATTCCTTATATGGTATAGACAGTTGGTACCTGATATTAATTATAGGATTCATGAAGACCTGCAGTTTTATTTGAACTGTTTTTGGGTATAATGTGTAAAACAAAATTTGAAAATCTGTACTCCCCACCCAATATTGTTCGGGTAATGAAATCGAGAAGAATGAGATGGGCGGGGCATGTAGCACGAATGAGGGAGAGGGGAGGCATATACATTGCTTTGGTGGGGAAACCTGAAGGAAAGTGACCCAGGCGTAGATGGGAGGATAATATTAAGATGGATCTTCAGAAAGTAGGATGTGGGGGGTGTGGACTGGATTGAGCTGGCTCAGGATAGGGACAGGTGGTGGGCACTTGTGAATGCAGTAATAAACCTCCAGGTTCCATAAAATGCAGGGAATTTCTTGACTAGCTGAAAACCTGTTAGCCCTTCAAGAAGGACTCTGCTGCATGAAGTAAGCAAGTAAACAAACTAGGATAAATACCACAATTTATGTCTTTATTCTGCTTCTTAATGTCATGAATAAGATTTATAACTATCACACTTCCAGCTTTCAAGGTAAGGGTGTGATATTTTATTCTTCTTTCAGTCAAGTTGAGCGACTTGCTGAACTGCGTGCTATCCTGTGGAACCTGATCACTTATTTCGTCTTGAAGGAAGGTATGAATGAAGATCACAACCGTTATGAAACTGTTCGTAGTTTTCATGAAAGATTTTTAGAAATTCTGTGCACAGTAATGCACAATGTAGGTGCTAAAATTGACTGTGACATTGAGGACAGTCAGCAAAAATAAACTGTCAGCACATTGCTTAACCACCCATTTTCAGCAGTGAAAATTTTAATGTTTGAAAATTGTAAATACTGCACATACAATGTTTCCTGGACAACCAGTTTTGCAACAGACCAGATAATAAATGCTTCTTAAAGGTGAAAACTTTGTGTAAGAGAAATGTGAAAATGAGGTCAGTTTTCTTGAATCCACATGTGTATTTTGATCCCAAGCATTTATTACATAAGATTTCTATTATAAAAATCAGAAATGTAAATTATCAGGGCAAATTGGGCATATAGTTACTTTAGTGATCAAGAGAGTTTTATAAAACCCAAGTCAATACAGGCGATCTAAAAATATGTCTAAAGTCATTTGTTGTTGGCACTCTCTGCATTTTCTTCATTTACCTCAAGTGTGTCCTCCACCTCAAGGCTGTCTTTGACACAGATTTTCACTGCTCATTAAGTCACAGCATGGTATCTGCTGCAAAAAAATGTTATAAACTACACTCAAAGTTCAAACCTTGCTGTGACATATCTGTGATATGCTTTAGTTAACAAAAAATTAATAACAAAAAACCATGGAACAAGAAACAAGCTGTTGATAGGTCACACACAAGCAATTAAATGGTCCAGAATTGATGATTGACTGTAGTGCAGGTCAAAAATAAAAAAATGAATAATGGTTGTAAAGTGTTTTAAATGTATTAAATGGGATAATTGTATATGAGAATCCAACAAAATGAACTTCAAAAGCAGGAAAACTTTTTATGTGAGAACTTCATGTACAGGAAAATTTAACACTATTCTTGTGGCCATTTTGCCAGAAAATTTAACATATTTTCTTAATGGGAGTTGTGGAAGGACTTACTACTTATGTAGGAAGGCTTTGTTTCAATGACTTATTATCTGGGAAACAGTGTAGAGTGTCTGCCGAAGAATGGTTTTTAGTCAGCATTCACATACATACCTGGGGACAATAAACATTTTAAAAGTATAACTGTTTACTCACAGATTTCTGAAATGTTTGTTGAAATGTGTAATGAAACGAATTATGTAAAAAGAATAAAAATGGTAGAATTAATAAAGTTCTGTTTTTCTGGAAAAACAATGCAGTGTTCTGTAATTTTGGTATTATTATGGTGATGGTGATGATCATATGTTGGCTTGAAGTAGTCATATGTTGTAACCTTCCTTTAAGAATAGACAGCACTGGTGTATGGGTCCTTCTCAGGTAAGTCAACATTTCTGTTTTTTCATACCAGCTGGTTACTTTTTTTCTGTACCATGGTAATGAAATCGAGTATCATTTGTTTGAAGATATCTGATATTTACTTTAATAATAACTGCTGATATTTGGTACACACAGCAGCTTCCTGCCCTTGTCCGATTTTCATAATGTGGTCAGTTGAACGTGGACCAAAAGACTGTGAACAGTTCTGGTTTTTTATTGCTGCTGAAAGGACTGGAACAAATGCTCCATTTACTCTGTCTTCATTCTGTTCAAATAGAAGTGTAAAGTCTAAGCAAGGTACACTTTATGTTCATATTTATACATGTAAGAGCAAATCTAACCTTAGAAAGACATGTTTGAAGTTGTGGTTATGCACTGGCCATGTTCTTAACTTTTAGTCTGTACTGCACCTAGGTAACTTGCATGGTCTCTCCATATGTTGCTATGCTTTTACCCTAAAATCAATAACATGTTCATAATGCTGGGTATATATAATAGACATCTGAGGGGGCTGTATTGGTAAGAGCTGTATCATATGTTTTCAGGCATTAGTTTATCCTGGTGGCCAAGTTACCACAGAATTGGAGGCTACAAAAAGGAGATTTTTTCAAGTCAATGAAATTATGTTTGTTGTTACTCATATGATGTACTCTTTTAATTTCTCATTCCTCTTGCTGGCTGTGAATCTGGTTACAATTAACCCTTAATGTTCCTTAGTTGCCTAGTCTAAAAAAATCTCACTAAGATGTGAAGTCCCAAACTTCACACAAACTTAATGCCCTTAGCACTGCATATTTTGTATAACTTTTGCTGTGCTGATAGGCTTCATGCCTTTCAGCAGTCAGCAATCTACAATACCAGATGTTTATATACCACACCCTGTAAAGTTGCTAGTATCTTGTGTAATTTTGTGCCTTGTATTTTCAGCTTGATGCTGCTCTGTAAGTCTTTCACTTTATGTTTCTATCAAAGTGTGTGTAAAAGTCCCTAGGCCCTCAGTGTGTTTCCTCTAGCATCAATCGAATTTTGAGCCACCGTGTATACTGTGAGTATATGGACTCGTATTATGAAATCTGAAAGTTTGTCTCTCTCACTCTTATGCGTGTGCGCACACACAGCAAAAGTCATTTCTCTACTGTTCATATCTTTTGTTGTTGATTAAATTATTTGCTTTCTCTTGTATGCTGAGTTGGTCAGTAGGCTGAAGTTACTGTTAGAGAGCAAGCAAAGGAAAGTTGATAGAGCTGATAATGAGAGTATGTCAGCACTAGAGACAGTGGTTTAGATGAATACAATGAGTGGAAGACAATGAAGAACAAGAGCAAGAAAAAATCCAGAACCTGGGACCAGTGACGGTGAGCACAAATTGGGGATCCCCACAACAAGGAACATATACTTACTGCATTGCACAAGCATGTGAAAAAAAATTAGGCTACATTAATATGGTAACAGGCAGCACAAAGCTTTTGTTATTCCTCCCATATACCATGCACTTACTTATGGAACAATGTAAAGCATAAATCTGAATTAATCCAGTCCATTTGACATAACATGTTGGTGCTTGCAGTAAATAAAGTTTGACAAATACATGTTCAGTTATGGATCATCAAGTATTTTATTTGTGCAAAATATGCTGACAAGTTCTGGTTATGAATTTTTGCTGACTTTACCATCTGCTGAAATTATCACACTCAGGGTGTTTAAAAAAAATGACTATAACATGTTCATTTAAAATAATTGCATAAGTAGTTTTACATGGTTCTAAATTAATGTAACATTTTAGGCACAAGGTTTTGTGGTCAGTGATGCCATTGTAAGGTCATAACTAATAGAAGAGTAATACATAAACCACTGTGAAAAATTTTGAAGAAGGTAGCTTAATATACTGTGGCTTCTTGAAGGGTGACACAAAATGGATTGTTGGTGAAACATTGCAGATTAGTGGGACGAACATGCTTTCACTTGCATAATCACCAAATTATCATAATATTAAAGGGAGACCTCCATTAGACTAGGTGATGATACTCTTGCCTTTATATCTGATGGGCTTTGTGACCGTTTTAAACATGAAAGAAAGGGAAACCTCCCAACTGTTAACATTCATGCCTAGTACTTACAGACTGTTCCAGTTATCAAGGAATAAGTTTTGTAATTGTGTAACTGTGACTATAAGCTGAGCTTAAAACACTTTCAAGTTTAGTTCACTGTACATATTGGCTCACATGATGTGACAATAAATAACCACTGCAGCCGATACTAAATCTCTAAATAACTAATGGTCCAAATATTCATGATGAGAATGTAAAATAAGGTTTACTTTGCAGGGATCAGATCTGCACAAATATATTTTCCTCTAACCATGAAGGTTATCCTTTTTCCATGCCACATTATATAAAGCTTCAACTGGACATTTATTACAAACATAATATACACTCCTCTCCAAGTCTATCCTATTTTTTAACGTATGTATGTATGGTAGTAGCCTTGTAGATTTCCCACATCTTTTCAGCAGCCACAAACAATAAGCAGTGATTGCTCAACTCTAGCAAGTATAGCAGTCCACTACTTCACATCCCTAAGATAACTGACCACAGAATCTTGATGTTGCAGCAACATGACAAACCAGAAACTGAAATTCCATACTTACATAAACTCTTGATTATACTAACAGTTCTTCAGGGACATTTTGACATTAACTTTGCATTTAAGTACATACATAACATCACATGTGCATTAAGAAATGAACACACACCACTGCCCCAGGGCATACAAGCCCCACAACAGTAGCTTAAAAAAATTAATTAACCCTCTCTATACTCAGTTTATTTTATTAAATAAATGCTGTCATTTTTTTTTCTTTCTGCAGCAGTGTATAATTTTCACAGATGAAAACCACAAATAGTTGACTCAAAGTGTCAAAGAGGTGGCAGGAGAATATATATTTATACTCTGGAACTTTCAATGATAGCATCAAATTGCCAGAGATCTTTGGAGCAAAGTATAGTTCAAGGCTCAGCTTTGCATCCATAGAAGCTAGGGAAATGAATGTAAAACACAACCACAGAGCTCAGTTCCTAATCAGGTGGTGTTTCTGAGCAGGAAATCTTGTTCATAATGTGGAATGAACTACAATATACCCAGCACATTCCTGTAGAGTATGGAAGCTCCTATAATCATTTTCACCACAATATCTTGGCAGTACAAAGGAAGAACTGTGTGTGAAAATAAACATCATTTAATACTAAATCGCTTACTGCTTTTAAAAGCTCAAATGTTTAAACTACAATTTTGGAAGAACAAACCAAAACTTCATATGGTACAATTGTGATCTTAAGACATGGCTTGATGACAGCTTGGGTATTCATATAGAGTAAACTTAAATTGTTTCATTTACAATTGTAACTTAGTATATTTACATGAATATAAGAAATGTGGAGTCACCATATAATCATGCACAAAGTTAAAACACATTCTGTTTAGGTACTTTCCTGAAAATTCTGAAAGAGGCAGTCTTATATGTAGTGTAGTCTTATATTCAGGTAAATGTGGTACTCAGAACAGCAGCATAAATGTTCTAACATGGAAAGATGACAAGCAGAAATCTTCAATACACACTGGCTTTCTATTGTGCAAAATAACTTAAGTGGACAAACCTTAATATTTTGGGGAGATATACAGTTTCCAGTACATGAATGCACTTCACATATAACAAAATGCTAACACAGTACAGTTAGAATGACAGACATTGCAACACTGAACAGAAAAGACATCCAAGTTCAAAAAGCCATTTTACCAGGACTAATGTCTAAATGGTTTGAAATCTAAAGTACATACACTAGTTACAGCTACAACACAAATTGACAGCAAACTAAATTGCATTGTTCATATCGAGTATGTTGTGGAGGTACATGCGCATCACAAAAGATATGTCAGGCATGTCTCCTATTCCCTCCACCAGATGGGTCCAAAATTTTCATTTCAGATTCTTTCAGCTTTGCTAACAGTGGCCTCAATATGGCATATGTTGGAGAAATGTGTGCAATAAAAAAATTTTAGAATGTCAGAGCAGGCCTGAAGCTGAGAACTTCCAGTGAGCAAGAATCACATACTGTAATTCAGAATAATAATTTTTTAAAATAAATTTGTCTTTATTTGTATATAATTGAACACTTAGCAGCGTTTCTGCAATGTTACTTTTTGTGAACTGCGACTTGCAAATTCTGCATCTGTGGAATCTAGATCCAGTTTGCACATTAGTCCATTTTCTGTAAAGACAAGTCAGTGCATTTATGTTTTCTTGACCATTGTTTGCTAATAGTTTATTTGTTATGCAATTTAGTATAGAGAATGATCACTCACTAGAACAGTTACATAACCACCAGGCGCAGACTGACTCACGGTGCTACAGCGTGGTGGGAATACCTCCATCAGTGAATCAAAACTTAAGCATTCTTTTGGTACCTATTCTCATGATGGGCCTGGAGCTTCAGCATCCTTAGTCATCTCCTTAATAGGGCTTTGCAAAAACTATGTCACCCATAACCTATTTTGCCTGGAGAATACTTAAATTTGTACATTATGGGTCAGCCAGACTTGACAGGAGTGTCCAACTGTCTGAGCTTGTGCTGGCAAGAGGTCTCACATATACGTATTTTATTTCATTTAGGTCTTCAAATGAATGGGCAGACTTTACATATAAATATAACTGACATTATAGTGCAAGCTAAATTTATGTATCAGCTAATGACAGACTACCTGATTCATGTATACAGAAAAATCTTGTGTGTGCGCTTCATTATAAAACAAGCACAAAGGCAGTCATTTGTTATAGAAGAAATTGCTGAAATCAAATAATTCTTTATGGGCAAACTGTAAGGAGGGGGAATCTAACATTGGAAGGAGGAGAAATTATTTGCAACCCCTAAGTATTACAAACCAGTTGCTATTCTTACTGTCACTAAAGAACTGTATACAGTTATTACTGTGAATGTCAGTATACCAAGAAAATAAACCCATAAGGTACACTATATTCCATTTTTTACTACTGATGGTGGCCATTTAGGCAGAAACATGTTGAATCGATTGTAAATAAATGGAATTATTACACCCTGATGCTTTAAATTTCCTGATAAACTGTACACAGATTTGCAGAGGCATGTCAAACTTGACACCACCTTCATCTATGTATCATGTCCCACTGAAGTGACAGTGTCATTGTTAGTGCAGATTCTCTAATATAAAATTTACCTCAAAGCTTATTTTGGGTAAAATATCACTTGTGAATTTGAATCTACTGGAAGCAACTTGGAAGAAATTATCCATTTGTTTAAAAAGTTTGGTTAAGATGCAGGATCGGTACCCCCTACACGCAACATGTCATGTTATTCAGTTGTCGCCTAACTACAGTTGTTCAATTAACTGTTACATGCATCACAACAATGGTGCAGTAACATCATTATGATGGCAGGTTATTTACACAGCCCATTAAAAATACTGTTACCACCATGTTATATGTATGATGTTTGTTACTGACTGCTCCATGTCCATTGCATTCTACATTCAGTAAAACATACAAAAGAAAGAATGCACAATGATCTATTTATTTTCATATGTTTACTATGAGTAATCAGTTACTTATTCTGAAGTATGTGAAGTCAGTGTGTCAAGGATGTAATACTAAGGGAATGGATAAATTTGGGTTCTAAACCTTGAATCCATTAACACACACAGTGGAATGTATTTCACTTGTTATTCCATGAGAACAGTCCTCTTAACTGATCAGTTGCATGAAGAAATTGTTAAAACTGTAGTTGTTTATATGAGATACAAATACTGCAGTTTTACTGTTGCTTTCTTACTCCATGATAGAATGCATAGTGATCACTGACCTTACATAGAGAAAATCTCAAGTATCAGGTTCTGAAGATCATTCAATCATCAACAGGAGATCACAACTGATGATTAAGAGAATACATAGCATAGGACAAAAACCAAAGGAAGACTATATATACAAGCTTATGGAATTTGATATCAACTGGCTGCTGCTCACAAGCAACTCAACAGAATGAAACACATCAGTAGAACTTGTATTTAAACAAAAAAATGCAAATTGGCCGAGAACTTTTCAGAAATTTTGTTCTCAAACAGGAAAATTATTTTTAACACAAAACTATCAGTCAATAAACTTCCTCTGATATCTGTGACATAATGCATTGCCAATGGCTTTCTGTACCACACTAGTGGATGGCCCACTTATACAAATTAAAAGTTTTTCCATATACAGGTTGTCTGTGGGGGTTTTTGGATGGGGACTGTAGGCAAACTAATAAATCTACAGACTTGTGATCTGCATTAATTTGAATTTAATCCCTATAAGTTTTATTACCAGTAGATGCTTTGAGAGTGCCAGGTATTTGTTGAAAGATATCATAAACATGTGCAGCAGATGCAGTTCAAGTGTAATTGAGCTGACAGTTTGGTGAATAGAGACAAGGGATGAGCACATTGTTGTGTCAGATGGCTTTATGTAGCAGAACTGGTAACCCATGAGGGAACTACTGCACACATTATGGGAAAACGATACCAACTGATTGTGACTTGGAACTGGCAGTGTAGGTTTCTTCAAATCTGCAGTGTTCTCAATCAGGATGGAAGGACATGACCAGGCATCAGAGAAGTAAAGTGGTGGCAATATTGGCTTGACTTTTGCTTGCCATCCTAAAAATAAGTGAAAAGACACAATGTCTGTATCCACAGCAGTGGCTGTAGGGAGCTTATTCAAGACTGCCCGAAAAGTAGCAAACGGTGTGGATTAATCTACAACTGAATACCTGGCCAATGAAAAAATTGCAAAAAATTACTATCAACTTTGTCATGTCCGTCCATCTTCCATCTGCATGGCACAACTGAGCACCCACTGGACAGATTTTCATACAGTTAGTTATCTTAGGATTTTTTTAAAATCCATCAAGTGTGACTGAAACCTGACAAGGAAAATGGGTACTTTTTGTGAAGACCCATGAATTCTTCTAAGAATGAGAAATTTCTCAAAGACAAAAGTTATAGAGAAACTCAAGACACTTTTATATTCAATAACCCCCCACCCCCAAAAAAAAAACACACACTCACACACATGCAATTTATGGGATAATGTGAAGCTCAAAACACCAACTGTCAGGTACAGATGACAGCATTTAATGGTCTTCCCTGTGCAGCTCTCATTTAAATTTCATTCTCCTACACACTGTACCAGGCACTTAATTCTTGCACCAAAGGGTTAAGGTACCTAAAGGAACTTCAGAGTTTTACTTTGTATTTCCTCAAACCACATGGCTATACCTTTGTTTGCTCTTACCAGTGCCCATCAAAAACCCCAGAGGGACTACACACATACACACACACACACACACACTGCAATAGCATATCTTATATACAAATATACAAGCATGCCACCATCTGGATTTAGTATGTGTTGAAATATACTGCACAAACTGCTCAGTAGAATAAACAGGTGATGGTACATACAAATTTATTAACAACCTGAAATAGAATTGCGTGTAATTTCGAGCCACCCGCTACTTTATAGAAGTACATGTTATAATATCTCTGGGCCACTTCCAAAACAGTAATGCAGGCTACTTTTGAATAACATCATGTTTTCCCTCTTATTCGGTTGTTGATCCCAAATTAATGTTCAGTTGTGTTCACATTATTTTTCTTTCTTGACTTCCGTTTCACTGGCAGTTTCTGCAACTTTTTCAGATGGATGATCTTCATACCTAAAAATCAAGAAACATATCACTGCCATTCCAATATGACAGCTGGAGTTCTCACAGTACTCAAGATGGATATAATGGACTCCTGGGATGTTCCACTATGTAGTTTGGTACATAGGTACCAACATTTCAGCTTACTCTTCTACCCCGAAAATGGAGGCAGCAAGTTGTACATGGCATCACATCCCAGAAGGCTATGCTCTTCAACAAAAATACCTGTCACATCATGTGTACCCTACAAGTAATACACTTCAAGAATACTTACTAATGTTAGGGTGACTTAATGAAGTTACAATGAACTGGGCATGGAACTTGGAGATAAAAATTCATACAACCTTTGGGTGAAAACACTACTTCAAAAGCAGTCACTTGTGCAACCAAGGAAATGGAAGGAAACCATTAAAGTTGAAGTTGACATGAGATAGAAGGAAGGAAATACGAGGCAACTGGACTGTCTGATCACATTTGAAGAATACAAGATGAAAGACATAAAATAAATTAATGATTGGGGATTTTAGACGATCGCTGATGAGATGAACATCAAGTACAAACATCTGGATTTGGAAAATGTCACGAGACCTAACCTGATATGAAGAAGAGGCTGTTGATAAAGAGGTGTGAAACAGAGAAGAATGGTTTCCATGTACTCAGTTCAGGTGTTAAAGTTATCATAACGATTTTAAAAAATTCAAAAGCGAACACAATGACATTCATTACACAAAATAAATGCGGTGTATAACACTCACAACTTTTGAAAACGGTACTTACTGAAACATTGCTTTTATATCGCCCTTGAGAAGTGCCAGGAGCAGCGGTGTGCCTAAACATGCTGGTACTAAATACAGAAGAGCAGGTTGGGCATGTTTGAATACATGCATCACAAAGATGGTGGCTACCAGACCCATGAAATATGCCATAAATGTCACATAAAAATAGGTGTTCGAATTCCTCTTCAAACTGAAATAACATGTTTTGCAATAAATTAACATACATTCATTAGGACAATGTAAATATAATACAGTAGCAGCAATACTGGTTCTCAACACTTCATCACACTGAACACAACAGAAAGCAGTAATTCTAAACTCCACTTGTGACAGTCAAGATATTTACATACCTATTATCAAAACGCAGAAGTAGAGCAATAAATATTCCTGGAATCACAATATCTCCCAAACCAAGCATAGCGAAGTTGTTTGCTGATAATCCTTGTTCAAGAAGGTCTTGTGGAAAAACCACTGAAACAGGGAATTACGATTAATCCATACAATGAAATACTACAAGAAGGTTTATGCACAACCCTGATGTTAGCCCACAATTACCACACACTTTATATTATAACAGTAATTTGCACAGCCCTCCTCAAACAAATATAAAACATTTCTTACTACAAGTCATTTTTATGTGATTGACTCTTCAGTTATGACAATATTTCATCTGCAGAGGTAATACAGCATTAAATGACAACTGGTGGTGATGAATGCTGAGTTGGAATCATTTCTATAATTAACTTATCAATATGCAAATTCTTTACAAGTAGATTATTCTAAAAGTCACAGATCACTGTCTTTTAAACTCCCAGTAAGCTCAGTATCTAGGGTCTTAAGTGTAATGCTAGTAATAGACTGTATGCTAGTACATCTGCTACAGATGTAACAAATGTGGGGGTAAAAACAGCAGTACATTTGAATTGAAATGTACTGCGTTATCAGGGGTGCTTTGCACATACATCTGCATATCTCAAGTGAGGAGTTAAGTAATGTACAGAGGGCTTTTTAAATGCAGAACTGAATATGGCAAAGTGCGGGAAATCACTGGTTGCAGTATAGCATTTTATGTCATCCACTGTATGGTGCAGGGTCCTGTGATAACACAGGACTGAGTACCGCAGAGAAGGCGGTGAATTTGTTCGCAATGCAATGCGGCTATTAGCAGGTTTCAATATGTTATGAGCGGGTTCTGCATTTAGTTGTACACCATGCACTTTCAAGAAAGTACAGTACTGCAAGACTCACACTTCAAGAAATATACTGTAACAATTAATATTTCAATGCACAGCATTCAAATACAGAATTTGATAAATATGACAAAACATGGTTACAAGTCATAGAGTACTATCTTCTGGGATGTGATACTGTGCAGTCTGATGGACAGGTACAATTCGAGAAGAAAATGCTGCTTTCATCTGCAGGGTAGAAAACTCATCTTCACATCTCTTCTACCATGGAGACAAAGGGAATAGGGTCCTCTAAGTTAGTGCCTTTCTACCAAACTGAATGGTGTCACTTCTCAAAAGAAACTGACACTCATGGTCATTGCTTTTTATGTGGTAATAAACCACATTTATTTATTTACTCCTCATACATCACATAGATCCATGAAGGAAACAAAACCAGTTGGATATAGAACATGTCAAGACAACACACACACATGCTTCTAACAGTATGAAACAAAAAATCACGTACAAATAATGGAGTTATCAAATATTTGGCTCCAAGCTCAATACATGAGGGGAAGTCAGAAAGTAAGGTTCCCTATTTTATTGCCACCAAATAACTTCACATAGCGAGATGCCTCTTTATTCACTTAAAGTTCAGACATTGGTTGATAGATGGTAGCACTTTTGTAGCTCAATGTCAGACAAGAGGGTGCTGTTGTTGTATGACAATGCCCGACCGCATACAGCTCATGCGACAGCGAGCACCCGCCCTACAGCCCGGATCCAGCACCTTCGGACTTTCATCTCTTCCCCAACATGAAAAAACATCTTCATGCCAAGTGATTCAAATCACACGATGATGTCAAGCATGAGGTGCAAATGTGGCTGCATGCTCAGGATCCCACCTTCTATCTACAGGGTTTTGAGAAATGGATTTCCCACCTAGACAAGTGCTTCAACAGAGAAGGTGACTATGTGGAAAAATAAGTGAATTTAAGTGTAATAAGTGAATAGAGGCATCTCACTACGTGAAGTTATTTGGTGGCAATAAAACAGGGAACCTTACTTTCTAACTTCCCCTCGTAATAATCACCATATATCTTACATGCACTAAAATAGTTATAACAAAGACAGATAAAAACTTAAAAATTTCCATGAATATAATGAGTAAGAAATATTAAAAGACAGTAATCATTGTTTCAGTAATTGGCATACATCATAATATAGCTTATTATACAAAGTAAGTCTTACAGTGACATTAGTGATATAAAACAAAATTTAAAAATGACAAAATGATATAGAAAACACAAATAATTTGAAATGATACATTAACCTTTACGCAACGGGATTTAAATGGCTACAGTCAACCTTCGCGTACGACATTATTTTCGCTTGGCATTTAAATTTTTGTACATGGTTTACAAAAAACTTTATTATTTCAGGAACC
>Ga0123354_10004732_pt1 | contig 19424 bp, 14 predicted proteins | sample TergutLab28metaG_2_FD_97872 | JGI IMG/M metagenome (GOLD analysis project Ga0123354, IMG submission 97872) | Labiotermes labralis P4 segment gut microbial communities from Petit-Saut dam, French Guiana - Lab288 P4 | ecosystem: Host-associated > Arthropoda: Insects > Digestive system > Gut ...
AGACATGCTACTACAACACCATCATACCAACAAGAGATAAGTAACTTTAGCATGAACTAATAGCTCCCTGAAGATGGTTTAAATGTAAACCGAAACATGTCGGAGATTTTAACTATTTTAACACATTAAAGTTTTATAGTTTCAAGTGAAAAAGTGTGCATGTGTTGGTGATTACTGTGAAGATTACCTCAGTATAGTTTGAAGAGAATAAGAAATGGTGGTCAGCCAGTCATCTGTGGGCCAAATGGAACTTTAATAAAGGTACAAGGCTCCACTGAACTGATTTTACTTTATTGGGTATAAATGGCCGTTTAAATGAGGTCTAGGTGCATCAGGACCGTAAGGGCTCGAACCCAAATGCTACTCACTCAATCAAACAATCACGCAAAGTAAAGTTGAAGTTAGATTTAAAATTATTTTCCGAAGAAATAGAGAATCAGTTGGTGTGTTTTTGTAAGTAAATGGACTTATATAACAGACTTTGTTTTATTACTTGACCAAAGTTAGCATTGTGATCTGTGACGTATCTGGCAATGTCACATTTTTACACATTATCTCAAAAAGGCACGATTTCGACAAAGCTTAATCAACATAGAATGCGTGTTTGGTTTTCGCTGAAACATTCCCAAACCTTAATTGTAAAAAGAAATAAGACAGACATTTACGTAAAAGGAAGTACATCTTCATGTACATTACCGCTTATTTTTGTCAGATTTTAATTAAAATTAAATTTTCTCAAGAGATTTCAGGAAAATTCTACTATTGAATTTAAAAATCTGTCAATGGTAACCGAGTTGCTCCACGCGGAAGAACGGACAGAGAGAGACAAAATTTGAGAAAGCCGTTAAAAGTCCACTCAAAAGGAAATATATATTCATAAGGCCAATCTTCCTAATATATTATGTTTTCAATAGATTTGTTAGTGAAAATATTCCATCCTTTCAGTGCTTCTGTTATTACAAATATTTTTTTGCAGAACTGGGGTGATTATACAGATATGAGTCAAGCAGTCATTCTTTACATATTCAATACTTGTGAAGTGCTTCTCTTCTGCTGGTTTGGATCTCAGCTAACACAACAGGTAACACAAAATGGCTTGTTATTATTTTTGTTGTTGGTCTTGTTAGCACATTATATTCATTAGTTTATTGTGCCTGAAATCAATTTAGAAATTGTGGCCAAATTTGAGTATTAATTATTTTTCTGCCCTACCCGGCATTCTGCATTAAATTTCCTTCTGCAAATCTTGAAACCAGGTTTTTAAGTATCTGACGATTTACTAGGCGTTATTTATCCAAAATATAATATTCGTCCAGGCATTTAATTCATTCTTCGTGTCTGGGGTACGTGGTTTTCTCCGACGGCCCTTTAAATTGTTTGCACTTGTTTGAAGATACACATTTATGCATTTAAGAACCAAAGATGATTGAATAATGATATGATCTGAATTGTGTAGGGAATAAATCAGAGATATTTCAATTAAAATATGCGGTAGGAATATTTAGTAATTTCATGAGGGAATTTAATTTAATAAAATAATGATTTTCAATTTATTTTATTTTAATTTCTGTTTGGATTCCCACCTTTGCGTTGGAAATTCGAATTTCAAAATTTTTAGAGTTGTGCGTGGGCGTGGTGGTTTCAGAAACATAATCTTATTAAACACATGTCACACATCATTCTAAAGATTCTCTTCCCACCACTCGCAGTTCACACGAACCGTTACAGATCGGACTTTGGTGGGTGCTATTCGTGTCTACCGACTTGCTCTATTGTTTCCAGTGTATAATTCACGAGGGTGAATCTAAAGTCTCAATTTCAAATTTCCTCACCCCCATCAAGCAAAGGATAAACTGTCATGTCGTACGTGCTTCCAATCCAGTCACATGTTTTGTAAATTTTGGTGCGAAAAATGTTTGTGTTTCTAAGGTATGTATTGTCGGATAATGTCACTTCTTTTGAACAATAAATTAACTTTGTCTGCTGCCAGATGTTCAGAAGGGCTGTAAAATTTTGAAAGGCACCTATCCCTTTTCATAGCGCTACCGTGGAAACGTGTGTGAAATTGAATTTTCGTTGGTCCCGGATGCAATGTCCCATTTGTATTGTTGTAATAAGAAACACAGACTTTTCGGCGTCATTCGCTTCAGGGAGGGGCGAAGGTCTGTCGTCAATACTGTGAAGGTGACCGTTGTAGAATCTCTTAGTCTCCATCACCAGCAGTGTGATATTGCCAGCAAAATGAAGGGGGAAAACGTTAAGTGGACTGGAACCGTCATTTTATATGTGGCGATTCATTGTTTTTTTGCCGACTGGTTTCCCCTCTAAAGGTATTTACTCCACTTCTTTGAAGGCCAGAGGGTCGTATCCCCTGCGAAGTGGATGGTATTTGGACCTGCCCACTCTGAAAATTTTCCACTTTATCAGAGGCATTTGAAGAAAACGAGCTGCTGGACGCATAACCTCTGGATGTTGGTCGGTCAGATTGCGGGTGTGACGCACCTGGCATTTCTTCAAAAGCTCTCACATCCTCAGTGCTGGTGTCGCTCGGGGATAGTGCATAATAAATCCCGCTGCCCCAAAGCAGTCACAGATATCCGATTTAGGGACAGAAACCCGGTTCTCGTCACATAATCATCACAGAATGCTTATTGTGGAACGTACATTCAGCCCGGCTTATTATTATGCATTTGAAACACGTGGTCACATAGTGAAAGGACACGTATTTCATCTCTATAATTTTCGACGTTTTCAGACTAGTTTGTTTATTTCTAAATATCAGCCTTCAGTTTAAATTATAACCCCGAGTGTACTTATCAACGAGGCATCTCAATTTCAGCATAGGTGTTGGGAAAAGCATGATATCTCATTGCGGACAGTAATGATCTATATTTATTTTTGTGGCGATGGTGTGTACTATCTTTACCATAATTTCTCAAAACTCCGTTCTGTAACAATATACGATCAGGACTACAATGTTTGACAGACGTGAAAGAACCCATATACTATTGGAATTTTATCAAATAAAGAGTGTTAGCGCTTAGTCCCGTTTAGTAGTTATATATCCTGCGACCGTCCACAAATTGTCTTCGTTTTGGGTAGGATATTTACCAGATTGCCATATACTTGTCAACGATATTGCTTAGTTATATTTCAGAGGGGTAAACAGGAAGAAAAATCTGTTAAAAACACACCTTCAATAGACATTCCTTCGAATGCAACGCTTGGCAGAGAGAATGAGGCTTCGTTCTCAGTAATGCTGATATCTTGTTACTACGAACTGCTTTGAACTGCTAGACGGATCTTGCGAAGTGAATGAAAGATTTATTGTTGCATAGGTTAAAGAGAAACATACGTTATTTCACATGCTGATGCTCCTAATCATGACATACATAGGTTCTTAGTTATGTAAGTGGCCGGAGCATGAATCTGACCACAAACCATAACCTAATATGCAGTTAGCGATTGGGGCTACAATTCTATGCCTCTATGTGAGTGTACGGCCATTTAAATGGCCGTAACGTGCCCGACAGTTTACCTTCGTAATTTGCGGATTTAAATGTCCGTACCTCACGGTACGCCAGTGTGATAGTGGTTAAAGTTAAATTGATATTTTGTAGCTAATCACGGATTTATTTTGGTTAAGGTTGCACACTTCTTGACGAGGAAGAAAAATTATTTTCAAACAATTTATCATGCCCTACTCTTTAGCTTGCCAAGCGACTGATACACTCCGTGTACTGCTGCATAGCTTGAAAGAACTTAATCCATTGAATGTAAAACTTTTCAGGCGGAGAGTGTGAGAGACGCGGCATTCGGGTGCAACTGGGTGGGAACTCCTATCCCATTTCAGCGATGTTTGATGTTCATCATTGCTACAGCTAACAAGGAGTTCCAATTGACAGCGGGAAAGTTTGTTCCGGTGTCAAATGTGACCACTCTGAATGTATGTATTTAACAATGTAATTAAGAAAGTTAATAAGTCAAAATTAAAATGATTTTTTATGATTTCAGATGAGCAATAAGTTACATTACCTCAACCATAAAGTATAACTGCAGCTATCATCAACTGAGAAGTACTTAACCACGACCGAGATATGAAATTCCTATCTCCCGAACTAAACGGTATACGACCTTTTAGACATTATTTGCTCTATTAACAGACACCACGAATAATGCCAACATTCTGTCAACAAATTTTCTGTGTAATTAATTTCCCTTTGGACTGCATGGCCGTTTCAGCAGCTGAACGTCCGGTTTATGCTCACGTTAACATTCGGGTATTAGCAGAGATGGCCGAAGAACGGATAAGTCTGATGACTTCATTGTCACCGAAATTGGAAATTCTAACCATATTATATGTAATGTTATTACGTAGGTTGAGTTCAATGTTGGTAAGAAATTCAACCTTAAACTCCTACCCATTGATCTTTCACGTTATTACCGTACACTCACTGATTTCTCAAAAGTGATCTTTTATTTCGTCATTCAATTTTCGCAAATGTGAACATACACGTTGGTCTGATAATGACGTGCTGCCTATTAATAGTCAGCTGCAGAATTAATGACATTTAATGCCCAGGGTATCACAGATTATTTAAGAAAAATTGAACTTTAGACCGATGTAGCTCTCCCAGAAAAATGATGGTTCTTAAAAAATGGTACCAAACCTTTTAGTTTTGAAGAACACTGCCAGCTGATATAGCAGTTTCGCTGTACTGTCCTTAAATATTAGAATTTTTTGATATGGCGTGAAGGACTAAAACGTTGTATTGTCAAAACTACAGCGTTGGCAGAATGAATCCACACGTTCTCATTTGCTGTACATCACGACCAGGTTTTAAGATTTCCATACCATGGCTTGCTCAATGAAATGTAAATCTGTTAGAACGTGGGGTTCGGAACGACAACTTAAAAACATGTTACTGCCTTTGAAACACACCAAATGTAAAATGAACACAAATTATGTTACGTGAAATTCGAGGACACAAACATCTGCTTTATAATTTGCAATGTTACTGCGACGCCAGCAGTTTAAAACTTGTAATAAGATTGGTAGATTGGGGAGTTAGCTACGTCATTTTTTTCACTGACTACAGCAGAATATTTGCAATTTTCGTTCAGCCTGGAACTTTTGTTGTAGTTATGCCAGCAGCTTCACATATGAAATGAGACAAATTGTGCAACATAGCCTGTTGTCAGTTCATTATTGGCAAAATTATTTTGTTTAGCAGAATTGTTTCATTTATTAACACAATTGATATGGCCAAACGATTCGTCTAATCGAACGCCATCCTAAGACTTTTAGTAATTAAAAAGGAATATAGATCGTGTAAAATTAAATAACATTACCATGAAAAATCAAGTTTGAAATCAACTTTATGTACAAAGAGCGAAAATATTCTACGTAGGGTGGTCAAATGTGGCCACGTGCCTCTTTGGAAACTTCTTGTTTAAAAAGTGTTGAAATTAGTGTTTAAATAGTTTTAGATGGGAAGAGCTATTACATTTTGCGTGGAAAATTATGATCCATGTGGCTGTACTGATGAATAATTTTTAGTTCTTGCGTAAGGGGAATCTACTTTCATGGTACTGAACCTCGATAATTAAGACGGTGTAATATAAGTATGGATAATTTGTGGATTGCATATCGACAGTTAAATAATAATTTGGAGAAAAGTGGCCTTGTTAAACAAATGAGATGATTTTAGTAAGGTTTTTATCTCTAAGTATAGCACCTATACTTTCACTTTCCTCTCTTTCTGAGTGGGAGCGTCGTCTACACATTTCTCTTCGGGTGTTGGGTTTGGATGTTCCCTACTTAATAATCAATAAAATGAAAGTTGTAAGGAGCCAGATCAACATAAGATATAATACAAGATGAAGGATGAAAAATGATGGCCTCGATCCACTTTAGATAAATTTGAATAAATCATCGAAAGTGAAATATCTACCTAGTCATGTTACTGCATGTTTCTCCACTGTGAACAAGCGGCATTTTTCTTTTCTGGTAGGGTTCTTTTTCCATTATTCTGCCTGAAAATAACCTACTTTGTTTTTTAAATTCAGCGACTAACACAAACCTTTGTATGTAGACGTTACAAAATAGCAAGCGTGCTTTTGTAATATTAAATCGGAACACTAACAAAAAAAATGGCTTGGGGAAATGTAATAGCGAAAATTGTGCAGGAGAGAAAATTCCCGGTACTCAACAAGTCTAAGCTAATCTGAAAATTAAAACAATTCGTAGAAGGAATTCTGCTCAGCTAATAAAATTAGAAATTCCTGGTTCACATGTTGGTGACTTTTATGTGTCGAAATTTTTTTGGTTGCAAAAAGCACATTCATACCTGTTGGACTTTTATATTTTACTTCCCTCAGTGCCAAAAAGAGTAAGGAGACGTACATAATTATATTTTTCATTAAAGGGAAATATAAATTATGTGTATGTGTGTGTGCGTTAGCAAAATAGCTTGTAACTGTACATGTAGGGGTTACGTATACAACAACTGTTAAAAATAATTCTCTGTTTTATTATTGGAATATAATTTCCTTTCAAATAATATCTTTTACTTTTCCACTGTAACTAGTGTATTTACCCAAATTATTTTCGGCTGCCGTGTGATCACGTCTGAGGACAGAATTTTTCTGCATAACAATTAAGTACAGCATGTGCAAATTATATTTATTTAAAGCGGTGAAAGCGACGTTTATCTTCGTTTCTGCCCTGTCCACAACTTACAGTAAACAACTACCAGTTATGGTTTTCCTTCTTCCCACACTTCGACATCAGCCATTCCATCTATGAATTCAATTAGTCCGGCAGCGGAATTTTGCCTCAGACAGTTGTGTAAAAAAAATGCCGTTGCCTCTGTAGAAAATGTTTCAATCTTCAATGCAATAAACTCTTCTTGTCCTCAGAATTTCATACCATTATTTCTTAATTGTCTCTTCAAATGGTGTTGTATGAAAATATTACTATTGAGAACGGGAACAACATAAGCCGCAAAACTTCCGCAGTAGAAAAATTAAGAATTTATTGTGCTGGTGCTTCTTGGAATGTGCATTTTGGAAAAATCAGTGTTTCATTCAGTCATCCATTTGTTGAAATAGTGCGTAAATTTAGCATTATCCACAGCAGGAACGGTAAAACAGCATACCATAGCCTTTTAACGTAAATAAAATTGAAATTATTCTTTTAAGGTCACGAATGTGAGTATGTTTTCCATCAATGTTACCATTGCAGTATGGATTACCCAAAAGTAATCAACAATCTGATATTAACTTTTTCCATTCCTCCATATTGATTAGCACCTCTAAAAAACACAGTATTTCAAAACTTCATATTAATTGATATTATTTATGATCACATATTAATATTAGCAAACAATATTGCATATATAACCAGATAATAAAAGCAAATTTGTAAAGTTATTTTATTGAATTATTCAAGTTCTAATACACTGCGTACAGGACACATGTAACGTGCATCTTTGCAGATTAACACATTAGTAAAAGTGACGCTAGACAAAGAAAGTGAAAATTTCATTCACAGTCGCGTAGGAATGCTAAATAAATAGGATTAAAAATCTGGTAATTATATGTACAGTAACAGAAATGAAAACTTGTTAGTGGGAGTTGGTTTGTGTCAGCAAAGTGAATACGTCAGATTGGGAGAAGGGAAATAGAAGAAATAAGACGAAGGAATGTAAGAAGCAAGAAGAGAAATGATTCTTTAATGGTAGAATTTAAGGTGTGGATAGCGTAGTTGACAAATTAAGGAAGTAACAAATGGCTGCAAAGCATCAGAAAATAAATTTCATTATTTTTGATAAAAATTTTTTTTTCAAGAATATATATGAATTTCAGTCCTGCTCAAATTTGTCAACAAAAACTTAAACAAGTTACTGATGAAGAACAACTATATCAGTTGTCAGAAAGAGGTAGCACCAGCCCTGTCCAATGCGAAAAACTTGTAGGAACATAAAGGAACCAGAGAGATTACAAAAGTGTTAGTTTCATTGGTAAGATGAACAGGCAATTTTTCACAGGACATGGCTCACAATAACTTTTAAATTCAAATAAATTACAACGCAGCGAAAAAATTTTGGTACAATTTTGATCAAGTAAAACTATTGACATTCCTTAGTTACGGGCGGGTCGAAGCCATTCGTGTACATTAGAATATCGGCTAAGCGCACTGCACATATCTCGAGTCCTTGCAGTCCGTCATAACAGTCACTTTAGAGCATTAAAGATACCTTTAGTGAACGGTGAAAGTCATTGAGAAATATTTAAGTCTGATACCCTGCGTGCAACCGACAGAGAAAATAATAGTCTTTTTGGCTAATTCCTGAAATGCAGGGGCAAAATGTATTACTCCTAATGTAATATAGGTTGACGGCAATAACACAACACAAGCAATCCTTCAACCCAAAACGAAAAAAAAAATAAATAAAAGAAAAAAGAAATTTCTGTACTGAACAAAGAGAGTTGGACGGTCTCATTCCAGTATCAAGTTGTGTAAGCGAATTTACTCACTCTGAGGTAACCCAGAGTACATATTAATAGCTCTGGAGTGACGTGTCAGTTGGCTGTAGCGTATGAGCTTTGAGTGCGGGAGAAAGATGGAGGTCAAACAATTAGCAGTTATTTAACTGGATATGTGCAGACATTTAACTTCAGAAGTAAACAAATAGTTATAAAATAGTGAGGACATTATCAGATTCGATGAACCCCACCCGTACACCGAAGAAGAGGGAGATAAGACACAAACTGTACATAAGTTGAGCGTGAATAACATTTACATCCTGTTGTGGCATTGTTGTTTTGGACAAAATAATATTCAATATTCCAACGTCAAATTACATTTTTAAAAATTCAATAAAAAAAATCAGAAACCAATAATATTCACACAGAATTACTGACAAAGGTTAGAGCGCCACTTTTCTTACTATAACGAAGATCGCTAGGGCTAGACGCTTTGCCTCTTGAGTCATCTGTCACGAATTTGAAATCGGTGATTTTTACATGGTGTAGGGCATCAAATTTTACAAAGAAATCACCAGGAATCAAAAAAATATGAGTGATCTCTTACTTCCACCACACAAGAAGACATTTCTTTTGTGTGTACTGTATCACTATACAGTGTTTTAATGTTTTATGTCTGTATCTTCGCTTTCCAATTCTTATAAAAAGGGTCTTATTGTGATAAAAGAAGTGGGAACGAAATTTGGGCTCAACCATTGAATTCACTCTGTATGGTTCATCTCCAATAATAATCCAGGATAAACAATGTAAATCTTCCTACAATTTGGTATATACCTGGTTGTTACTGTTATTTGATGTTTACTGTTTATTGATGTAAAGCCCTTCGTTACTCTACATTAGGCCCATTTTCATCCTCAAGCATCTAAATTCCATAACCTCTTCGACAAACACGTGAAGGAATCCTTGTACAGGTTTGGACAAGAACCTACTTTTGCAGAAGTTTGAGTTTCCCAGGATTCCAATCACTACACTACATCTAAAAGTATTTAAATTTTTATTTCAGAACACTTTATCCAACCATGGATTTACTTAACTAGCAGAAGGCTATATTAAAATAACCTATATTAAAACTGTAGTTAAATATTATGCTTCTTATATATTAAGCTGAGTTCAGTCTTGATTATTATTCGTATATATTCGGATGTGCAGTATTTTATTTGAAGGTGGTACATATGCCTGTGCCAAATATAACCCATGGTCTATACGAATTAATAATAAACATAACAAAGTCGTCAACTTAATATTGCGACATAAAATGCACATTACGGCATGCGTTGCAGAACGTATTTATGTCAACAGAGCCCACAGACTTTTAAAAATTAACTACTAGGAATATATTTATTTACATAAAGAACGTAGAATTGATAAGCTAAGGAATTAAACATTGCTAACCACACTTGATTTCTAGAAGATGAAATACAAATTCCCAGTTTCACGTCATTAAGTTTGAAACTACGAGGGGGCATCGCACACAAACACAAAATGAGTGAGAGAGTACAATAAAGACAGCTTTCCTTAACCTGTCGGATCAGTGAGCTAAGTGCAATTTCCACATTATAAACAAATACTAAATTGTTCTAAAACACTTAAGAGCTAATTTAACAGCAGATTGATTCAACAATGTTGAGATTTTTTTGTTTTAAATATACTTACTCTTCGGCAAATTATGTCTAACAAAACGAAACGGAATGCCAATAGTATCAAGTACAACAACGGCTAACAGAATACCCATACTTACAAAGAGTCTTCAGAACGGTCACAAAGTTACTGATTCTGGCGACTCACACATTACGACACACATCTGATATCTTCAGTGGAATCTCATGATTGTAGACATTTAATTTCATATCCGCAAGTCACTTGATTTATTACATATATATAAATGTGTCTGTCGCTGAAGCAGTATTTTTCTGCTGCAGATAATGCAAGAGACGCTGTCCTTCTTCATGTTTCTGCTGCAAGTGAAAGACAAGAACGAAGAAACGAAACAAGTGCAATGATGAAGAAAACAGAACGCCATATCTTAACACACAGCTATTCCTGTGACCCTTCCGTCTTGTGTTTTTATGCAGTACAGCATCTGATAGAGCAAGGTACATAAAACATTATGCATAAACACATTAAAAGTAAAATATTATAGTCACATTTTTTTGTTAGCGGAACATCAAACCAAAACTAAAGCTGTCCAATTCCTTCCTGTCAAGCCCTTTCTCTTTCCATAAGAATAAATTGCGTTGTGATATTCACTAGAATGAATCTTCTGTTTATATGTAATTCTACTCCAAATATCACACGAAGGTTGTAGACTAATTCGACACACGAAATATGAGGCGCTCGGTAAACAAGCACTAATTTATGGAACGCATGTGTTTAATGAAGTGACAATTCGTCAAGGTTGCTGCCTGCATCAACTGTAAAACTGCAACAAATTCTGAAGGAACTGTAGCTGAAAAGTCTCGGAGTAATAAATTTTGTGAGTGTTATGAAAATAGTAAAGTTTTAAATGGATTAATTGCGATATTAGTCTCATAACGTTAAATGATGAATGACAGGTTTTTTCATTGCTGAAATAATAGCTGCATTAATCATCTCACGTTGGAAAGGAAATAATAAAACACCTTTGTGGTCCATAATTTTACACAGTCTGAAAATTTACAAACTAATCTAAACTTACATACATTACAATAATTTTCTACATAGCTAGAGAATTTCGGTTCGGGATTTCTTTTCGAAGTTACTAAATACAATTCATTATTTTATTTACTTTAGAATTCATGGACGTAAACAGCAATGATAGCGTCACATATTCGTGAGTTTCAACATGCTAATACGAGTATGGGAAATTTGTTTGAACAATTAATTTAAAGTATTTGCAATACTTCGAAACAACAAATTCCGACAACAAGCCTACAGCACTAGTGGTACATCAACCAGCGAGCTGACAAAACCTGGAACAGAATTATAATTGCCGGTGAGCAGAAGGACCAAGATATCAAAAAATTGGGGGTGGGGGTGGGAGGGTTTTTGTCGGTGTAAGTTTTATGACGTAGAATTCTACAAGTTCTAAATATCGGCTCTGAACGTAGGTAAGTGGTATTTATCACGCTTCAATAGAAATTTGTCTGGCATCCTCCATACAGTAGAAATGATAGATACTTAGGATACTTGGTTAATGTTGTGCATCTTACAGATACAGATACAATTGTGAGTATTTCACCTGAATTTGTGTGTACGTTGGGCGCTTGTATCCAATTAATAATTCTTTTGGGCATGTGTCATGCAAAGTTAAAACTGCGTATAGAAAGAATAACGTAAGATATAAGCCCCATATCGAATAGGTAGAAAGGTACGCTACATCGATATATTCGATGATTATTATGTTGACTGTTGCTTATCCAAACAAGCAACAGGATCACACTCACGTTCAGTCCTGCTCGTATATTCTAATAAAGAACAACAATTTCCATCTCAAAACGTGGTTCAGTTCTAAGTCTACCTTGCTCTACATTAAGTTACGATCTGTAAGTCATCAAAATGCACACAGGCTGGTACGAAAAGACACTTAGTGAAATTAAAAAATGTACATTTCCGTGAATAAATTAATTCACGGTATTTACTCAAACAACTGCACAACAATAACAAGACATTAGTTTCATAGATATATGATACTCTTCCTGAACGTTTGGACCTACATTGTGTATCTTCATGTAGGTAATTAACAAAGAGAAGAATAAACGCTAATTGCGTGATAGATTTGCAGTTACAGTGCAGTCCTGTTGATGGAATAATTATTGAGAAATTGTTCCCAATTTTTTTTATGGTAAATAGAAGTTGAAAATTTTCGATTGTGTTCGCAACGTAAAATACAAGATGCCAAAGAAACACATTAGTGTAATGGATGTCCCTATCCACTGTAATGGATGTCCCTATCCGCTGTGATGGATGTCCCTATCCACTGTGATGCATGGTCGTTTTTTATAGCAGCAAACGTGAAACAAATAACTCTACGGGAATGAAAGGACGTACTGAAACTTCGAAAGAATGTTTTAAATTACTCGCCATCTCATAACTTAATATTACACGCTGTAAGAGTTAAACAGACTCCAATAAAAGAAACACGTTCTGCCATATTTCGAAATGCGAACATTAACACCACATCCATACAAATAAACAAACACGCACATATATATGATTCGGGTTAATGAAGGTAACAAATTATGAAGTTCAGCATTTTGTTCTTTTCACCAGTTCATTATTAACTTCTTTTCCTCACGTCCAAATAATTTAATGTCTAAATCTTGTTCACCAAATCCCACAACGTGACTGTATCCTTAAAGTTGTGGCGCTGAAGTAATCATACGCTGCGCTCGCAATGTGGAGGGTTGTATTTACAGACAATGTAATAAAAAGTATTTGTGTTTTCCGTGTCCTTGCTTTAAAGAAATGTTCTACTTTAGTAAAACAAAGAAAGAACAGTGATACAATAAGATTTTTCATATAAATATTCGCGAAAATGCCATATTTCAATTATGTTATTGTAAAACACCATGACGATGGTAAAAAAAGATCGAAACCTGTAGGTGAATATAAATAGGGTTGTATATGATAAGGCGAATTTTATAAGTAAGCACTTGTTGGGTTACTAAATCTGCATAAATGCAACATATGTTTCGACCAAACTCGGCAATTCTTGTATTTCAGTTTTGGACTTTATTAGTAGTTCTTTTTTTAACTACTTCTAACGGCTTGAACTACAATTTAAATCCCGACGTACTGCAAACTGCACTCGGAATTAATGTCGGTCCCAAACAGTTAAATTAAATTACAGACACGTGTACACATACACACCAGGTGAAATTTTGACGTTGGCTAATTAATATTATATTTTAAGAAGAAAATATTGGGATTAAATACTTTAAATTAGGCAGAGGCAATGGAAAAATTTCCCAAAATTTACCGAGTGGGTACCACACTAATAAAGAGAAATATTTATGCAACTTTTCTTCACTTTTATTATCAGACTGCAATATACGTATTTCCCATCCAAGAACAACAATTTGATAATGATGTATTGCATTAGAAATACTTTATTGACATTTACAAACTCAAAATTTATATTTTTGGCGCGCTGTATCTCTACATGTTTGAATCTGAAACGTGATAAATACTTTTCAAATATATCCCTCTTGAATACTTGCAATAAAGCCTCAACATGTTTAGTCACCCGAACCCGGTTACGGCTCACTTATTTAAGTTGTGGTTACGAATCTCGCCGAGGATGTGGATGTCTCTTTCTTGTGAAAATTATGTTGTAAAGTAGAGGTATCCGCAACTGGCCGATCCCACGTCCAGCGGATTCATAGCGAGTGTGATGTGTTCATAAGTGTCATCTGGTGCAACAATAATACTCTATAGTGTATAATGTGCTGGATCATTTTTAGTTTGAAGTGGAAGTATAAGAAGGAAATAAGAATGTGATTATCTTAGCCGAAACATGTAGCCTTATTGTTAGTGAGTGTAACTTTCTGTTGATTGATTGAACCATAAATCTCCATCATCATTTAATGTGTGTGTGTTGTGAAGTCTTATACTGCTATTTACACTAAGCACTGGACTGTAAATTTCGCTGTGTTTTTTAATTGCGACAAGAAGGAATTATTTGACTTAGATTATTACGAAGAATAAATACGGAGAAATGTGATCAGTAAAGAAACGTGCTGAAAGGGAATGTAAATGTATAACATCAGAGCAGTACGACGCATTCCAACTGTCCAGCCCTCCAACAAGAGGCAGTACCAAAGTAAATGCAATGTCTTTGCTGGACATATGGACAATGGATAATCTTTTATTCGACCCACAGTAACACAAACGTCCACCACCACCACCACACCCACACCCTCTTCCCTTTTCAAGTAGCGATATATTTGTGAGGAGGTGTTGGTAAGTTCTTAGCCCAACCTACGTTCTGAAGTCGTAGGACGGAATCGATAGTGTCGTTGGAAAGACGGGCGTGTTCATGTGCCGAATTGCAAGTCCTTTCTTATTACAGAAGCTGAAAGGAAGCATGTCAGGCGACGCGCGCGATTTCAACAACATCGAGACTTGAGCTGTCATCAAGAATTTTTTTCCTGCAAGGCAAGGCGCTGAAGGAAATTTACGTCATTCTGATAGAAACATTAGGGGAACATGCACCATGGTATGCCACCGTCAAAAATGGGTGGCCCAGTTTAAACTTGGTGATTTTTCCACCTGTTTTGCGCCTCGTCCTGGACGATCCAAAACAGTGTCCACTCCGGGGATTATTGATCAAATTCAAGAACTAATCTTGTAAGACCGCCGGATTTCGGCTAAATCAATAGCTGAGCAACTGGGCATCTCACGTGAGCGGGTTGGGTCCATCATTCATGAAGATTTGGACACGCGGAAGATCTCCGCGAAGTGGGTCCCGAAATGCCTGAACGCGGATCAAAAACGTCAACGGTGAGCAACATTTGGAATTTTTTCGGCGCGATCCAAATGATTCCCTGTCGCGATAGGTGGGAATGGACGAAACCTGGTTATATCACGATGACCCGGAGACAAAGCAACAATCAATGGAGTGGCGGCATGGCGGCTCACCCGGCCCGAAAAAATTCCGAGTGCAAAAATCCACCGGAAAAGTTCTCGCTTCTATTTTTAGGGATCAAGACGGCATCCTCCTCATTGATTATCTTCTAAAGGGCCAAACTATCAACGCGGAGTTTTACTCATCTCTGCTGGTCCAATTGAAGGACATTTTGAAGAAAAAACGCCACCGGAAGTTCACCTAGGAAGTCTAGTTCTTGCACGACAATGCTCCGGCTCACTGGGCACTTGTAACCCAGAAGAAACTGGCCTAATTGGGCTTCCAGTTTCATAATCACCCGCCCTATTCTCCGGATATGACCCCGCCGGAGTACCAACTGTTCCCTGACCTGAAAAAAACAATGAAAGTTCGCCATTTTTCGTCCGACAATGAGGTCATTGCTGACGCGAAGACCTGGTTGGGCGGAAAACTTTCTGAATTTTCTTTTTGACTGGCTTGCAAAAGTTAGAGCAACGGGCTAAGAAGTGTATTGAGCTTCGTGGGTAGGATGCTGAATAAATCCCGAGTTTCTTCGCTGTAGCTAGTCTCCTTCCTGGTCTTGCTAAGGACTTATCAGGACACCCTCGTACACATTATCTCCAACATAGCAGCCAAAAGGATTTAATTGCATGATTACTACCCATATTATGAAACAGTCTCGGCAGTCTGACACAGTTTCATAAAACAATCTTCGGTACAGACGGACAGCTGTACATTGTGAAACATTATACCGAATGGTAGAGACAGGGGTTTCAGTTCAAACAGAGCAGTCGGACAAAAAACGACAAAGTATCAGGATTTTAATAATTTTTTATTCCTTAATTAAATGGGTAACATTTTCAACATAACAATGAATTTTATAGAAAAACAAAAGTGTTAGCAATGGGGTCACTGATATCAAGATTAGTGGCAGAACTTTTTCTACTACATTTTGAACATTGACTTATCAAACATAACATAAACAAAATGCAGTCGTATTTCATGCTTGGTAGCTTGATGACTTATACTTTATTTATGACCACACAAAGTCACTCCCACACAGACAATAATCTTAGCCAGCTCAATCAACAATAACTTAAAATTCAGCCTCACGCAAGAAATATATGTTACAACCAGTTTCTTAGATCTTTTTATGCGTAGAACGTAATCAAGAATTTTAAAACCATTTTTTTTACAGAAAAACAACGTCCAAATTTACAGTTAATCATTTCACCTCCATCCACCCAACAGAACATAAAAACAGCAGCTTTCCGATTTCTCTTAACCAGAAAGAATAATTTGCATTTCACCACTAGTAATTAATAAGAATATAATATGATAGTACACACTGCTAAAACAAAAGAATTCTCCCTGTCACCACTGTTTACGAAACTGAACAACACTGCAATGCTCCATAATACAATATCCTAATAATACTCATTAATACTACGCAGGAAATATTGGTGACAATCATATTCCACGGCCCTCAAATATGAAAACTGTCACATCTCCTTCGTAACACAAATATCAAAACTACTTTCTGATCCACGAATACTTTTCCTAACATATTACGTACACGGACTGACAACAGCGTTACAAAGCAAGCACCAAGTTGGCATTTAACAGGTGGAATGGCAAACATGTAAACTTTCAGGTATAGGAAAAATGTACAATAAATTAGATCTCAGATACAGACTGAATATTCTATATATCGCCTGTAAAAACCAACAGTCAACCTATGCCTAACACATTATTTACAATGCACGCTAATACTGACCCACTGATGCTAACATGACACTATTACAGTTGGCGCAAACAGGCAGAAGTATTAAAGTGTTACAAAATTATTTCATTCAATTACTCCAACAGAATAATATGACAGTAAATAAATAAACACGATCTACAGCTACGTCACACATGCCACTGAAACACCCCACACACTCCACTCCACTCCTTACTTTCGACCAACCTTACAGACCGGTCTGAAATATTCCCAATTATAGCACACACCTCCATAAAAACATAGGTATGTAATCATGGTGATAATTGCTTTACTTTTCACGTTAAACATACAATTATATATATATATATTGACAGACATATATTTATTTGCATTAATTTTAATTTTGTTACAAGTTGCATATAAACCTTAAAAAGCAATACACCAAGTTTTTAAAGAAACTGAATTTTTCAGATTTTACAGCTAATAAACTGACAATCAATGACTATGTAGGAAGCTTAAAACAAGCTTTGCAACAGTGAATGGTTTACTACTGCATTTTAACAGTCCGTTTGGACTCCCTGTAATCTTGTAAAGTACCCTGATGATGACCGCGACACCCGTTGAAACATGTCTGTAATGAATAACATACGGCACACACATTTCACATAAGTGTATTTGTAGTTAGTGTTTGGACTGGGTTACCAAGAAAGTTTACCGCGGACTCAGTAATAACCGTTGCTGATGTACCGTCCGCTTGTCATCGTCTAATAAGATGTGGCGTGGCTTTATAAACGAAAGGTACGTCGTCATCAAAGGTATGAGCCAAATGACGTTCTGAAACATAATACACTACATTCAAGATTATATACATTTTAAAATTCTGAATTGCCTGAATTTTCATATCAGCGTACACCGTTTCTTTTACCAGCTACATGCACAGATTTAATTGTAAAAATGAATAAAACAGCATCTCCCAAATATTTCGATACAAGTGTATCATCTTCACGAATAATAAAATTCCAGTACTTAAAAACCAATTGCCAATTCAAGACTCATATTTTTACGTTCTTCGGTTTGTAGCATCTTCGCTATTGGTATTAATAAGTTGTTACAGCACAACTACACAAGTACTTTTTAAAGTAATCTTAAGACCACTATTATTTTTTGTATTCATATTCGCCAGTTGATTTGACTTATACGGATTATTGCTTCGACTTTATGAAGTTCTTTAGATTCCGCAGCTGTGTTTCTTGTTTTATAAACATTACTCAATGACCAGCTCCTCAATACACTATAAGCTTTACCACTAACATGTCATCTGTACCAATATGATATTCCCAGTAACTACAAGGTCATACCTTCTACACATTCACTTCAGAATTCGTAAACATTTATACTTTCTTTTTTCCCTCTTTTACCATTATTTTCAAACAATTCTAAATTTGTTCTAAAATAATACTAAACGATCTAAAATTCGGCACTGTCACATCCTACATATTTCGTCTTCCTGTAATAATCTCAAATAGTTAGTTTAAACATAAAGATGATCTGCATGTACCACTTTCTCACATGTTTGTAAGATTACGTATTTCACAATTATACAATTACGTCAAGGGAGTCCGACTTGGAGTTGAAACTTGTGGGTTCTCCTAATATTGCACACATGAGCCTAACACTATTTTCGTATTTTAGGTGAAGTATGATCACTGGCCGGCTGTATTGAATAGGTGTGCAACTGAGCCGGTGTATAAACTATAATTACAAAATTAATTGCGTTATTCAATTCAAGGCAAGGAAACATAGCCTTCGAGCTTGACCACAATGCCGCGGGTTATCATAATAAAACAATCTGCATTATTGACTGTGTGATGCTGTAACTTTTTTCACTCTGACTTAACATAAAGTCTGAAAAGTTATATAAATAACCGACACTAAGATTTGTTATCTTAAACATTACAAAGTCTTCTTATTGATTAACAGCAGCGGAATAGTAAAAGGAATGCGCGTATCTGTTTCAGGGCTTTGATAAGCTGCGCGCCATTAGTACCGGTATGCAGGATACTGTGGCGAACCTAAATGTGGTATAACCAACACAATGATTACTGCTTCACTGTGGAAAATAGGAAGGTTGGCAACATTAGTAGGAAAATGTTGTGGAGAAAATTTATTAATTTATTTTCTTCTGTTCAGACATTCAACTTTAGAAAGTCATTCAGTCACGCAGTCTGTTGACAAAAGTACCGAACATTCAGGACAAATTTTGTGTTGACAAATGTACAAGTTTATGGTTTCAACGATTAACCATTTTATGAAAGTTAGACAATTTGTGTACGGCGTAACATTCTGGCGTGAGAGAGAAATATTTCGTATCTTCGGCTAACATAATATAATTAATACCATTAACGTGACACAGTATACTTCATCACAATCTTTTTTATTCTTAACCAAGGCTACATGTTTCGACTAAAAGTTAGTCATCTTCAGGCCCTTACAACATTTTCCGTTACCAGATGCTTTGCCCACTTTGGGATCCCATAGTGTTTACAATTGTGGAATACATCTAGTTAA
>Ga0123354_10004733_pt1 | contig 19423 bp, 19 predicted proteins | sample TergutLab28metaG_2_FD_97872 | JGI IMG/M metagenome (GOLD analysis project Ga0123354, IMG submission 97872) | Labiotermes labralis P4 segment gut microbial communities from Petit-Saut dam, French Guiana - Lab288 P4 | ecosystem: Host-associated > Arthropoda: Insects > Digestive system > Gut ...
CTTCCATACGGTTTGCTTATGGACTTGCAGCGCTTCCATTTGTGAATGATGGGATGGTTAAGAATGAATATCATACAAATAATATTTGGGAAGCTTATGCAAAAAATATTTTCAAATACGGAGAAGGTAAATTATCCCCATTTTATTCAACGGTATTAGAACTCGCCGTACATCACGATTATAGCGGTAATACCCTACCGTGGTCTGATGATAAACCTCTGTATCCGTATAATCATAAAATGACTTATTGGGAATATGCGTTATCAAAAGCTCCTCTACCAATTGCGGAAGCATCGCAAATTTATAATGAGGCTATACAAAGTCAAAGCGGGTCGGAAGATGCTAAAAACGCTTTGTGGAAAGCAATTGAACAGGGGATAATCAGCGGAACAACCGGTGCAAGGTTATATGAAAACAGTAAACAGGATGGCGAAAAATATAATTCGATAATAGACTATTACAAGAAAGGGACTGATGAAAAATACAGTGATATTGCAGATAAAACTGTGACGGCGATGTCTAAATTAAAAAATTATCAGCAAGATATTCGCAATGGAAAGTTGGGTCATTTAGATTATAACAATAAAGTACAAGCATTGAATATTCCTAAATATTACAGTATTAATAAATTAATAAATGGAGATAAAGAATTTCTTGGGATTAAAAAACTTGAAGCGCGCTTACATTCAATAAAAGATGAGGATGAAAAAAAGGATTTAGAAAATAATATACTCAATTTAAAGGAAAGAGTGATTGAGTTAAATGGTGAAAATTAAAAATTTAAAAATTAAAATTATGAAAGCAAAAAAAACGACAAAAGCTCCGGCGAAACGTCCGGGCGGTGGAAAAAGAGGATGCTGATGTTTGGGAATTAATTCCTGACTGTGCAAAAGCCCTGATAGTTTTCGGGGCTTTTATTTTCCGTGACAATTTTTGTTATAAATAGTTATTTTTTCTACACACTTCATTTTTTCATTTCAATCACTTATAATTAACGATTGATTTTGTTTTTTCGCAGTAAATATCATACAGAATGGCGATAAGAAAATCAAATCCAAAGATAGCTGCAATATATTTTCCGAAGCGGAAAAAGATAGATACCGTCAGGAATAGTGGCGACTTATATAAGAAGAATGATTATGTTCTGATGGATGCATATAACGCATGGGTCGGATTGGATGATTTCCGAAGAAAGGCAAGAAGAAACAAGCGATATACCTTTGATGACCAATGGGGAGATATGATTCAAGTCAATTGTAAAACAATGACAGAGCGTCAAAGCATCATCAGGCAAGGAAATGTTCCATTGCAAAATAATCGAATACGTGGAATAGTACGTTCTGTGGTAGGCGTTTTTCAGTCACAGCAAACCGAACCGGTCTGTGTATCCCGCGATAGAGATGAACAGGGAAAAGGCGATTTAATGTCCACTACGTTGCAATATGTTTACCAATTAAATAAACTATGGGGAGTTGATAGTGTTAACTTGAATTATTTTCTTATTACCGGATTGGCTGCTTTCAAATCAACGTATGGATGGTTGAATAATAAAATGGACGTATGGACAAACTTAATAAATATAAATAATATTTTCTTCGATAACCATATTAATGACCCGCGCCATTGGGATTGTCATTTGATAGGGGAAATTCATGATGTCGGATTGTATGATGTGATGGATCAATTTTCGGGAGGTGATCCTCAAAAGGCAGACGAGATAAAACGGATATACAGTTATTGCGATCAGGAAAGAGTAGTTAATTATGCGAATAATCTGACAATAGATAAAAAGAGAGATTTAAATTTTTATATTCCCGTAGATACTACCCGTTGCAGAGTGATTGAGGTATGGAGAAAGGAAAGTAAAGAGCGGCTTTTAGTGCATGATTATTTAACCGGTGATTTTTATAAGGCGGAGGTCGATGAGAAGCAATTGCTTGATATTGAAAATCAGAAACGCTACAATGAACAATTAACAAACGGAGTTGCTCCGGAAGATATGAAGCTGATACAATATAAATGGTTCATTGATAATTATTGGTATTATTATTTTCTATCTCCAATGGGAGATGTACTTCAAGAGGGTGAAACTCCTTTTTGGCATGAATCGCATCCGTATTCATTCAAAATTTATCCGTTTTATGATGATGAGGTGCATCCCTTTGTTTCTGATTTTATCGATCAGCAACGATATATTAATCGACTTATCATGTTGCAGGATTTTGTTATACGTTCATCGGCAAAAGGTGTTTTGGCTATTGATGAAAGTTCAATTCCTGATGGTTATAAGATAGAGGATATCGCCGATGAATGGGCTGTCTTTAACGGTGTTATCCTTTATACCACTAAAAAGAATCCAAACGCCAAGTTGCCAATGCAAATCGTATCTAATTCTAATCAGTTGGGAATAAATGATATGTTATCTATACAGTTAAAATTGCTGGAAGATATTTCGGGTGTACAGGGTGCATTGCAGGGGAAATCACCAACAGCAGGAACTCCTGCATCGTTGTATATGCAGCAGGTTCAAAACTCGACAACGACTTTGACTGAATTGTTTGAAGCTTATAGAGAACTTCGCGAAGACAGAGATTACAAGAATATGAAATTAATCCAACAATTCTATACTGAACCAAGATATATCAATATTGCCGGTAAAAATTCAAGTCCGAGTTCATTTTTTTATGATCCGAATAAAGTGCGTAATGCCGAGTTTGATTTGTCTATTACTGAAAGTTCATCAACTCCAGCCTACCGATTAATAATGAATGACTTTTTAATGCAATTGTTTAATGCCGGACAAATCACGCTAAATGAGTTGCTGGAAAATGGGGCATTTCCATTTGCGGATAAATTACTTCAAGCTATTAATTCAAGGCAACAGAATGTACAACAAAATATGATTCAAGGCAGTCAAACGCAAGGAAATCAAGTTCAGAATATTCCACAACCCTCAGGAAATCAGGTTCAACAGGAAATGATTCCGGATAATATACAGCAACAAATTCCACAAAGCAATAATCCACTTGTACAAAGAGTATTGAATAATCAAAATACAGCACAATGAATCCATTAATTTTTACATATTCCCACGATAATATATTTGCATCCGTAAAACAAGAAGCCTCTTTATTTGCTGTGCGAAAATTTGACCAGAATGGTGATGATTTATTTAACCAACTTGTTTTTGATGAGGCATATTTAATAATGTTCAGACAGTTGTTTTTTGAAGCTCAGGCGGAAGTGACTGTGGCATTATCCGGTTATATGAAAGATATTCCGGTTGCATCTGAATATTTCGAGACGCAGGATTTTTTTGAAAATAGAGACTATGTATTTTATTTAGCGATGCCGGATGATTGGAATTATCATCTTTTTAAACCGGTTGATATAAAAGTAAAGGAGTTTTTGACGGCTTATATCATGTATCGATGGTTGGAAACAAAATCTCCGCAAGATGCCGCTACTTATCTTCAACGAGCGACTTCTGTTTTGGAAGATGCAAAAACTTTGTTGGATAAGAGAACAAAACCCCTCCGGCATTCTCAAGGTTATTGGGAATTGTGATTATTTTATCATATTCCACAATTCAAAAATCATCCAACACGCATATCCCATAATCAAAGAAAAGATATGCAGCCCAAAATTACTGTTATGTTTGAAATAACTAATCGCCAAGCAAAGAATTATTGAAAATATAAAGACGTATAGTTTATTTTTGTCTTTTATAATCAATTTCTTAGTTGTTATCAATCCCCAATATATTCCGACCATAGCGTAAATTGCGCCGGAAATTCCTAATGTCGGGATTTCAAACATTGATAAGAATGAAGCGATAAATCCAATGGATAAAATAATTAGCGCTAAAATGTTTTTGTTGATTCTTTTTTCCAATGCACGGAACATTCCAATAAAAGCAAGCGAGTTGATGGTTAAATGAATGACATTTGCATGTTGAAACATGTAAGTGAAATGAGTCCAAACCGGAGAAGTGTTTGTGTAGCCAATTGATTTATCGAAAATAATGAACACTATAATAAATACGAATACAAAGCGATATTTCATTTGGGATTTAATTTAAGAAGTCTGTAATACAAATTTTTAGCATGACGTTCCGATAAATAGAATCGTGGAGCTTTTTGCTCAGAGATGATTCGAGCGCAATCCATTGAATTATATTTAGGGTTTTGTCTTTTTATTTGTATGTATCTATTCCATAATTCGTTATATAATTCTATCGTTAAACTGTTTCTTATTTTGTTCAAGTATCCGCATCTTACTTTGTTAATTATTTGAGCATAGATTTCAGTATTTCTATAAAAAGATTGAGCTTCTTTGTTAATTGCCTGTTTAACTATATTTTCCACAGAAACATAATTAGGATAATTGTCCTTACGGATAGATTCGCAAACTTCAAAAAAATCCTTATCCCTTTCTTTTTGCCAATAGAGTATCATAAGTAAAATTTTTACAAAGGTAATTAGTATTCAATTATTTAGAAATGATTTACAATAGAATTTTTGAACATTGTAAAATTATTTATCTACATGCATGGCATTTTTCATTTCAAAAACATTCAAACTCTTTTTTATTTTATTTTTTTGTCATAAAATTTATAAATAAATAAAAATGGAAAAAGATTTAAATAGCGAAGAAAAAGCTCCACAAGGAAGGGATGCTGTCTTGGAAGCGTATATGTCGGCTAATCCGGATAGTAAAGAGCCAGATGACGCCTCTTTATTTGAATTTGCAGATAATAGACATTCCGACTTAAAGAACAAATATGATGATTTGAATGGAGCTAATACGAGGCTTGCAGAACTCATCTCCAAAGATCCAAAATTAGGTGCAGTATTATCTATGATATCCGGTGAAAAACCTAAATCTTTCCCGTATGCAGTTGCATCCGTTTATGGGAAAGAACCTTTTAATCTTGAAGGCGACGATTTGGAAGAATTTGAAAAAGGTTATCAGGAAAATCTTTCCCGCTTAGCTGATAGTAAAAAAGAGCAGGAGCAGGCACAAAAGAATATCGAATCATATAAAAGTACATTAGCTGATTACGGAAAAGAAAAATCATTGTCTGAAAAACAAATTGGAGAGATTAATAATGGAATTATGGAACTTGCCGAAAATATTTTGATGGGATCTATTCCAAAAGAGTTGATTGATATGGTTTACAAAGGTTTGAATTATGAAAAAGATGTTCAGGAGGCGGCTGATACCGGATATGTGGAAGGTAAAAATACGGTTGCGGATGCCAAGATGAAAGAGAAGACAACGGGTGGAGCTATTCCTGATTTCAGTAATAGCAGTGGGATGAAACCTCAAAAAAAGGGAATATTCAAACCTCAACCCGGCAGCGTATATGATAATCTAAAAGATATAAAAGATTAAATAATTATAAACTTAATAAATATTATAAAATGAAGAATGTTTTTAAAAAATTGAATGATAGCGGATTATTGGTAATGATAATCATGCTTTTATGCTCGGTATTCGGTATTGTTGATATGGGTGCAATGACTGCAGATGTTGCAGCATTCGTTCCAATCGAAGCGTCTAATGGTAATTTGCAAGGGATTGCCGCTCATGGAGATGCGTATAATTTGCACGAAGGTATGTCTGTTGAATTTACCGAAGATAATGTCGAGCAATTGCTATTAAGGGAAATCGACCAGGAGATTGTAAAAATTAACAGGTATAGATATCCGCTTGATACGATTGCAAGAAGTATTGGTCAAGCGCGAACGAAACACAGTAATTCTCAATTGGTTTCTTATTATAGTGTGGGAACGCTTCCTTCCGATAGTATCATTACGGTTGCTTATACCGATGGCGGAACACAAACGCCGCTTACTTTTGGTCAGAATGGAGAAGACAATGCTTTGATAGCTATCAACCAAACGCTTATTGTTAAAGGAGTTAATGGTTATATAGTTAATGGGAAAACAGGAACGGCTACCGAAGATTCTCGTCCATTAATGTTATATGTTGTTGATAGACATGCTGATGGTCGTCCTATCGTAGTTGCTGTAAATGGGCAGGGTACAAGTTTTACAATTCCCGATATTCCAGCTAATTCCGAAATAACAATATCAGGTCGTGCTGCTTCGGAATTTCAAATCCGTACTGATGTATATAATATACTTCCAACGCCAACGGATCAGTATTTGCAGAAATTTATTGCTGAAGTTGAAGAATCTAATTTTTTCTCAATGAGAGATAAAGAAGTAAGTTGGACTATATCGGATGTTGTACAGCAAGCTTTAGACCAAATGCGTAAAGAAACAAACAATTCATATTGGCGTGGAGTTAAAGCGATTCGTAATGTAAAGAATAGATATAACAGGAAACCGGAAGATACCTATTTCACTGAAGGAATTTGGACGATGGCGGCAAAAGATTTGGATGCGGGAGGAAATGCTTTAACTGCTGAAATGCTTGTTGATTATTTGAATGCAGGATTCAGTGATAATGCGGCTTCAAATACTAAACTATTAATGTGTTCTCCCGATTATATGGCTGCATTGTGTAAAGTTCCGTTAGGACATTCGTTATGGTATGGTCCCAAGAAAGAATTTTTCGGATTGACGGTTACTCCTATTGAATCTCCATTTGGAACACTTGTTCCTATTTTGGACAAATCAACTGTTGAAGCAGGATTACAAGGCTGTGCCTTTATGCTGGATGCGGATTATATGACAAAATGGACAATGGGATGGCGCTCTGAACCTCTTGATAATGTAAAAAATGGAGAAGCGGACAGTACCGGTCGTATTTTGGTTGAACCGAGCGGGCTTACGCTTTCTTTTCCTGATGCACATGCAAGATTATATTTGAATCGTTCATTATTTGAGGGATAAAGTATGGATAAAGTATATTTTTCAAAAAATAAGGCAAAAATTGTATTTGCGGTAAAAGTTGGAAGCGAAACAAAGAACATTTCATTTTCAAATTTTGGCGGTTCATATTCAACTTTTGATGAAGATGTACAGAAGGCGATAGAGGATACATTTTACTTTAGAACCGGATTGATTTATTGTTCAAAAAATCAAAAGTTAAATACTAATCAAAATAATAAATCCGGTATAATTCCGAAAGAATATCCGGACGTAACGGATTTAAATGATGCAGTTGCTGTTTTGCGGGGTGAACCGTATAAAGTTCATCACGCAAGGCTTAAAAATAAGGAAGCTATTTTATCGGTTGCAAAAGACGTAGGAGCTTCGTTTCCCAATCTTTCAATAGAATAAATTTATTTAAAGGCTGTTAGCTTGTGTTGACAGCCTTTATAAAATATACAGGCAATGACAAAAGAAGGTTATATCAAGCGTGTACTGCTGATTATGAATGAAGCCGGCTTAATGGATTTAGCTGGAAATTTCTTTATAGGAGCTGATACGGCTCAAGTGGATAAATATATAGAAGGCAGTTTTGTTGATGCTTGGAGAAGATGCGCTGCGGTTATGCCGAGAGTTTGGTTTCGTAATGAATCGTTTACCAATACAACTGTTTTTCCGGATAGACCATCCGGAACAGGATATGTAATATTGCCTGAAGATTTTTATCTATTGACGGGATTTAAGATGAAAGGTTGGATAAAGGCAGCTTATGAAGCATCTATTGATAATGAAAGAACAGCTTCTATTCAAAGCAATGAATATACACGTGGAAGCGAAATTAGACCGGTTTGTACAATATCAAATAAGTTGATAGGCGATTCGATTAAACGAGTTCTGAATTATTATTCACTTCAAAGAGGATTACCGAAACATGAGATTGAAGAAGCTATTTATATTCCAGTATGTAAACCTTTGATTGAATTAGAATTGAATGAGGAAATCAGGGTAAGTCAACAAGTAATAGAAATATTGGCTTATTTGTCGGCAAGTTCCGTATTTACATTATTTGAAAAGTATGATATTGCAAACGCATTGGATCAGAAAGCGGTTGAAATGTTTCCGGGATTGAAATCAATTAGAGGTACTACTACAACAATAAAACAATAATTATGAATTGTAATGAAAATACTATACCAACTGCATTATGGAGTTTAATTAAAAAAATTCCTGCTATACGATATATGAAAGCTCCGGTTTTCAATGTACATCAATTATATGAAAGATATGTCGATGGTTTGGAGTTTGGAAGTTTCGCCTTTGTTATTAGAAAGTTTTGTTTTTATGGATGGGATTTTAAAACGAAGGAATGGAAGAAAATAGGACTTGCATTGGATGACCTTACGTGGGATAATATTTTAGATAAACCGGATATATTAACAATTGATGATTTAATTAATTATGGGTTTATTACGGACGCTCCCAAAGACGGAAAATCATATATTCGCAATAATGGAGAATGGATTATGGGCGTTGAAGAAGCTCCTGATGATGGACAAAAATATTGCAGGCAAAATGAACAATGGGTTGTTTGTGATTGCGAAGCAGCTCCTCCACCCGAACCGGAAGTGGAAATGATTGTCAGTCCACAAACAATTATATTTAATCCCGAATCTGATTCACAAGCTGTTTCTGTCATTATAACAGGGGCTACTGATAGCACTTTTATTGTAAGCGGACTTCCTTCATGGGCGTCGGTATCCAATCAAAATGAAACCGGTTTTATATTATCAGTCAACGATAATTCAATTTCTGAATCAAACAAGGATTTTACTGTTACTGTAACATCGAATGCGAATCCGACGATTTCACAAACTATACAGGTTACACAATATGGTGCGTTTTTGTCTGATTTTGAATTTGACGTAAATATTCCTGCAGTGGCAAGTGATGGAGTTACTGCCGTAGCCGGAACGGAGATTCGTATATTTAATTTAGGCTGTTCAGTTGGTGGAGGTCAAGCGCGAATTTGGTGGGGGGATGGAAATATTGAAGATATTACGAATGTTCCGGTAAGTCAAATTCAAGTAGCGCAAGATCCGGCTGGTGGAAGCGCTACGAATACTATGAATATCTTAATCGGGACTGATTATACACATACGTATGCTCAGGCTGGAACTTATCCTGTTATTGTGAAGACGAGAAACGGGGTTGATTCATTCAGGTTTACAACTCTTGATTCAACAGCAAATAATGAGTGGTATTCTTCCGGTGATATGAATAACTATGTTACCAATATTAAGAAGATACAAAGCGATTATATTGTTAATGCTTCAAGAATGTTTGCGGGTGTAAGATATGGCGCTTTTGACCCAAGTTTTGTTCTTCAAACTCCAAATGTTACAATTGTAGATTATATGTTTGAGTTCTTTGGGGTACAAGATTTCACTTATGGACAAAGTGATGCGGCAGTTTTAGCTTGGTCATTACTGTTACCTCCAAATATATTCTCGTTATTTACTACAAAAAGTCAGATTACCAAGTGTACCCGGATGTACAATGGAAGCGGATTCTTGAAGATTCAAAGATGTATGCTTTCATTCAGTACTGCTTTGACATCTGTTCTGGAAACATTCAGAGGGATGTCGTTTGTAGGAAATAACTGGTCGAAACGAACCGGAGCAACCGTAGGCGATGTTCCAATTATTGAAGAATTTCTTGAAACGGATTTATTTCAAGATAATCTTAATATTAATGATTTTAGAGGCTGTTTCTTCTGGATAAATGATTGGTATGATAATTATACTGATACCGGATATATTTATCCATTAACGATACGCGCCGATTTATTTAAGAACAATGTAGCTCAAAATATTGATTTAAGCTGGATGTTTAGACAGTCTAACCGCTCTATCCTTGAAGTTGATTTGTTTCGATATATTAAAGACCGGTTGGTAAAATTAAACGGCATGTTCTGGGGAGCTTGGAACTATGGAGGCTCACCTGTGGTAGGCGTGAATGGAAACTTGTTAGTACCGGCTTCGGTTTGGAATAACGCTCCTGCAGACAATCCCACATGGGCGGTATCGCCGTTTAATCTTGATTATAGAGGAGCGTCGGATTTGAATTTATTATTTCCAGATGCAAGTTATCCGAGTATTAAAGAAGCAGTGTATTTATTTGGTTGGAGAAGCGGTACGGTTGGAACGGATACGAATGGAACGAATACAACCCCTGCCGAAGTAAAACGTGGAACGATGAACGGAGCGCACTTATTAATGAGCGCTTATGGCAATCCGGGACGTTGGAATGTACAATGGAGGTATGATGAATATAATTCAAATTGGACAGGAATTGAGCAAGACCAAATAAATATTGCCGACTTCTTACTTAAATTTCCAAATGCAACTTCCACAAGCGGTAAGAAGCCTTCGGACGGAAGCGCCTGTGATGCTTTTTATGGAGCGTTTTGGGATTTTGATGTCATAGATAATCCAACTTCAAATTTATCACGCGCTTCTGATTATAATAATGTTTCGGGTAGAAATGATGTTTTTCTTGAAGCAAATGAAGTTGGCTGGGGTTGGGGTACAAGTGTGTAAGTAACATATTAATAAAAAAAATAAATATATGCTTTTAATAGATAAAATAGATGATGATAATATCAGAATACGCCAAGATTATATTGACGTAAATGTAGCGTCTATATTTTTTGCTTCTGTTGGTGATGGTGGAACAATAAATATTTCGCCAAAGAGTGCAGGAAGTTATAGAAGTTTTTCCGATTCGTTGGAAAATATAACAATAAATGGGGAAAATAATAGTGATATTACCCCAGAGGAAGCGGTGCAGGAGTTAAATACTTTTATAGGGAGTTTTAAATCTTTAAGTAGTGGTAGTGGAAGCGGGACAGGCGGTGTAACCGAACATAATCAACTGACAGGGCGTGATGCAGAAGATTGTCATCCGATGGAGGCTATAACAGGATTGAGTGATGCGCTTGATACTTTTGTTACTAAAAACACTAACGAATTTTTGGGAGCAGGTGCGAATGATTTTGTTGCAAGGGTTGTAATGAATGGGCAACTTGTTGACCCTGCAATTTCAATAATGAGTGGTGGTCCATTAGACCCAAGTAATTTTGTAAACAATGGAACATCCCTAAATCTGCAAGATTTATCTTTTTCCATGCACACAGGAGATATTGTAACTTTTCATACTAATTTAGGAGATTGGACAACATCGCCTTTGAGAGCTAATGCAGACCAATTTACATTATTTACTTCTGATATTACAATAAATGGAGTTACCTATCCTAATGCAGTTAAATTTACTGATATAAACGGTGATGGAGCAATAGAAATAATTCAGATATTAGCTGTGGATGACCTTGCCACGATGTTTGTCAATGTAACGGCTATAACAGGTATTGATATTACGAATGATGGCGGCGGTCAGAGTTTTATTCAGAAGAAAACATTTGACAGTCCTGAATTGCCGAGTAGTAATGACGCTATAATAATTGCAGAGGATATTACTGATGGTTCATTAAAGACTATATTGAAATCAGAATTGAGCGGCGGCGGTTTTCCTGCGCCCGATTATGCAAATCCTCAATATATTATAGGTGGATTAAATCCTGGTGAAAATCCGGTTACTATTCCTGATGATGGATTTATAATGATTGAGGTTGTTAATAACAGTGATTACATAAGTGATATAAAATTAAATATAAATGATGGTTTTAGCTCTAATCTTACATTACCCGTAAGTGGTTATATCGCTACTTCTCCCATGTATATGGTAAAAAAGAATGATGTTATAAGTCTTTCGTATTATTTTGAAGAGTCAAGCGGAGATTCTTTTTTACAGGTATCTTTTTTTCCAACAAGACAATAAAAAGCTAAACGAATGGTACGTAAATCAAGTAGGTTTTTTAAACATAAAAGATTATAAATTATGAAAGCATTTTTGAAAAAGATTTTTGACAATCTGCATAGAATTGCAAAAGACAACACTTTGCATTTCTTGGCTGGATTTATTGTTGCAGCAATAGTGATTGTAGTTGAAATATGGATAATAAAAGCGAATGGTTTTAGAAACGGGTTGTTTTTAATTCCGTATTTTTCTATTCCTTTTGCAGCTATGGTTTGGGTTGCATTAGCAGCGGCTTGGAAAGAGATATGGTGGGATGGGCGTTTAGAGATGGGCGTTCCTTCGTGGTCTGATTTCCGGACCACTATAATTGGAGGATTGGCTTGTGCTATTCCCGTATGGGTTATTGTATGGGGATTTACATTATTGCCTAAAGATGCGCAGCTACAACCTACCAATAAGCAGATATTAATTAATGCAATAAATAAGTTGGAACATATTCATGACAATGACCCTGCGAGTTTTGATAATAACAGTAAGGAACTCAAAGACCGCTCGGACAGTTTGCTTAACCGGGTGATAAAAGCAGGAGATAATCAGAAAGATTCAATTCCGATTGATTTTAATTGAGTATGGATTTTAAAAGTTATTTTCCAGAAGCAATAACCGCAATTATAACGGCTGTAATTACTTATTTTTCTACCAAAAGGAAATATAAAGCTGAATCTGCAAGTCTTGAGTATCAAAATGTGCAGATGATACTTTCAACCTATCGTACTGAGTTGGAATCAATGAAAACGAGGATTAACGATTATGTTAGAAAAATCAATGAGTTGGAAAGACGAGTAGATAATTTGCTTCACGAAAATATATCGTTAAAGGGTGAATTGGGTGAATTTAAAAAAAATACTAAATAGAGAATGCAAATAAGTAAGAATTTTTCATTGGCAGAATTAGTTGCGTCAACTACTGCTTATAATTACAAGATTGATAATACTCCAACTCCGGAAATTATAAATAATTTGGTTAAGTTGGTAGAAAATACTTTACAACCCATACGATATTTATGGGGTAATCCTGTTTTTGTCAGTTCAGGGTATCGTAATCCAAAATTAAACGGACTTGTTGGAGGCGCTCAAAACAGTCAGCATATCACAGGACAGGCAGCCGACATTTCGGTTGGCACTTCATTGAACAATAAAAAGTTGTTTGATATGATTGTGAACAGTAATATTCCATACGATCAGCTTATTGATGAAAGTAATTATCAATGGATTCATGTATCGTATAATGCAAATGGAAACAGAAAACAAATTTTACACTTATAAGTATGTGGAAGGCATTAAAAAATATGAAAAAGATTTATAATATATTTTGCTTTGCACTTCTTTTATTTCTGATTGGAATTGCATTGTTTGGCTGTGCTACCAAAAAAGAGATTCAATATGTTCCTATCGAATCAGTCCGAATAGAATATAAAGACAAGTTGGTGCGTGATTCAATTTATCATCTTGATTCGGTTTATGTGCGTGATACGGGCGATACGGTATGGGTTGAGCGGTTGCGATATATGTATGTGGACAGGATAAGACAGGATTCTATTCATATTCATGATTCAATTCCTGTTCCTTATCCGGTTGAAATTGTAAAGTTTACAAATAAACTCACATGGTTTCAACAAACCTCCGCTTATGTAGGATATTCTGTAATTGCATTGATTATTATTTACTTTGGTTTTAAATTTATAAAACTTAGATTCTTTTCATAGAAAAGTTATTAAAAGTTCCGACTGTCCGGTTCGTGAGAATAGGACGGTTTTTATAAAATAGATTAAAAATGAATGACATTGGGTCTATAATCAATGAAAATTCTCGAAGGAAAAAGATTTTAAATAAGCCATACGACCAAATGACAGGAGAGGGGTGTTATGGAGAAAGGGTGTGTTTGAAAATTGAAGATGCACCTTTTTCCGTATTGTATTTGCCAAAGACGATGATGGATGAAGAAGTCTGTATTCTGCTAAAAGAACATAAATCCATAAAAAAGATTTTTGAAATAAACAAAGAGTTATGTACGGATGAAAATTTCTTCAATTTCTGGATTTCATTTTGTAATTTGAGAGCAAAATATGACTTTGAATATTATTGTATTGCCTATATTATTATACGAGATAAAACAACGGCAGCCGATATTCCTTTTAAATTAAATCGTCCGCAGCGGGAAAAATTACTTCCGGTGTTGGAAGAAATGAGGATAAATGGATTGCCTATACGTTTTAATTACCTTAAATCAAGACAAATTGGCGGTTCTACTCTTATACAAATTTATATGAATTGGATACAAATGTTCCATAGATTGAATTGGAACAGTGTTGTTTGCGCACATATCAAAGATGCTGCTATACGAATACGTGCAATGTATGAGAGAGCTGTTGAAAATATCTTACCGATAAACGGGTTGAAATATACCATAAAGAATTACAAAAATACTCAAAACATAAAGCAAGTTCTTGAAAGGGGATGTTTGATAACTATCGGCACAGCCTTAGAGCCGGATTCGGTACGTTCAGACGATGTGAAAATGGCTCATCTTTCCGAAATGGCTTATTATCCGGATACGGAAAATAACAATCCTGAATTAACGGAGGCTACCATTACAAGTTCAATTCCGGAAGAACCTTATACTTTGATAGGCAGAGAAACGACGGCAAACGGTATAGGCGATTATTTTTATGAGCAATGGGAAAAAGCCAAAGCCGGAGAAACTGTCTTTGAAAATATCTTTGTCCCGTGGTATTTTCCTGAAATATATAGTAAAGAATTTGACGGTTACTATTATTTGCATAATGGTAAACGCAAAAATGGACGTGTTGGTGATTTTATAAAATCAATGAATGATTATGAAATAAATACGTTCACAAATCATGTAGATTGTACACTTGAGAATTTGAATTGGCGTCGATTGAAAGCAGGAACAATGCCTAATGAACGATTTATGAAACAGGAATTTCCTTTGGATGATTTGGAGGCTTTTCAAGATAGCGGTATGCCGGCATTTCGTAGTGAAGATGTTGAGGGAATGCGGAAAGATTGTAAACCCCCCAAGTCGGTGGGGATATTATCCTCCAAGTGTTCTCCGGCATTAGCGAAGACAGAAGCAATGCGAAGGAATGAAATACTATCAAACTTACATTTTGTTGAAGACAAGGAAGCGCTGGATGATATCGTTTCCGGAGATGTACGGTTAATCGAATTAAAGGAGCGTGAAAAATTAAAAGTATGGCAATTTCCAGATAAAGAATTTCAGGTATCAGATAGATATGTGGTTGTGTTCGATCCGCAAAAAGGCATATCGGAATCAGCCGATTGGGGAGTGATTACCGTTTTCGATCGTTTTCCGATGATATATGGTGGAGTTCCGGAAATTGTTGCAGATTGGAAAGGGCGTATTGATAAAGATATAGCTATATGGGTAGCCGTTCAGATAGCAAAGTATTACAATGATGCGTTACTCGTTGTGGAAAGCAATACTTATGATTCTGACACAAGAGAGGATGATTCAGAGTTTATATTCGATACCATATCCTTTTATTATTATAATTTGTATAGCAGAACTCCTGCTGACAAAATAAAAGAGGGAGTTCCGGTAAAATACGGATTTAATACTAATCGAAGTACTAAGCCTATGATTATAGGAAATTATGTTGCTATTATTCGTGAAAAAGGATATAAGGAAAGGAATAATGAGGCGCTGAATCAAGCTCGGATGTATGAGCAAAAGAAAAATGGTTCATTTGGAGCTAAACTTGGAAAGCATGATGATATTTTAATCATACGAATGATTGGTTGTTTTATTTGTTATAAATTGCCAATACCGGTAATACTTGACGAGGTTCAAAAATATAAATCGGAACGTTTAGTTGGAGTGAGTTCGATATAATTTCATTTCAATCACGTTTCTATCCATTAATAATTCATTATTTTGCACGAAAAAAGTTATGATAAAAGAGATTATTCAAGATTTTAAGGAATGGAATGAATGGTTTAAGAGTTACATTTTTTACAGAAGACAATCAGTAAAAATGAGTCTTGCTATAAAACTTGCCGATGTTAAACAAAAAGCATACAATAAGCAATTTCATATTATGTTACTTAGTCTGCCTGTGGGTGAAAAATTGGTTTCAATAAATCGTGATGATATCGAGTGCTTAAAACGTAAAAAATGGCTTCCCAAAGAAACGAATTTTTTTAATTTGAAACATAGTCATTCTATATTTTATTCTACCCCACTCAACCGGAATAACAAATTGAATGCGGAAGAAAGGCGTGAAGCGGTAAAAAAATATTTGAAATACTCGAAAAGATATGTAAAAAATTGATTATCTCATTTTTGTGTTATTATATTCCTGTACAATTTCAGTTTCAAGATATTCCAATTCCGATTTTTCATCGAGTGTTCCGGCGAAGGCAAATAAAAATTGCCGGTATTTGCTTCTTGAATGTAATCCCATATCAAAATCTTTCCTGTTTCCCTGAGTAATATTATATCCTTTTAAAGCAAAAAAGTTGATTTTATCAATCGAATAATAATTTAAAATCACAGATTCTATCGGGTTATACAGGGTTGCCCGGAAAAACATTCGTTCAAGATTTTTTAAATCCGTAGTTCCAAAAATAAGCGGGCGTGTGACCAGCGATACGTATGCAGAATTACTGCCGGATTGAGCGTAATTCTTAACATTATACCCATCTATAACGATTAATTCAGGAAATGTATTTTCTACTATATGGTCTATTTTTTCCGTAGATAAGTAAAATTGTTTACTATCAAAATTCATCACAAAATTAAACGATGAATCTTTGTCGATGATAATCAACTCATTTTCATGTGGATTATATATTATAAATTCAATGCCTTTCAGATAATCGGTAAGTGCATTTTTACCATAATTAAGGAGTAAACTATCGAGTTCAGGCGTTGACTGTATATTCAATTCTTTAGGATATTGTTGGAGGGGATAGGTTAGGAGTTCGACATTTTGTCCAATAATCATACATACTCCTCTGGAAGAAATAAAAATAACTCCAAACGGAGTAATACAAATAACCGAATTTATCGGTACTTCGTATGAAGTGGGTGCAGCTTCCTGCGAATATACAACATCTCCGCTTCCGGTAGCCATAGAATATATACCTTTATTTGTGAATACATACAATGGGTATTGTCCGAATTGTCCCTCTGAAATTCTTATGGCTACGGATGCCATATTTAATATTACTCCGTCACTAACCAGATATGTCGTTTCATTTGGGAATATAAAAGGGTCGTTGATTGCCGAAACTTTTAGTTTATTTTCTTCTACATAGCTTGGCATTGTGTCGGGAATATCAATTTCAGACGGCGGATTAGCCACTTCAAGCATATTAAGGGGAGAAACTTCTACAAAATTATCAACAACAACTGAATTGATATAAAATGAATTATTGATATATTCACTTGAAGTTAATTGATATTCTTGAATAATATAACCTGTGCCGTCAGAATTTATTACATAAAACTGAACTTTAAATGCACTTGGGTCGGGATAGCTGAAATATGGATTTAACCAAAAATCGTCATTTATATTTGCTTCTGCATATACTATATCTGTTTGTCCATTTATTTTCAAATAAACTTCGATAAGTATTCCGTAAGCATTCCTTAAAAAATCACCCATAATGAATCCATTAAATCTTACATCGGTTACCGGATTATCATCATGTCTTATAATATTACCATCAATATCTTTAACATATCCAACTCCAAAGTATGATTCTCCCAAGAATATTTTCGACAAAGTAAAAAAGTTAATGTCGAATCCCTTAAATAAAGTTGTTTTTATTTGGGCGAGATGCAGCCTGTTATTATAAGCGTAAGAAACATTACCGGTAATTGAATGATGAGAAAATGAATCAACGGGGAGTGTCTGTTGGTCGATAAGTATATCAAGGTTATCAAGAACCGATTTATTGGGAAAACAAAACATTGTGTTGAGCGCTGAATCATTTATGTATTGACTGACAGTTCCAATTGGAATACTGTCTATTAAATAAAAATTTGCATTTGATTTAATGTTATTTATCATCAAACTGTCATCATTCATTAGATTAAAACCATCTACCATTAAGCCTGCTGAAGCATTAAAGTGATTTACAATATCTGTTTCAGGAATAAAATTGCTTTCCGCACTTTTTCCAAGTCCATTTGAAATGAATATATCGACTGATTTTATTATATCACTCCAGCTATTTAAATAAGATAAATCAAATTCCAAATATATTTTATTGGAATTAATTCCTATGCCTGAATTAGATATATTGAATGATATGTTTGAATTAAAACTAAAAATAGCAAAAGCAGTTTGTAATAAATTTCCACAAAGTAATACGGGGGATGTTTGTTTAATATATGAACCGTCATATAATCTGAAAGCGAACACCATAAGATGAGCATCAAAAAGACAGCCATTTACTTTATCGTATATATCATTTTTGAAAAGATTAAACAATCCGATTGTAGCTGAATTAATATCATCTGATGTTAATGTACTATATTCATCACTGAATTGTTTATTATAATAATATCCATAATTAAACCAACTAATTGGTTGTATTTCTGGAATTGCACCAAGAGTTTCATAATTTAAATCGGAATAAAGTAGATATAGTATGCTATTTCCGGTAATTAAGGATAAAGTGTTTCCGATTTGTTCAACGCTAATTACTTCATCGGCAACTGTTGTTCCTGTATTTAATATAAATACGGGTTCATCAAAGACATTATAATTTCCTGAATCTATATTTTTTGATGCTATCCAATATACATCACTTCCTCCGGATTCTGAATTTTTTATTCCAATCCAGTTTTCATAGTCATTGAAACTGTGAACAAAATAAATATCGTATTTATCTTGTAATTCAAATTCGACCATTCTTGGAGTAACCGGATGTAATGTTCCATTTTTTTTGCGTAGATTAACCAAAGAATAACAGTCTCCTTCGTTGAAAGTCGAAGTTGTAGTCATTCCGTTTATATTTGTTTGTACTCTCATAACAATTTTTTCTGCTAAATTAGTTTGTTTGTTGTTTTCTGTTCGTCATTAAAATGAAAAAATATCCAACGCTTCCAAATAGGGCTTGATTGTTTTATCTTTCACATCAATAAATCCTTTAATTCTGCTTATTCCTTCCAAAATAGTAGAATGTTTTCGATTAAATTCATTACAAGTGAAAGTTAAAGGAATTTTATTCATTGACAGGTAATACCAATAAATTTGTCTTGGAGTAGAAAATTCATGTTTTCTTGATTTTCCTACTAAATCGCAAACAGGTATATTTATTTTTTTTGCGTATTCTTTGATTGAGATTTTTGTTTCCATAATTTTTTAAATAAATTTATTTCTTTTGATGACGCTAATCTTTTTGTTTCTACATCACTTACCTGTAAAACAAAACCTTTTACTCCGGTTTCTTCATCTACAAAACAATATTTATACTCACACTTTTTGTTTATATCTACAATGAATTTTACGGCTATAATTTGATAATTTGATTTTTCAGCAGCTTCAAAAACTAAATTTTGACCCATGTGTCTTACAAATCCGATATCGCCCGGTTTAAACTCAAATCTATTTTTCATAACTGTTTATTTTAATGATTCTTTTTCCA
>Ga0123354_10004735_pt1 | contig 19422 bp, 10 predicted proteins | sample TergutLab28metaG_2_FD_97872 | JGI IMG/M metagenome (GOLD analysis project Ga0123354, IMG submission 97872) | Labiotermes labralis P4 segment gut microbial communities from Petit-Saut dam, French Guiana - Lab288 P4 | ecosystem: Host-associated > Arthropoda: Insects > Digestive system > Gut ...
ACAAAATTTGTTTCACAATAAGTTTTATTTCATGCCTCTACATGTTTCGAGCACATGTGCTCATCATCATCAGGAGGTCAAAATTGCATTACACAGCCTCTGGTATCATCACACCTATAGGTGTGATGATGATCTCCTGATGATGAGCACATGTGCTCGAAACATTTAGAGGCATGAAATAAAACTTATTGTGAAACAAATTTTGTGCATCAAGTTGGTTAAATACTGAGATAAATATCATCATTTTCTTCACGAAAGCTTGTTATGGAGGCTACTTTCAGGTCTCACACCATTATTCCACCTTAATGTGACCCCCTAATACACACCTAAGTTTTCCTTCAGGTTTTTTTGAAATAAAATTCTCCATAAATAGATCTAATTTCCCCATACGTGTTTTAGGCCAACGACCTTGAGTTACTCTTAATAATGTTACATGGAAGGAAACAAAAATACAGCTGCTGCTTATGTAATTTTCACCATCCCTTAATTTTCTTTCTTAACCACTGATTGTCGAGTTGGCAATTGTCAATAATGTTCGTTTTTGACACGGAGGATTCTCCTGTATAGCTCTTGCAAATGTTTCGAAACCAAATATATTTTAAGCTTTTAATCTGTAATATTATTGCCTAGAAGCAGGACAAAAACGTAGAACTGAACCCAACAGGAACAAACAGATCGGTACCTTACTCTTACCTTCTCTTTATCCTGACAGCAATTTTAACATAATATTAATTTATTTAAAATAAACGTATAAAGTTATGTGCGAAGTTTTTTTTATCCGAATCTGTTTCTAAAAGTTAAAATATCTGCAGAGATTGGTTGATGGCAACATAACCCATTTTTCTTAAATATACAAATTAATGACTTACAGAATCCATCTAATAGTAGTTCAATTGACGCTAACATTTTTTACGCGTCAATTGAAAGCAAAGAAACACAGAAAGGGTGAGTTAATGCATGTTGATGTTTTTCATTTTAAATACCCTCCATCTACCGTCTAAGCTTTTTACAAAAATCTCACACTGAGATGATGGAAGAGGGAGGAATATCGGTTCAGCGACCAATTAACGAGTAGAGCCAAGAGGGATTTATTCTGTGCTTTGGAATCGTAACATATTCCACTCGTGTTGACATTGTTTGTAAAATATAATGTCCTATTAAGCACAGAGAGGAAGGTTTGAGATGGACAGTGAATTCTGACGAGTTAGGGAATAAGCAGCAACTGAGGTCTCAAATAACTATAAATATGGCAACAGTGCGTCTTTTAACAAATTCCAGGGGAAGTCCAAACAAATAAAAGAATAAATTAATGGAAACACACAGGAATTGCGTTCGTGTCTATGTATTTGCGGTTTCAGTTCTCCTTCCTTCTATTCCACATCAACTCTCTCATCCTGCTCTTCGTTAATTTTTGCCTATTTTACGTTTTTGTTTATTGCTCCCTGTAGCCCTTTCTCCATTCATTTATTTCCCTCTTGTATGACTTGACTTACACACCGTCGAAGTCCTGTCTGAACTTACTCATCTTCTCTTATTGTCACGCCCCTCCTCACTCCCCCTGCACTCAAAAATAAGAGCTCACTAACCCCTGTCTTGAATTTCAAACATCGAAACGCATTTAGATATTAGGAGATCAGATTCGTCCCCTCACTCAACATTCATTTCACCTCTCAGTTCTCCCCTTCCTTACTGAACCCCACCACCACCAACATACATTCAATTAACCCAACGCGAGTGAAATAGTTTCTTGCAATATGTGGCTGAAATAGTTTGAAATTATTATCGGATAGAGGTATTCATAAAAAAAACTGTTCCAGTATAATGGTGCAGATACACATGTAACCAGTCATACTAATATAAAGCGATATGTCACATGGTAGGCGCAAATTTATATGCCTCCAATGTTGAACCCGCAGTCCCATTATTGTACCCTAACATTAGACCTTAGGTTTTACTCTGGTCACTGTTTGAGACACGTTCCATACAACTACGCAGAGCTTTATTTAGGATGGGATTTTTAAATACTCCTAATAAGAATAATAATAATTATTATTATTATTACTATTATTATTATTATTTGCTGCGATTGGGTTGTCACCCGGTGGCAGTGGTTATTTTACATGTATACAAAACATGAAATTGGTTATTAATAAATTCAAGTCGGGAGGGCTACATGAGAAGCATGTAGTGGCAACTTGGAATCTTGGGAACCATCTCAGCATTTGTTTTAAGGCACAAGGAAACCAAGAAAAACCTGTGTCGCAGGACCTTCCGAATACTGACTTATAGCCAGCAGTCCGGCATCTAAAAAATACAGCACTGCACACACAGTACAACTAATACACATAAGATAACAACACACACAAGACAACTACAACAATATACACGGTCAACCAACAAAAATTACAACAATAATAATGTATAGTTGACAGTTACAACAAAATGTTATGTAACCACGTTATTAATTACGAAGTAAAAGTAGCGTCGGTGACAGATAAACAAGTATACAAAATTACTGCAATGATACTGATAAGGATATATGGGAAAAAAACCTGTACCAGTGCCACTTTGTCGACAACAAATTCCACAGAGACTGGCCTGGGAATGAACTCATGTCTCTGCTGTGAGATGCAAGCCACGGCACGGCGAAACAACGATTAATTAATTAATTAATAATACTGGTCGACAAACCACAGCTGTGAGGCGTAGGCCTGTCTGACTATTTTTGGTGTTTTTATAGTAACAATATTCCGTGGTTAAACATTTACACGGGATTACAAAATCGATTGGATCAGAAACTATTGCTGCTGGTATGTCAGACAGAGAAGTTCATATTAATTGTAACTAACTATATTTGTATTGTGAAATTACCCCATATTTATCAGTTTAAATTATTCCTCTATTTGACGAATTTGTCATGAAATACAAGAAAAGAAGATTCATTCATATTTAGTGTTGGCACAAATGGCAAAAACCTAAGCAAAACAGAGCAATGTACTCCAGGAGAACACATCAGTCCATCCCACGAAGGCGATCTTTATACAGCCCTGTCCAAATTCGGTTTGGTTAAATATCCGCATACCAGGAATACGCCAATGCTGAAATTTGTTTGAAGAAGGACAGAATATTGAAACTGTACAGTTAATTTGACCGCAGAAATCAATTACTGACTTGTTACGAGAAAGGGGTCGATCAACACTAGAGTTTGTGGTGCAAGGGGCCTCTTGACGGGGGGGAGGGGGGAAGCCATTCTGTCTGAACTGATTCGCTTGCACTGGTTAATGTTAAACAACGAATTACTTCATGCATGTGTAAGCAATGAAATGAAGTCGAATACCTGCGCACGCGCTCTCAAAGAGCAGCATAACACGCTGTTTTGCCCACTGGGACAAACAGTTTTAGTGTTATGTAATATTAAATCTCGGATGTAATTAGCCTGATAAGTTAAAATGAAGATTCGTTAGTACAAAGTAAACAAGTGGCTAGTTAAGTGGACAAACACATTAACACAGTGTGATTAAAAGCGAGTTGAACAATACAGTGACCACGATGAACACTGGTGCACTCTGGTGGCGGAAATGCTTGCAACTTTCAAGCGCCAAAATCACGAAACAATTATGGATAGCTCTACAACTGGGGGTATACTGGATGTTCATACGATACCTAGTTGCAGAGTAGTAAATTTTTGAGTGTTCAATTCTTTTAGATTACCCTGTATAATAAATTCTTAATTAAGCAAGCGAGTAATTCCAAAGTACATAATTTTTTTGTGGGTTGTTTGACCGTGCATCTTCCTCATGAAATAAAGTGAAATGCCAACTTGATGCAGCAAGGTAATTGTGCCGTGCACCATCCGCACCGTACACACGACCTACGCAGCAGCTCTCAAGACCACCACCCATTCAAAAACTCGGTGCAGAAAACCATATGTTGTAACTCAATATCTAATGCTCATGATGATGGTCGTATGTACCCGAAACATGTCGAGCTAAGAATACATCAATAAATTTACCTAGTTGCATCAAGTTGGCATTTAACTTTATTACAAAATTCCTCTTCAGAGTTTTAATAGGAGTATAATAAAATGCTGAAGAGTGCGGTAGAAACGTTAGTACGAATGAGATCAGAATAGGCTTTCCGTAAAAATAAAAATTGTTTCCTTCTATAAACAAGATGAAATACTGAGTAAGAAGTAACCTTTCACGGACTTCTCTGAACCAAGTAATGGTACTTTGTAAAGCATTTCAAATGTGCCATCAAAATAAGCATCAAACAATAAATCCAACAAAGTACAAATTCATAAAACACAAATATGGCTAGGAGAGGCTAATAAATAAATAAATAAATGTATGTTTCAAGAAAGTGTACCTAGTATTTTCATTAAGTCCACCGTCTTTACACAACATATATTTTTGGCTAATGTCTAGTTAAACAAGCTACATGTTTCGGCCTTACTTGGCCATCATCAGACTTACAGGAGATTCGTACCAATTAAGCTACAAATGTTCCCTGTACCTACGGGTTCCCATTGGTTATTTGTTATTTGCATTAAGTGACAATCACACACAAATTTTTTACATAAAACTTTTAAAATGTTGTAGAGTTCACCAGCGGATCGTAGCTTATACTACAGTTGTGGCTGCACTGGTTCCAGGTGTGTGGGAATACTGTGGCGATTATTCGTGTATGTGAGGGTTGGTGTGCACAGTTGGGTTATGCACTGTGTATTGCGCAGTTTTTTGTCACTTAATCCAAATAACTAATTTTAAGTAGATGCAAAGACAATGTAAACCAATGGGATCCCATAGGTACAGCGAACATTTGTACCTTAATTGATACTAATCTCCTATAAGCCTGATAATGGCCAAGTAAGGCCGAAACATGTAGCTTGTTTAACTAAACATTAGCCAACAATATATGTTGTGTAAATACGGTAGACTTAATAAAAAAAACCTAGGTATATATACACAACGGGATGGAAACAAATCAATTTAAAAGTGTACCAGATGGTTGGTTGTGTTATTTTAAACAAAAAGGATGGGATACGTGGGATTTGTAATGTGTTTCAGAAAATGAAATTTGCAGAACAGGAAGTGATAGCCAGAGAGTGTGAAGGGAACAGAACACATCTTAAAGAAATGGTATGTACCGTGTTGACTGCAATGAAATGGCTCTGAGTACTGTCCGGTAAGAAGGTCAGTTCCTCATGAGGCGGAGAATATCTTGACCAGCTGCTTGACTATCTGTTTCTCCGTAAGGACGCTGCTCAATAAACTTGGCCACTCAGTCACTAATTTACCCCGTTACTTCGTACAGGATTTACAATATTTAAACTTGTTTACAATCGTTCATATTGGAGGTCCGACTATAACACGTTAAATTACGTCTAAATGTCAGTTGAAACCGATTAAAACAGCAGTAAATACTAGGATACAGACCTGCATTAAGAACACTTACTGAAAAAACTTCGTGATTATGATTCATGGTAGAACATGTCGGTAATTTTTATGATTCAACAGACTGCATGAAATATATATTTTAAATCATCGAACTGTTGAAAATTTTAAGGTGTCAGACATACTGAATAATTGTAGTTTTACGTCAACATAAAAAGGAATATACGTATTTTATCTGACAGTTTTAGTCCATAAATTCTAATTAGTGACTATCAAATGTCTTTTGATTTAGTACGCTGAAACACTTCACAATGGGAGAAAAGAAAATGTAAAAAAGAACTGACAGATGACAAAGACAAAAAAAAAGGGGCAACGAAAAAGTAATGAATACAGAAAAAAAAGGAAACGTTCTGAAATGATTAAAGTAGAAGGAAACACGTACCTTCCGTGAAGACAAATTTTACATTATTGTGTCCTTAATGATGTCACACGAACGTTAGAGATATAATATTAATACAAAAACAACGAACTGGCAGAGAGTTAGAGAATTTCAAAATTTAACGGAAAATAAAAGTTTAATTTCATCGGCATTGTCGATGTGCAGAGAAGAAGGACAGTTTCTTATAAACACCCGGTACCTTCATACACTGCAAGGACGCTCAGCGTTCTTCCGTACGGGAAACAAACAAAGGTGTGAGCCAGCAGTGAGGATAGGAAGATGAGGACATAGGAGAAATGGCATTGATATGGAATCCTGCATCCATATAGACTTTTCAATCGGCATCAAATCATTGTCTACATATACTTATCAAAAGTCGTGTCAGCGCATAGTTACATTCAGTACTAAATATTTCATGCTGAATTTGTTTTTAGGCATACTAATATTTCCGTAACTTAAATACAATATACTGCAATGAGGATCTATAGACTACTTGTGTCTAAAACGTTAAATTATTTAGATAATAAAACAGTCAAAAAGCATATGGCGTTCAGGTGACCGTGCATCGTGATAAATTCTTATAATAAAACCAACTGGATGCACTAATTTCTCAAATTTATTTTTGGAATAAAACTCTACATGTTTCGGACTGTTCCTCTGTCCATCATCAGGAGCTCTTCACTGTACACACAGCAATAGTATGTCACACAGTTTTGCTGACAGTTTGCTCGCAAGCTGTCAGCAAACCTGTGTGACATACACTATTGCTGTGTGTACAGTGAAAAAATCCTGATGATGAACAGAGGAACTGTCCGAAACATGTAGAGTTTTATTCCAAAAATAAATTTGAGAAATTAGTGCATCTAGCTGGTTTTATTATAAGAAGTCAAAGAGCATATTTCCTGTCATTTGCTTTACGCAACAGAATGGTTATTCACACATTTCTTTCTTCCTGATAACCGATGTAATCATGCATAATCTTCTGCAATGGGCGGAATTCTGTCTTTGCACCACGTAATCGATATTTAAGTGTATATATTATGCTTCGAAGAAACCATTCGATTTGGCGAAACGGTGAATAATTATGAAAAAATATACCTCCCAGATACCATATCGCCTCGATTTATCGATACCAAAATACGTGATATCAACTTGCGAAAGAAGATGTAGCAAAGCCACGTTGAGGCAAGTCAGAAGAATGGCCGAAAAGAGCAGACTCAATCTTAGAATCTACATAGAAACTTAACAAGACACAAGGCTAGTGCTTGAGCCAGATTTTCTCAACTAGTCCCAGTAATTCTGAAATTCTGAAATTTTCCATCCCCTTTGTGTGTATAAATAAATAGGTACAGGTATTTAGTCAATAACACAACAAATATTTATAAACATCTACGCGTGTATTGCACCCCAAGTCAGCACAATACCCACATTACAGAACACCCCCCCCCCAGCCACGTCTCTTAATAGTAGTAATAATCAAAACCACAGATGGTGAGATCTCACCATCGTTACATAACCGCATAAATCTAATAAACACTAATACTCTTTCAGATGAAAACCTGATAATGGCCGGAATAGGCCGAAATACGCAGGTTTGTTTTATCATCTTCTAATAAACATCATTAGGAATATTTGTTGTGTTATTGACTAGATACCTGTACCTATTTAGTCAAAATAATTTTCTTTGTTCCTCTGGCATGACAGACCAGGTTTCACGACCACACAGAGGATCAGTTTAGCAATAAAAATTACTTACTGAATACAAAAACAACTTACTGCTCAACCAGTAGAGCAATGCAGGTCCTTGGTACATGCACATTCACCTTACCTGCAAGTACAAGAAATGTTACACGTTAGAATATAAAAACAAAATTATTTGTTGAATCTCAAACACATTTCTTCGGATATGACTGTCAACATCAGCTTTTGTTCCGCAAATTACATTACAGTAACCTAGATTCGATATCGCATAAGAAAGCATAGTGTATTTCTACTTTCTCTCTGGCCATTTCATAGGAGACGAGCGTTAGGTATAAGCATTTCTTTTCCATGACGCAACAGCCCCTAGTGGGCCAGGGCCTCCTCATTATCGATGCTTCACGATCACACTCAGACACACCACACTCGGAAGGACTCATCCGGACGGGGGTGATCAGCCCGAAGCAGAGAAACCTACCTGACAAAACACAAAAATTACAAGGGACAAACATCCATGCCTCAGGTGGGATTCTAACCCACAATCCCACCAAGCCAGCGGCAGCAGGGCCACGACTTAGACCGAGCTGCCAATGGGATCGGCAGGTACAAATATACTCAAATAAAATGAACGTATTTTACAAATGCCTTCATTACTATTTTATACATCTCAGTAGCTTTAATATTCCGTTATTGTGGACGAAAAACTCCTTTTTTCAAGGCAGCCATCCCGTTGTGTACCCTCAATTATTCATTATATTAGTGCCGTCAATACACAACATATGCAAAGACCAGATGTATTAGTACAACTGGTCTTTGCATATGTTGTGTATTGACGGCACTAATATAATGTATAATGAATGAAACACTACTGTTGCAATGTAAATCACCTCACACAGATTACACAGCACCGAGTGTGAAACCTTCCCCCCCCCTTCTCTCTCTCACTCTCTGTCTTTGTGCTGAGTGACAAAGCTGGCCTAACTGCCTTCCGCAGGATCATAAAAAATATTCGGGTAGAAAATGGATAAAAATCGGAATTTCTTAATCCGGATGACAAATTTGGACTCTGCATTTAAAGTCACGATTTTATTCAGATGCTTGCACACATCCGTCATAACGTTTGATCTTACAGACACAAAAAAAAACATTGACCGATTCGCATAATGTGTCCCAACATGTGTAGACACAAACACGTAAAACCTAAGAATAGGGCAAAACACCTTCTTTGTAGGAACATGGCAGTGATAATAAAATGAATCAATATATTTTATGGAATTTTATGTTTGTTGGGCCGTGCGTCATTGTAATTGTTGAAGAATAATAGACCAACTTGATGCCATTTGCTATTTTATTTCACTTCTTATCTGCTCAACATGCTTCGGACATTAATATATACATCAACTGGAGCTTGCTACTATTCTGTTGAATTATCACATTGGTCGTACTGTTCTTGGTTGGATGAGTGTTGGAGATTCGGTGTGGTTGGGTTGGAGTGGTATCCAAGCTTCAGCCTGCAACACGGATACCACTCCAACCCAACCACACCGAATCTCCAACACTCATCGAACCAAGAACAATACGACCAATGTGGTAATTCAACAGCACAGTCGCAAGCTCCTGTTGATGTATATATTAATGTCCGAAAAATTTTGAGCGCATAAGAAGTGAAATAAAATAGCAAATGGCATCAAGTTGGTCTTTTATTCTTCAGCAATATTTTATGGAATTATTCGCGTGAGTAATCGCGTTTTCAAAGCCTAAATTTTAAAGTAAGTTAATCTCTAAACTTTAATTTGCAAATTGAATTTTATATAATCTTCTTATTAGCAACCCACATAATTCATTATTGTAGACATTGTTCGCTCTTCTATATTTCCCGGTCTATTTGGTGTGACCCGCAAATTATGGCCCAGCTGGGCCGAAATATTTCGGAAGTTCCAACACCTTTACAAACGAACAAAATACACTAATTAAAATACATAGAAGCAGATTACAAAACACGCTTCATATCGGATGCCAGCTCCTACATGTTTCGGCAACAAGGTGCCATCATCAGGGAGTTTTTCAGCAACAAAGTTTCGTAAAACCAAAGGTATTCCAGGCGAAAATCCGACTGATTACAAACAGATGTGCAAACAGCCCTCACCTGGAATACTGTTGGACATTCGAACCTTTTTTGTTGAAAAAAATCCCTGATGGTGGCACTTGGGTGCCGAAACATGTAGGTGTTGGCATCTGATACGAAGTTTGTTTGTGTTTGTTTTACTGTATTTTAATTACTGCAATTTTGGTTTTTTTTAAATATGGAATATAAGAAAATGCACGGTATGAACAACCTAAAAAAGAGGTCTGAGTGTCATTCAAGGGGTTTGAGGTGTCTCATAGCAGAAGGCGTATTGTAGTTGGTTTATTTATTTTTAGGGAGTCTTATATTTCACTAAATAATCACAACACCGACGAACTGCTTTTGAAAATTGTAGGGGTGTTCGATCACTCAAAACTTTACGCGATTTTTATGAAACCTGAAGATACAAAACCGTGTTACAAGACAGCGCTCATATAAATTGCAGACCTTTACGGGGACAGAGCATACATCTGCCACAGACTGTCAACAGTCCTGATCCGCTGTTCATCTTCATAATTCACGTCTCTGTGTACAACAGCCCGATGTACTGTTAGTCTCATAATTTATGTGGTCATCTGCTCCGCGCTTCCTTCTAACTGTATGCTCTCTCTGCACTTGTCCAGAAAATGTATCCGGGCATTTACACTATGCAAGACTTCTCTTTGCACACAACTGTCGAAATTAATCGACGGTAATAAATGAAGATCATATAACGACGTCTGACTGGAAACACAGGTTGTTCATTAGTTCGTGTTTCGACATTTTCTCTTCACGGATAATTTAACAGATCTGAAACGCTTTCGCCTTAATTTTATTACGGTGCAAATATCAGGGCGTGAAGCAGATGAATCACCAAATCAATGCAGATATTATAACGTGACGGTGATTCAATAAAGATCTTTAAAATGGATGATCAGGAAACATTCTACATGTGCAATAAACACAGTAGAGATATTTCGGAGAATATAAAAAAATGTGGATTATGAGCAAATGATTTGATTCGATGGAGATAAGAATTGTAAATGATAAGCCAAAAATTCAAAACCATACGAATCATGCGCCCTACAATAATATCACACAACTTCATTCATTCATTCACCAGTCAGTTACATTATCAGTATGAAAATCAAATATTTTATCACGCAGTTAGACCATATAATCATTGAATGACTCCGGCTCACACATGAACGCATACGGTACATATATAGCAACACAGACAGACAGATAGACAGACAGACAGACAAGGGCTTGGTTTTTTCAGGACGACAGGTAGTCGTTAAGTAAGTTTGTCCTTCGTTCGACAAGAACGTCAGGAAATCTACCGTCGCTGATTATGTGGGTAGCCTTTCTTGCACATAACGAACTAAATTCCATTTCCACCCAGCTTCCCCTGACGATCTGTCGCACAATTCCAGCTGCAAGCCTCTGTTCCACTGATCACCTATTTGGAAAACAAAATCGCACACCTTCCACTCATGGGCGTCCCCAGAGGCTGTAAGAAATCCTGGAGACACAAAACTCCGAATGACGAGGATATCCCACTTAAAGTCTGACCTACGTCAAGGTGTTAGTAGCGTGATTACTTCGAGTGAAAACTGATAGAGGTTTATCAGTATGTGTTCGATTCCCATCTTTGATAAGCTGTTATTAAACACTATTAGTTGTTTTTAATTTTTTATGTGACGAGATGCACATTATTTTCATGTAACTACTCAGTTAATTACTACTTATGAAAATTTACTGGAAAACGAGCTACAAGTTCTGTCGGAAATAGCTTCTTATTTCCAGGACATATTATCGAAGTGGTTCTGAAACAACGACGCTCAAACTCAATTGAATCTCAACTACGAATATAGTTTGGTTGTGGGGGAACATACGGCCAGCCAGCCCATTCACCGGTCGCTCTACCCTTGACTTTTTCTTCTGGGTTAAACGGATCAGATGGACTATGAAGATAAATCGCCAATAAAACTCTTGTGAAGCTAAAAGACAACAAACAATGAAGCTGTTGAACCCAATCGCCTAATTTCTTTAAGCGTCCGGAATTTTCAAGAAAATTTCCAGAGCTTCTGAGAATTGTGTCTTTGTTGTTACGTCTTTTGACAATCAATACGTGTAAGTGTTTGCTCGCGTGGTGCATGCGTGCAAGTGTCAATTCGGAAGTGTTACAAAACGTGGCTCCACTTACAGTTCCGACATTCAATAATACATCGCAATATAAAGTCAAATGTCAATCAATTTGTCTTTCAAATTCGCCCGCTTTTATTATGTTTCATCTCTTTATTTCTTTTCATTTTTTAGCTTTTATTCTTTTTAGAATCTTTACTTTCTTTCTAACATCGCTAATCGTATGCAGTAAGTTGCTGAAATGAACGTACAAAGCCTAGAAACGCAACGTTGGATAACAAAACTTACCCTTTTCAGATTCAACTAATTAGTGACGGTACCTTCTAAAATGAAAATACGGAAATACAGTAACCAGTTTTGTAGGCCCGGTAGCTCAGTCGGTATAGTGACTGACTACGAGCTGGACGGTTCGGAATCGAATCCCAGTGGGGACGAGATTTTCCGCCCGTACAGACCGGCCCTGGAGCCCACCCAGCCTCCTGTAAAATGGGTACCGTGTCTTTCCAGGGGATAAAGTGTGGTCGGGGCGTGCTGCTGACCACTCATCGCTTTCCAGTGCCGCAGTCATGAAAGAGTAGAGCTATACCTCTACCCACCCTCTGGGCCACACCGGGCCTGTAACGGGATCACTTTACAATCACCTTTTTTTAAACTAACCAGTTTTAAGAAGCCATTGAATTCTTCTCAGTCTTCTGTCACATCTTCGTACTTTTCCCACCTGCTCCAATTTCTCCCTTCCTCTTATTTTCTCCTCATTTTTTTCTGAATTCCTGTAAGTCTCCATGTTTCTCTATGACTCATTTGGCATCTTATCCAGTGCGCTGCTATACCTTCAAGCATGGGTGTAATATTGGACACATTCACAACGTCCTGCACGGACAACTGTGTACCCAGGGTCACGCAGAATTATAACTAATATCACTTACTCTTTCTCTGCTACTTCCAGTAAATCACTCAGAATAAATAATGACGCCACTTCCATTACAATATAAGGCAGACATTCTTTTCCATTAATCTTTTAAGCAGTCACAAAAACCAATAGATATGTAAAATTATTTCGTCTCGTAGGAAATCAAAGAAAGAAAGCTAAAAAGAATATTTTACTAGCGGTGTCAATAAAGAACTAAGTCAAGTCAAAAATCCACTTTCAGAGAAGCATCACTTGAATTCTGATGAGATCAGCCAAGTACAAATACATAACTCGATACTGAATAGGAGAAATAAAAAAATAAACGTCTGGCACATTTCTTCTGATAGGCCTCGGGAACGCTGCATTTAAAGTTGAAGGAAAGAGAGAAAATATTCAAAGCACTTTCTGCTTCTCATTCACTTTGATATACATCAAACATATCATTCATTTAGTCTGCCCTAAGTACCGTATCAATGAATAAAAAAACGCTTATAAGCAAACCACAAAAAAATAATCCCAACGGCATAGTATAAGATAAAACAGATTCCGAATCTGTGCTTTGTAATAGCCACCTGAAAGAGAAATATGCAGATCGCAGCAACAGTAATTGAGGTCCGACTCGGATGTGTGACTAAACACAATTCTTAAGCGATTGCTCCATTCCAGACGATCATTGTACTTTTCCCACACTTCGACACGATATGTTATTCAAAATTCTACAACAAACGCGTACTACCAAAACAAACAGCAACTCTAAATACACATTACTGTTTTCACCAAGCAATAGTGCGTAGGTAAATAACAACGTGCTGTGCCATAATTAGACACATTTATGAAAGGCATTTTGTGTTTTCACATCCACTGTTATTAAATTTCTCGGAAAAGTTTCAGCATATAAATATGTAGAATAAATTTCTACTCATAATTCCAATTACGTCCTTATCATTATTTAAAAAATTACAAAGTGTAATAATCACGCATTGTCATTGTTAAATTATTGTGAGGATGAAATAAAAAATATAAAGGGAATGTGAACCCATAAAACGTTAGATTGCAAAGAATATTTTAAGAAACAAAACAATAATATTACCCTACATGTTTAGTATAAATACATATGTATCAAATTATGAAAATTTATAGGCTTAATAAAAATTATAACAGAATCCGTCCGATCCATGATCCGATAGAGACAGAAATTCTTGTGAATGTGACATTATTATCCAACTAAGTTCTGTCACTCTTTTCATACTTCGAAGGAAAGACTACTTTAGGAAAAAATGAGTCCAGCCATGGTCATTTCAAATTATTGTGTATTAAAAATCCTGAAAATTCATTGGTATTCCACACAAAACAGCGCTGAAGGCTACAGATAAACACATTATTTAGTTTCCTTCTCTCGTGTAGTTTATGCATGCATGTTCATAAATATCAGCCAAGGCATTTCATACTTCACGTACGTACACACAAAAATAGAATTTAACCTATTGGTTATGTATTCCCTCATTTTAAGAAAAAACAGAAGGGTGTTGAAGGGAATAAGTGGAGCTAGGACACTAGGCACAGACGAATCAACGAAATGGAAAATGAGACCCTGAGGAAATTTCATTTTCAAAAAATATTTTGTATGTAAACATGTTAAGATGTTTAGATGTGCTGAGCATCTAAAATGGATAGAAGAGATAATAAATGCACAAAAAATTCAGTCAGAATAAAGGAGAAGCCTCCAGACTTCAGTTAATTGACACCAAGTAATCAAGTAAGTATTCACCTATGTTTTAGAGGAACTTTCCTGTTGCTTTTGCCATTGGAATCTTGATGACAAACGCGAGTGTCTCTCACACTTTAGTATATTCTATCACACTACATGGTTTTACATCATATATATATATATATATATATGTATTTATCTTAAAATCTCTCGAGATCGGAAGCGACAATTTGGAAAACATAAACAGACGGAAGAATAAAATTCAACGTAAAAGATATCTCCATGGCATAAATCGTGCCGGTTAAGAACCAGAAGACCGAAAATTTGGAAGAAAGAAAACAGAATTTAGGTCTTAGTGGGAGGTGAAATAATAGGAATGAGACGGCATAAGAAATGTTGAGAGGAAAAAGGAACGGAGGAAAAAATAGATGGAAGACATTTGATGAGAAACGGCGTACAGTGGAAAAAGCTATCTATCATATGAGGGGGTGCGCCAAGAAGATGGCTTCCTGACCAGGGAATTCCATTACCGCGTTCAAATACTGCAAAGATGTAGTCGTCTCCGTCACAGTCACCTCCTTTCCATTGGCTGAACACACAAGTAAAAGGCTGCACATAAATCAATTTCATACAAAACGTGATTTTAAAACGAAACCGTGGATTCGATATTATGCCAAGGAAACTCCAGTAAAGACATTCATTTCTTCTGTACTTTATATAGGCCTGTGTGTATAGTGTTTAGATCTTCAAAGGGATAAATTCCTTTCGGAATACACGCTACTTAGCGACGATACATTTGACTGAAGACCCACGCTTCAAATACAAGAGCAAGATTCTGTATGCATGTGTCGCTCACATCACATCTGCACGCCCACCTCAGAGCACCTTTCTTGATTTCGCTGTCCCAGCTGAGGACTGACCACTAGCTTGGTCTTGTGGTTAAGTAAAGCAGTTTCATCATCCGCATTTGCAGTGTATTTTCTTGATTTGCTGAACGACTTTGAACTCTCCAAGATGACCTCCGTTCCATGCAATGCTCTTTTACTCCTTCCAAAAAGGAGGTTCCACAATTATAAGCCCATAAATTAATAAAAAAATTGTGTATGTCTCAATTTTTATTTCCTTGACACTTACAGGTTTGCTTTGGAAAATACATCGCTAAGCATCAAACTGAAATAATACCGATCTGCAACAAATTAGTATTGAATTTGACGTAAATTTTCCAATCGTTTTACCAATTCTGTTGTAATCGTGTGCAACAGCAAATAGAGATTAAAATTTACTGTTTCCGTTAGCCAAATTTTCATGTCTCAATGAATTTAGGTGTCAGTAACAATCTGACATTTCAACTTCAGTAACACCATTACGTCAATAATCAACTGCACATGCAGTGTCCGTTCGAGTTCCTGTTGCTCTCTACCATTATATAAAACCTCATTCCTGGTCCATTACGCCCCTAAATAATTCACAATATAACACTGTCAGTGGTAGGCCGCGATAGCATAGTCGGTATTACACCTCACTACGGGCTGAGCGGTTCGGGGTTTGAACCCCAGTAGGGGGGGCGATATTTCACCCGTCCAGACAGGATCTGGGACCCCCCCCCCAGGCCCTATACAATGGATAGGAGACTTTCCAGCGGCCGGGACATGGCGTTGACCACCCACTCCGTCTAGCGCCGAGGTTAAAGAACGTGAATATCTAAACCCGTACTTCCCTCTTGTGCCTTCAAGGAATGTTAAAGAGTGTCGTACACTTGAAAACATGATATTAAAAGTATAATGTGTTCCAATCTTGAAATTTATCAAACAAAATTAATTGCATAAAACTATTATAACAACTCAATTCTGTATTCATTTAGATTATTGGTCAGTAATAATAATAATCATCATCATAATGGTATTGGAGTTGGTACGTCGTTCAAGGCTAGAGGTGACAAAGGCACACAATATGTTATTCGGATATTCCGAAGGGAACAAACAGCCCACTACTTCGGTGTCCTCGGTATGGAAAAATGAAAATATTCAAACTGACCTCAGAAAAACAGGAAGTAAGTTTCGGCTCCATTTCAAATGGCTCTCAGTATGGTCGATGTGAGGGTTGTTCTAAATGTGACAGAACCCAAAGAACCACGGGCTTTCAACAGGAGGTTTCTTTACTACTTGCTGGTCTGTTGTTTTCGCAGTATGGAGTTTGGTCATTTGCACTAAAGCGATAATAACAGAAGTAATAATAATAATAACAACATGCTAATGTAACACTCTAGTGGCCAATTAGAGACAGAGATTATTATAACTGTAATTATTATTACACTAATAATTATTAATATCATTGCACTACAGAACATAATAATAATAATAATAATAAAGTAACAACAAACCAATACAGATAATAATATAGTCCACGTTATTTAAAGTCCATGACTGCTGCCGCTCAACGCAGGTCATTTTGCGCTCTTTTGATCCGTGTTATTGCAGCCCATAAATGTACGGTGTTATTCCGTCCCCGCAGTTTGTGTGTCTAATTATGGGCTTTTGTTCGTGAACGAAAACAAGAAAATGACTACACGCCATGTGTTCTATCCCTCTCCCCAGCAGCGAGGTGTTATTGAATATGAAACTAAATGGTATTATAAAGTACTACACGTGTCAAAATGCTAACACAATAACAAATACAGCATTTGTAAACTTTCATCCTTTAGCGTAGGCGCAATTGAACGTCTTTCCAGACAGCTCTCAATATCTGCTATAAATATTCCACCCTTTTTCCACAATCTAATGTTGCAAGGATGTCATTTTGGGACAGCCCTTCAATTCCATCTTCAAGGGTCAACAGTCCAAGAAAAATTTCTTAACGCTTGGAAATGAGACCGACAATCCGTGCTGAAATGTCGGTAAAAGAAAATAACAACATACGGTGCGTAATATCCCAAACGAGCAAAGACCTCCCAAGAGGTGTTTTTCACCTGCAGTTTGGTAAACTCAGTAACCTTCCAGCTCTCTTCCGTAGAAACCAGCACAATTCTCAATGTTAAAACGGTCCGACTCCCATGCTCGAATTAGACGTACAACGTACTTGCCAGACCATTCAGCATATAATGTTACACTGGAACCTTAAATCCACAACAAAATTCATTATCTAGTCAGGTACTGCACTGTGAGTGTTAGTAGTTTCAAAGACGAGGAACTTACGGTATGAATACGCATAAGGGGAGACACTTATCGTGTGAGACGTTTAGCATTCAGTACTGACTTAACTTTCTCTGCCGCAAACCGCTCCTGAAAGATACACCATAAAGTGGGAAACAATATAGCTATCGATACGTGAATGGAAGAATGGAATAGAGCTTAGACTTAAGGGGTACTATAATGACTTTGGGTTTCTTAATTCTTTTCAATATAGCCTATTTTCTCAGGTAAAAACGAAGTATAAACAAATGGAATTGTTAAATGGATCATTCCAGTTTCGTATCACAAGTCCCGAATTCAAATTTAAGTATGAATTTAGATTAACCTGTGTATTTTTGAGTCCCTCCAGTAAAAGGAAGTGGTCGTGGATCATTTTAATATAACGCTACAACATCTAAAAAGAATGACTGAAGAAAATTGAGAAGAAATGAAATGCAATAGTTGCCTGTCCACATTATGTACTCTACACACAGACCTACGGAGCATTTCGTTGACACTGCCGTAACCTGTGTGTTACTTGCCCTCCGTTCTTAACCTGCCGACGGCGTACAAGGAAATGCAGGCAGTCGGCTGTAAAATAAGGAGTTGTGGAATGGATGTGAAAAATGACGACACCTTCTAACTGTTGTCTATCTTCAATCGGAGTAGTGAAGACGTCAACAAAGCGTCTCTACTTCTACCTTTCCACTTGTTTTGCCGGAAAAAAATCCGTACTGAAATGGTTGTTAAAACTTCAAAGGATAATTCCATATTTGACTTCCATTAGGAATCTTTCCCTAACAAACATTTCAGAACATCACTTTCCTCGAATCAAACAAGAGACAAGAAGTAAATTAAAATACTTTTACTATAAGTTCTCGTGAGAATAAGTAAAGAAACGTAAAATAAATGCTTCGTACCTATCTCTTTATATATCTATGACCTTGCAGCTACCCTGAGAAAGTTTAAAACAACTTAACGTCATGGGTTTTAAGGTTTCACAAGGTTATAGTTCAAGATTCATAAGGATTCCTTCTTCTCAAATGTGACGTTACGTCACTGGATAATCCATTTCCCACATTTCGAAGAAAGTAATGCCACTTTCTTCAAGGCTTCAGAATTCTTGGAACTTTGAGACCTTAAAGATGCCAGCAATGGTTTCCTTCGAAACGTCTGAAACCGATTACCCAGGACGCAGGGTCGTATCCAAGAACAGAACCTGCTGTCTAAGGACCATGGACACCATATCACTATTGTCCAGTTACGTTTCCTCCTATTTAACTTTCGTCGTTAACATAGCAGCAGCATGGCGAATGTACCAAATTCCGATGTTAGAACAACACTAACATACGTAAAACCACGACGCCCAGGTTAGGTCTCCGTCCAGGCGGCGGACAAAGTTAAAATAAACGGGGTTTTATGTCAGCACTTCTATATTCAGCTGTAAGTGTCATGTCACAAACGTACCACAAGAATTCATCTGTTACTGACGCTGCATAAACATAGCAATTAACCGCGTCGTTAAAGAATACGTTTTTAAGAAAAAGATTAAACGTAAACTATTGGCATTGCGCGTGCTATCTGTTCTATCTTCAAACAACACGCACATTTTGTACAAGTTGGGTTGTGCTAATAACAGAGATTGCATAACGAGGAGCTAAATGATTTGTACTCCTCACCCAATATTGTACGGGTGATAAAATCGAGAAGAATGAGATGGGCAGGGCACGTGGCGCGTATGGGTGAGGAGAGGGGGTATATAGGGTCTTGGTGGGGAAACCGGAGGGAAAGAGACCACTGGGGAGACCTAGGCGTAGATGGGTGGATAATATTAGGATGGATCTCCAGGAGG
>Ga0123354_10004736_pt1 | contig 19420 bp, 16 predicted proteins | sample TergutLab28metaG_2_FD_97872 | JGI IMG/M metagenome (GOLD analysis project Ga0123354, IMG submission 97872) | Labiotermes labralis P4 segment gut microbial communities from Petit-Saut dam, French Guiana - Lab288 P4 | ecosystem: Host-associated > Arthropoda: Insects > Digestive system > Gut ...
CATGACCGCGGCACTAGAAGGGGGTGAGTGGTCAGCAGCACGCCCCGGCCACACTTTACCCCCGGGAAAGACCCGGTACCCATTTTACAGGAGGCTGGGTGGGCCCCAGGGCCGGTCTGGACGGGCGGAAAATCTCGTCCCCACCCGGATTCGATCTCGAACCGTTCAGCCCGTAGTCATATCAATGTAATGTACAACGTGAAAAGTAAACCCCAATCTGGTTCTTCTAAATATAAATAACAGCTGACCAAATGTGTGTAAATACCATTACATTAAAGCCTTTATGATAAAACACTAGCAACCCATTTCCAACCGCGGGGGTTTGTTCATGAAAAATACAGCAGTTCGAAAGACTAGGGCCCTACGGGAAACTGGAGGTCAGGGGAAGCGCGGTCGCTGTCAATAATGATCAAAGCCGGAGCTGCCTGTCCCTTCAGCTACCAAACAGATAACGTGTTTTGACTCATATTTACCGTGTATATCAGCACAAGAGGAAAAGTAAACCAGCAATATACACCATATCATTTCAATACCAAAAGGGATCGGACATATTTTGGCTCACTCAACTATAGTCAGGAATCAATTCAATCGTCATGATGATTACAGGACAACTACACGATCAGAATTAAAATCATGTAATATTCATGACTTAGGGAATTTATCTTTGCTGATGGTTGAACAAGCAGGTCCCAGTGGCCACGCGGTCTAAGGCGTAGGTCTGCGGCCGCTCGCGTACTGAAATTGTGAGTTCAAATCCCACCGGGAGCATAGATGTCTGTCTGTTGTGTTGTCAAGTAGAGGTCTCTGCGACGAACTGATCACTCGTCCACAGGAGTCCTACCGACTGTGGTGCGTCGCTGTGTGTGTGTGTGATCCAGAAATCTTGTGAATGAGTAGGGCCCTGGCCCAATGGGGGCTGTTACGCCAAAATAAAGGGTTGAATGAGCCGAAACACGTAAGACCGAAAATAACAAATGAAATAATAAAGTGCATATTGTTGGTTACTTTCCTGTTATTACCCCAATTACATAATAGGGCGTTTAAAACACACCAGACATAAAATACAGAAGTATCACCAAGGAGAAGCATCGCAATGGAAGTCTGGAACCTATACAACTGGTTTGGGTTACCATCACAATCCTGGGAAAAGAAAATTTGGATTTGTTGGTGCCGAAGTACTAAATTTTTACCCCGTTCCATGCAGATGTACGACTGGTGATTTAAAAAAATCCCTTTAAGATATGTATTTATTTATGAGCTTGATAATTATTAATTCAATGAATTAAAAGTCTTTTTGATTAAATTAACTCTGTTGGTTGTGGGCCGGGTAGCGTAGTCGGTATAGCGACTGGCTACGGGCTGGACGGTCCGGGGATCGAATCTCGGTGGGGGGCGAGATTTTCCGCACCTGGGGCCCACTCTGTCTCCTGTACAATGGGTACCGGGTCTTTCCCGGGGATAAGGAGCGGCCGGGGCGTGACGCTGACCCCTCACTCCTTCTAGTGCCGTGGTCATGAAGGGGTAGAGCTATACCTCTACTCTCCCTATGGGCCGTACGGCCTGTACAGAGCCTCAGTGCCTGTACAAGGGTACACTTTACCTTTACCTTTTAACTCTGGCGGTTGACGGCACAGGATAGCGGTAAGGTTGTCAGCCTTACGAACCGGCCGCTTTTACCCCCAGGAAATACTCCTAGGACTCATTTCTGTTAGAGGCTGAGTAGACCTCAGGGTCATAGTGCCATCGGAAGGATTTTACGTAAATGAAAAATCCAATGACACCAGCTGGGATCGAACCAGCAACCTTCCGATTTGTAGCACTGCACCTTAACCACTGTGCTACCGCGGTTCCCTTCTAAGAAATATAAGCTTTCAAAATGTGAGAAATAAAAGAACCGACGCGGTTCGGATTACGCCTATACAATTTTGTGCGACTGAAATAAATAGCTGATATGAACACTGGTCAGGATAGGAACTGTCTCCGTCCGTGTAGGTAAAGACCTTGTAACTGAGAGCTCTCATATTCCACGGGTCCTACTAAATATACAGAAGTATATATTTTCGAGTTAAGACCTACATAAAAAGTTGTTGGTATCCTAACCATATGAGCGAATATAATCTTCTTAAAGAGGAAGTTGCTCCCTTAAATATGTTGTTTAGTTGGCTGGATTCCCTACGCAGTTAACATGCAAAATATTCATGAAAGGGTGGGTGCAGTATGCGCCAATGTTATTTGTAGGCCTACACTGTGATCCGGTATTTCGATCGTGGGTTTCTGTCTTTTGACAACGCGTTATTGGATACCAACGCATCCAGAGGAATTCGCTGCCTCAATACCCAGGATAGATCTACAATGCATGGTGTCAAAACACCATGCACCAAATTATCACCGGCCTCAAAAGAACAAATCTCAAACTAAGCTGGTAGCTTACAAGCGAAGTTTTTCGTACCGTCCACCTAAAACCACTGTTCCGTGGGCATTTTTGACATCCTCCTAAAAACCACTGTTCCGTAAAACTTTTAGACTGCTTTAAATGTCATTTCATGGAAGAAATGTAACGGTATTGAGATGGTTTCTCCACGATATACAAGAAAGCAAGACTTCCCGAAATGGTAAGTTGATGGCCGCAAGCAGAGGACCGCGACATCTCATCCGGACTGCCGCTGCTTCCGGCACGCGAGTCAGTCACCACAACTGAGTGACGAGGAACTAATAGCAGCGTTCTGCCCCAGAGAATACGACGTACTGCACAGCTATCAGATAACAAGTTCATTGTGCACTTCGTCTCCCCAACACATCTATAATTAACTTGACATGCGTACACAATGCACTAGGAAACTTGAGGGAGACACTCTTTCAGCATGAAAACCCAAGTCAGTGTAGCGTGATAATGCACTGATATTGGATTCTGTCCCACTTTTTACTGTCAAACTTTGTTAACAAACTTGACGCCGTAAATTGTCACCGTCGGATATAATGCTTTATGTAATATAATGTATGTGTGCAAGTAAATTCGATCGGTGTACGTCACCTAATACATGTCTACAGCGCTACCACCACAATGTGCCCACTTTGGTGGCAAGATCAGCGAATCTCAAAAGCTTTGTGATAACTGTTCATTTATTATACCAATATTATGTAGAACACACAGATCATGCTTAATATTGTATGCACAGCGCATGGAGTCAAATTCACCCTATGTAACCAACTATTCATTCACTCAAAATCAAACACAATGGACGCTACACTCCCTGATGATGGCACCCCGGGAGTTCCAAAACATGCAGGAAGGAAATAGTGCGTCGAATGTGTTTAATTTTTAGTGCATGATTAGTTGGTTAATTAGGGTCAACACAGCTCATAGGCTGAAGAAACAGCTATATTTCATACACATAATATCTGTTATTACATATCTGCGTTATCAGTCGCCACTGTGAGGATCGAACTCGGGCACTTTTGAATATTGGCCTGGTACTCAGAATTTCAGGTTCGGTCCGAAACGCCGTGACTAATATCACGAAGAAAAGGGCAATAAATCTTCAGTGTAATAACACCGAATGGCCCGAAAACAATGTGGAATTTGACGTTCTCATACCGTGAATACAACAAATCTAGTCTGCAGATGTGGGCAGCTTTCTACCACAATACACGACGTCGCATCCAGAAGATAGTAATCTCTACGTCTTGCACCAGAATGTTCGGAAACAACAAACACGCGGCGACTGTATGTACAGGTATAATACAGGTACACGTACAGTATAGCGCAGAGCAGGTAATACGAGCCGAGTTTCCATGTCTCCGCCCTCGCCAACAGTCCTCGTCACGACCACAGCAGTTAGGGCAATGGCCTTATCATCTCATTCAATTGGCCGGTCTCTGCAGCAGGTATTGGCCCTATTCTTGGAATCCGGAACAAGAATTCTCACGACCATAACAAGACCATGAAGCCCAACTTCATGATCCCGTCCTCCCTCATTAAACAAATAGATGTAACGGGGACAGGATCAACACAGATGTGATTCTTGCCATTGCGGCACACTACCGAAATTATTCCCGTACAATTAGGCACCATCTTCATACCCATTTACACAACAAATTATTTACGGATACAGAACCTGTACTTTTTCTGAAAGATGTAATTACACAAATGGCACTGATTTCCGGAAAAAACATTTGTGACAACATGACACAACGCTGAGCAGTGGGGCTGCGAAGGTGGGTCGATGTACCGTCACAAACTGACTTTGTGTTGTAAATGGAACTGCGGACCTGGATGCGCGGAAGCTACGATTCGAGAAGCCCTCAGCCAGAGACACGTAAGGCCTCGTATCTGACTTAGACGAAGTGGGCCAGGCAAGGTGACAAGACAGAATTCCTGTGTTCCACTCAACAGCCCGAAAGACAGTACGGGGTGAAATTATTGTATTTCCATTAAGATTGATCCCACAGAAGCAGGAAGAACTGTGCCTTCCAGGGTACACACCCTAACATGAGACGGAAAATGAAGCCTCTATGTTCATGTTAAGTGTACAGTGATTAAGAAACGGAATTACCATATATTTATCATAAGGCGGCTCCGAGTATAAGTTGACTCAATTTTCCCCTCTGGCATGTCGGTAGAAAAAGCTCAGAGAATTCAGAAAATGTGAAAGAAACATTAATAGAGCACCGCAACTGACACTAAAACTTCACAGAAACAACGGCGTAATACCATGACTTAAAATCACTCTTTACTAGGAAACGACGTGGCCCTGAGGAGCCACTGGGAAGGGGCGCAAGGAGTCGCTTATAAAGCGATTCCTTGATATTCGGGCCTTTACAGTACTTTCAGCCGTTACGTTCCAATGTACAGCAGTCTGAAGACTTGAAAAAAGTCTACTGATAGCACTATCACGATACGTGATAATACAGCATGCATTTAACAGAAATGTCGTCACACCACAATGAATGTCACCGGGCGGCTGTTGTAGCGATTAACAACGTAACTTTGTATTACGGAGTCTATATGTATGACGTTACAAACTAATGCGACCTAGGGACTCCCATTTTCACGGTCTGCGACACTAATTGGTAAACACTTGTTACGACGTGGAGACATGCTACAAGTTTGTTGGGTTTTGCGGTTTCCGGTAATCTCACCAAAAAGCATGCCAAGACAGTATTTTCCAGTAAGGCCGATTTGTTCAATTTTTGGTAACTCATCATCCGTTAACATCTTCCAGTACCATTCGACGCAATATAATCTCAGAAATTTTGACGTTTTGTTTACCGCGCATCGCAGTATACTTATCACTGTATTTAACCAACACCTATAGGTGGCCGTTTCGTGCACGAGACGTCCACCTATAGGTGTGACGATACCAGAGGCTGTGTAATGCAATTTTGACCTCCTGATGATGAGCACATGTGCTCGAAACATGTAGATGCATGAAATAAAACTTATAGTGAAACAAATTTTGTGCATCAAGTTGGTTAAATACTGAGATAAATAATCTCAGAAGTTACAACAGCGTCGTAAAATTACCCAACACACAACCAATTAAACACACGGCAATTATTCTGGATCCATCTAAAAATTTAACCAGTCCGTCAAGTAGTAGAACACTACTTCAGACTGAACGGCATCAAGTTGGCCTTCAATTGCATGACCTTCCTTCGGAGTCACATTAGCACTTTGTTCAGAAGTTTATAGTGACATGGCGACAGACAAACACAAAGCGCTTTGCATGGCTAATCAGTCTAGTCAGTACTAAAATACATTCAGTTAAGTCCATGTTGTTAAAACCTCCATAAATACCAATTATTTTAAGTACACTCCAAACAGTTGAAGAAAAACACGCCGCGGTGGGAAAGGCCAACATAAACAAAAAGTAAGCCAGCATTTCCAGTGACAGCGAATGTCGTTCTCTGATGGAATGCACCATCACATCAAGCAACAAGATCAACTAGAAATCAATTACTGGGGGTCTCATTATCGTGTGGTCACAGCGAAATGTCCGCATCCCACTGTATCTGAGCCACCACATTGCGGCCCACACTCTCAGAAAATACAGTTAATGCAACATCAATCACAAAAAACTGTCAAGGCAACACGTTGTATTAATGTCAGGTATCGTACAAAACAGGAGCAAGGTCACGTGGATTAATCTGACGATGCTGTAGACATAACTACCGTATATTTTCTTGCATTACGTTTTAATAAGTGGCATTCAATAGAATGTTTAAATTCAGCGATGTAAATAATTCGATAAATAAGCATTCTTGAATTGACCACCAATATCAGAATCGAACGACTTCGTGACGAGGTGTGTTTAGGAAATGGATGAATGGGAACGTTACTCACGTATTTTTAACTTAGACAAGACAGAAGATGTAATCAGTCAGCAACACTTCCTTTGCCACCTCACCCATGGTGGGGGGGGGGGGGAGACCTCGGTAACCTTTGGACATGGACAAGACGGCTAAGTAGTAACGCTTCTGACTTGCATTCGGGACGTCCTTGGTTCGACTCTCGGTCAGGAAGTCCACCCTTCTGGGATGGCACCGTAACTTGGGCAATGCCCGCTTCCTTCCAAGTCTTTTACAGTTCACTGCTCACTATCATCCAATCAAGCCACTATATTACGGAAGCCTGAGTTACAGGCCTCGTCGTTCAATAAACTACACATAAATAAATAAATAAACAAACTTCGGATAAAAGGCTGGGCGGACTCCACAGCCCGTCAGGCAAACGGGACGGAGAAGATATAGGTATACGGCAATGTGATGGATCTGCATGAGACTTATTTGTAATGCAAATCCATTACAAAAACATATTACATTATACTTCATAACCACGTTCAAAATTTTAGTGGGAAATCAAGAAAATACTAGTTCGGTGTATTCGGAGGGATGTCAATTACAAATGACACGAATAAATTATTCTGTGAGAATCACATGCTAATACACTTACAAGCTCCATTGTGAACGACTCCCACTCTGATGAAAGTATGCATCTTCGTCATTCATGAAACACGAAGCGTCCTTCGTTACACGGCATGAAACAATTTTGGGGTCAAAATAAGAAAGCTAGGAATTTAGCAAGTGTCGGCCGCGTAGCTCAGTCGGTATAGCGACTGACTACGGGCTGGACGGTCCGGGATCGAACTCCGGTGGGGACGAGATTTTCCGCCCGTCCAGACCGGCCCCGGGTCCCACTCAGCCTCCTGTAAAATGGGTACCGGGTCTTTCCCGGGGGTAAAGTGCGGCCGGGGCGTGCTGCTGACCACTCACCCCCTTCTAGTGCCGCGGTCATGGAAGAGTAGAGCTATATACCTCTACCCACCTTCTGGACCACACCGGGCTTGTAACAGGAAACTTTACCTTTTACCTTTTTTTTTTAGGAATTTAGCAAATGAATGGCAAAGTGCCGTATATGTTTCATTTTATGGAAATACAGCACCAGTCCAAACCACTCTCACAGTGCGGCGGAATACAACGCAGAGACAGAGTGATTTATACAACGAGGTCACCACGGTCAGCTGCAAAGACATATGTCATCCATACAGAAACACCTTTCGCTGCACTTGCTAATGCACGGTCCGTATCACTCTCATGCAGAACGTAAGTGTCGAGTCTACTGTGTGCCAGAACAAGGAAGTTCAGTCGACTGAATTCTCGTTCTAACAACCGTAAAGAGTGCAGGGCATTCGGTCCCGAATCATTTCTCACAATTACCACGAGAGAAAGTGAGTCGCCCAGCGAGGAACAGATGAGCTTGGAAGCCGCGCCCTCCAGCCAGCACGCAATGTCTCACAAGACACGACCCGACTTTGCTCAGGATTAATCTCCGTTTGAATACTACCATTATCCCGTATACTTTTCAAAACGGTCAAGATCAGGAGGATATTTGAATTATCAGCGCAGTACAGCTACGAACTTTCGCATCCTTTGGTTTTGCAGGACAGGATCAAATGACACCGATTTGACACATTCAGTTCCGTATTCCATTCCAGACGCCACGTTTATCCCCGAGGTCCAAATGTTTTGAATACTTTTACAAATTACGTTTCTTTCGCGAAATGTGAGAATACATTTTTGCAAACCTGACTGTTCTGTACAAATAAAGAAAGCTATTAGGTCTCCTCCTATGGCCTAGGATAGCGTATAGCGAATCCCGGTTGGGGCGACATTTTCAGCACCTGTCCAGACCGGCCCTGGGGACCACCCAGCCCCCTGTTCGATGGGTACTGGATCTCTTTCCCAGAGGCCGGGGTGTGGCGTTAACCACCCACCCCACTCTAGCGCCGAGGTTAAAGAAAGTGCAGAGCTATACATCTAACCCCTTTCGATGCCTCACAGCAAGGTCCAGGCTATGTTTCTTTACATTAAAACATGACGCAGCCCCATAACAATGTCCAGTAACATCTGCAATAACATATCCAGTTTAGCACAAATTATCTCTTATAGAAAAGAATGAAGATGTGATTAACGACGTGTTCTACAAAAGCTGAAGAGCTTTCCTACCACTAACGCCCTTACAAAGCAACTACGCCTCTTTCAGGTATTTCCAATTGTTCCATAAAACATCTACATCAGATCGTTTTTAACTAACTATAATTTCCCTAAAGGGAAAACAGAAGCTCCGTGACATCACCACGATGTCTGCGTGTCTGCAAGTTACACTTCTGGATCAACTGACCGATTTTTATGAAATATGGAATACGGGCTACACAACCAGAAGTCACCACAACCTCTGACGTGTCACTTTATATAACACTTGATTACGAAATAAGGCAAGCAGTTTAATAAGACGTTAAAGTACTGGTGCCGACAGGATAATTTCTACGGGGGGTTACAAAATAACACGTAATCCGTTTACAATTATTATTGATCGCCCTTGATTTTTAAAATAACTCCAATGATACGGATATTTTATCGTAACTCACACAATTCGTTACACCGAAAACCCTCATCACCAGACAGGTGGCTTACAAACACACCTACTCTCAAAATGTACTGTCCCCCAAAAAATTGTTTGTCCTTATATTTTCGTCAAAACACAACACGCCTACTGAGGATCCGTCAAGTTTTTCTTGTATCCTGTAAAATTGTATATCGGTGGGTTACCAAAAATTGCTGCTTCATGAGCGATATTCTTCACTCTTTTCAACTTTCTCTCATACTCTCTTCCTCCCTCCAAAAGGTGAGGAGGAAGAGAATGAGTTGCTGCCCACCCCACCCGCAGCGCCCATGTGTATGATAGTTGCTTTAGAACACATGAAACATCTGTTTATCTGCCAAATTACTGTAGTTTTATCATTAATTAATTTGAAAGTTAATGTACATATTCAATTCTTGGTACAAATGTTAACACCTACAGATGTACCTTTAACGACACTACCTCCGGAACTAATCGTCCAACGCGTCTGCAGTCCCCTTCCTTTTAAGCCGAAGGTTCATTATCGTAATCAAGAGCCCATCACTGTATTGTCCTCAGCCACATAAAACCAGTTCACTCATTCACACCTTAAACACTCAGGCTCCTGAACTGCCTCTTCCCTTCACCATTTCCACTACAATTCTGAATACGCTTCTCTTTACATTACTCTCGATTTTGTAACTCTTAATATCAGCTAAATGACAGCCTACATATGATGATGAGCTTCACTATTCAATTACCTCCAGCCTCCTGTCAAACCTCTCCCATAAGGAGATACATATCTACCTACATTCTCTACACCCTGTTCTCAAACACCGTAGAGTAGTAGTTCGGTATATTTCAAACTTTACGTATCTGGATAGGAGACGTAAAGTACAAAGTGATTGTGGACCGAAAGGTAGCGACCAATCCCTAGATTTGATCTGCTCCTGTTTTCTTTATGAATGGAATTTTATTGTTGTTGTTTCCAAATATTAATTCTGAACATCAAAGTTTTCAATATCCTTCCTCAAACAAACGAATGATTTTGTAAAAACTGAAATCTAAGGGACGGCAAAGCTATCAAATAGCTTTCACTTCGAGAGAGGTAGAAAAAACAGTTTACAACCAACCTAACTCAAGAGAGGTGAAGACTGTATTTCCATAGACAAATACTTCCCAAGTGAAATGGGTTGTGTATGGCAAAGAGGCCGCAGCAATTACAGAAATGCTGATTGAGACAGTTGCCATTTATTTAATGACGCTGAAATGTTACAAAAACATGTGTATGTTTTCCATTTAAGGACAAAATCTACCTTCATCTCACACTCGTACAATGGTTCCATACGGACAGCTCGTTTGAAGGAACAAACCATATATGCTCTTCTGTTAGATATGACTGCCACACCGGAAGTGAATACCATACTGCCATGGATCACTAGAAAGCGAATACTTTGACAGGAAAAATGAGTTGCTCCTAACGTTTACTATCAAGTGTACGTCAAAATTATTAAGAAAAATGACAAACAGAAGCGTATTGTTGGCTAGTTTTGAGTTGGCAACTAAACCTTTGTCTCAGAAACGAGGTCATGAAGGCCAGATCCGTCGAGCATTTCAGTATAATATTAACAGACGGAAGTGAACATACGCACAGCTTTCTTTGATCCTGCAGGTCAGCAGCTCTTTTTAACATTCTCTGCTGCACTTTCTTCACTTCATTAGCAAGATGAGGCTTAACATAATGTTCACTTGTGTCTCTGTTCCTGTTCTTAACAATATGTGACCAAATTAATTATGGCAATTAATCTATACAGCTGGACTCCAAATTTTGGCTTCTAATAAGACGGTTCACGTTAACTGCAACAGGAGCTATATAGAAAGAAAAAGAAAATACGCAAACCCGTTTGAAATCTGCATTAACCTTTCTAGGTGGAAGAGATAAGATGTCAATGAATCTTTTTAAACAGGAAAATAAAAAACACGGAATAGCCGTACATGTGCAACACGAATATGCATATGAAGGATGTTCAGTAAGTATGAAGGTCATCCAGAAACTGAAGACCGTTTGGCTATAAAGAAAAATAAACACAATAAAAATTTTAAAAAATGTATTGTATCATTATCACAGACCCTAAGTTATTTTTCTACATAGTCGCCACGACACATTCAGACACCTATCACAGCGCGTGAAGAGTTTTTTTTATGCCTTCATCATAGACATCCGCCGCAAGTCCTTTTAACCAATCCTTGACGGCATCCTTCACTTCTTCATCGCTTATGAAGCGTCTGCCACCGAAAATTCCTTCAGCGTTGGGAACAAGTAAAAATCACTTGGGAACAGTGGCGTAACCAGGAATTTTGTTTGGGGGGAGGGGGGTTCAACGAATTCAGTTGAGGACAGAGGACAGACAGAGAGAACGGGGATCTGAGGGCGGTAGCCCCCTAGTCATGGGTTCTGATTGCAGCTGTAATTTGTTACAAGAAATTTCATTTCATATAGTAACATTTTCTTAGTTTTTGGTAGTTGAAGACTATTCATGATGACAACCAACTTATTTGCCATTGCTAATGTAAAACAATTGCGAACCTAGGTAGTTTTAGAATTTTACTGCATTTTTTCGAACATCTTGGGGTGCTGGCGTCCAAATTCAGCAATTTTTAACAGTTTTCACAATCGGGTTGAGTTTGGCACGGTTTTGGAGGGCCTTCGGAATTTCGGGAGGGGGGCTGAATAACCCCCCTCCCCCGTACGCCACTGCTTGGGACCGAGTCTGGACTATATGTTGGATGCTCAAAAACTTCCCAGCCAAACTCTTGAAGCATTGCTTTCGTTCTGGCAGCAGCATGCGGGAGCGCAAATAGGTCTTTATAAAATTAAATGATACGCCATTACACCATTAAATGTAGCTCTTTGTTCCAAAGAGGCGCCATTACTTTTTATCACAGCATTCGAGCATATGGATAACTCTGTCATTTATAAGCGACAGTTTAAAAATTCAGTCCCGGAATAAATTTGGCACTTACACTCGCAACCATTCACGAGCAGCCACTTCCACTTCCTCAGTACTGTGGAATCGGTTACCTCCCCAGTACTGCACCAGCAATCCACAATCATTTCCTCCGCTCGACCTGCGTTCACATCCGTCCTTCATGTGCTGGGTCGACTGGTATGATCATCACCACGAATGTCCGATCCACCATACTGTAACTCTCAGCATCATTTTCTGACAAGTCGTACTCTCATGAGGCTATGGACATCCACCTCTGTCAAATGGCGGGAAATTTCAACGGGGAAAACATGTTTCTCCTACAAAAACCAAAGCACGCTGCGAACTTCTTTGCCGTACCGTGTTTCCGATGCCGTTGCCATTACTCAATTTATCACATCACGGATATAAGAAAGGCCGATTCTTGCGCCACCTGTTGCATGTTAAACCCGATAGAAGTTCTACCTCTTACAGAAAAATACAAACTTAGAGACGGCGTCGATTTTTAAGGCTATCAGTTGGTCTCACATCTTCTCAGATTACTGATAGTGCCCAACATATCCCAAATTTTACGACAGCATAATAAGTGTCGCATATGTTACGCCCATTCGTATCTCTTTCAAATGCCGGGGACGCTCGGGTACTCGCAGGTCTCTCGAATTTTTACCCAGACCTACGCCCCCCCCCCCCCATGCATGCGACTACTAGCAGGCCTGCGGTTAACATATTTTCACGCAATTCGTTCGTATTTCAAATTCTCAAGCTATTCAGCGTATATGAAACTTCATACCATTAACACTTCTCACACATCTGGCGGGACACTCTTAGGCCTTTCAAATTCTGAACGCACTCCATTATCTCTCAAATTCTGAAACACTGTCCATCGATTTCTGAGGCTATCAGTACTTTCAAGTACCTCCAACAAATTTAATACAACAAATCTGTAAGTACTCACTAGTTTAAGTTATTGAAGAAGAAACGCCAAAATGTTCCATCTGCAGACGGGAGCTTTAAGGGTGAATCATTCCCGAGACCTGTTATTACATACTGAAAGACCACCTACAAGTTAATAAAACCTCAACATTTTGCACGTAGCGTCCCACCAGCCATTATGTCAGGAGACAGCTTTCTTACCACACTCACAACAAACCTTCTATTTTTCCAAGGACTGCACTTTTACAGTTACTTACAGATAATGGAAGTTATTATATTCGTGACCTCATAGTCTCACTCATCCGAAATCGTCCCACTGGTTCAGAAACATCAATGTACAATTAATTTCAAATTAAGCAAATGTATTGTTGTCGTCGGTTAATATACACGCTGTGTGATTGATTGGAATGAATGGAAGACAGAGAAACGCCACGAATGCGCAAATATGGGGAAAGTAAAAACGACTCGTATTATGATGGCAACTGTACCTCACGTAATTGCCTGAGCGGGACGTACGAAATATCAGGCCGACGGATTTTTGTTCGACTGAGTGTACAATCATGTCACACTCTACATAATACTAATTTTCTACATGTCTCCGCGTAAATTATACATTAAAAATATTAATATAATCGGCGAATATTTACACAAGCCATTCCTCGCACATTTTAAAGTATTTATGAAATAACGTCACGGTGCATCGGTTGGGAAACCCGATCTTGGGAGAATAAACAAAAAGATACATGCCACACGCGCATTAGTTCGAAGGACACAATTATAAAAACCACGTCCAATCACAAATTGCAGAGGTTGTTATGCCCGCAGAGAGAAGCAAAATCGACACCTTTTAGTTATGTCCGTAATTGTTTTAACAAAGCAACGAGTGAACATCAGTTACAAAAATATGATAACTGACACTGTGACAGATTCACAGCAACGTCCTCACCGTATAAGTGCGAGGGACGAGCAATTAACGCGTGCAGGAGGACAAAACCACGGTGTGTTAAGTTTCGTTCACCTATACCCAGATTCCTTAGTTCGCATGTCAGCACGCAGAGAAACTGACAACAAGTCCTTTCCTTTTTTAGCGGAGTCAGTTTCACACGTGTGCAGAATGGGGCTGGCACTTAACACTTGTATATTTCAAGTCTGAAAAGTTCATCGTAAGTAGCAAGTGACTGACAGCTCGTTACCAACACTGTGTACTTCATTATTACATGTTGATACGGAACAGGAAAGACAACATTCGTTCATCCTGCAACGTTGCAAATTAGCTTCGCCATGCTTTACGTTTTTTCATTTTCTCACAGTATCACCGAAACACACATTTCCGATACGTAGCACCGTTCTCGTTCATTCACTCCTTTGCATATTTTCTGAGAACACGTGTCCTCTATGTGCCTGTAAGTGAAACTGTGCACTTGCGCAATCACAATAATAATGGCATATTTATTATTATTATTACTATTATTTTATAGGCACACATATCTCCTTAATAATTACAAAGGACATACATGAATTTACAAAACTAACCTGAGTCGTTCTTGGACATTAATTTCCTAAAGGTCAGTTAAAGCTAATACTGTATTAACATTACACATGATGGAAATCAATGCATTCTTAACTGTGGGGTTACATATGAAATACTGAGTAATGGTGCACGTATAGGCCTGCAATGTCAAAATGCATAGTGTGTTCTCGGAACAAACAACACATAAGGTCGGGAAACTGAGGATGCTCAAGATAATAACAAAGAAATCTGAACCGGGCAGAATTAATTATAAAATTAAGGTAGTAAATTAACGAAAGCGAGATTACCGGAAAGGGGGGGGGGGTTATTTCTTTCTTGCCACGTAGGATCTCGGGTACACTTAGCCTCCTCTCCATAATTTCCATTTAATGACGCCAGTCTATATCAAAATATTTCGCCAAGCTGTCTTCAGTTGCGAATCTGAGTGCTATGGACGCGCACAAAAAGAGGAAGTTTGCATGGAAGAGGAAGGATGTCTCGAGACACGACGTTTGCAGCCATCCTGCGTGAATAAGACCCAAGCGGAACCGTCCCCAGGCTCTCGGAGGATGAGGACCACCTAAACGCTGCGCGCATCGCAGTAAAGCCCACTGGCAAGTTATTTCACGCAGTATGCCTCCATCACACTGTCACAGTGACACGAACAAGGACGCCTTTAAAATAATTCCGGCTAGTGTAATGTATTCTGGGATGAATGCAATAAATCACATTTCCTAGATTTACTGTAAGAAAAACTGTCATAATTCCTTAACAAGATACAATGAAATTCACTGAATCCGCATTAAATAAAGTTCCTTATTCACAAGACTATTTCTCTGTCCTGCAAAAAGAACAGAGACTCTATGTATGACTATCTCGACAAACAGGAAACTCCGGATCCGGAACAAACAGCAGTTGTACAGTCCAAGTGTCAGTTGCCCTCCCAACAAAAGGCCTATTCGGTGTGGTAACATCATTATCGACCAACAAACCTCAGTTTATGGCCATTAAAACGTCTCAGCAATCAAAACTGATATTCAGCTACTTTGTATAGAAATTAAACCTCGTGACGAAACATACTACCGACCACAGAACAGTAATGTACGTGAACACTGGGCCTATTACTTGCGTTGCTGATGACAAAAGAGAACCAAAATACGTCCGTAAACAAGGTGTGATCAGTGATCACACCTGATCAATGTGATCAATTTGGATTTAACATTAGGGCCGGTTAAAAAGAAAACATGTCGTAACACATAAAAACACAAGACAAATTACTCACACGGCTAAACACCAAAGGTTCACAGGACCACTAGATTGTCGATGTTGGTATTTGTTCACACAGGGCATAAAAAAATATCACGGGGGAGAGGCATGATGCTAAAACCGAGTTTTGAAGTAAAAGTTACTGAGCAGTCTGTACCTATACTACCGCTGCCCTTAGAATATGAAGAGACGGACAGATGGGCAATGAAGGAACAGTACTCCGAAGGCTTACGAGGTAGCTAAACGTGTACCTAAAGAAGGAGGTTCCACTCACAAGCAGGCAGCTACAGCGTGACACGTTCTTCACATTCCGCTGCATGTTCTGATGCCCGTTCAGTTTAGCGTAGCAACAAGACCTGACCGTAAATCAACATCATCCAATGTCATTACTCATCTGCTCCACCCCGTTCCTCAGTTAAGAGATGAACCGAAACAGACGGAAGATATCGATTTATTTCCAACTAGACTTTCAGATGGAGAAAGTGAAGTCTGTTGTTCGTATATAATGTTACAGTAGAGTATAGTAACTCAGTTCCCTGTGAAAGTAGGCATTTCCGGATATGAACCCTGGAGGTCGCCGGTTATTAATCAATAATTACGTCACATGAATCTGCTAAACGAGGTGTAATACCAACAATTTAACCGCCAAGTAAAGTGCACGCCTACACAATGTGGGGTTCGAATAATCATCAACGTAAATTCTTGATTGCCTTCACAGAGCTCCGTACAAATGCACGATGAGGGGGGATTATGCTTACCAGAAATACTGCGAGGATCAGTGTCAAACGCCTAGAGCAGAATTTGCAAAGAAATCAAACCGTTTGTCCAGCCCGCTTCTTCCGTCAATCGAAACAATAAAACAAACGGTGGCCCATGTAGTGCAATCTCGTAACAAGAGAACCGCTGGACTGACTCTGATATAACTACTGTATTCCCCGCCTTGCAAACCCCTACAAGTAATAAGACGCACCCAGTAATTCGCAAGGTCTGGTATACTCATCCCTACAATTTGGTTCTCAATTTGGTTACCCGGTGTTGAGGGGCAGGATTAAAAAAAAGCGTCTTATGACGAACGAAATACAGTAAATATTGGTGATCCCTGTTTGTGTGTTCAGCCTGTTTGGTGGCATTTATAAGACAGCATCAGAAGTTTGCATTCACCAAAAGAAAACTAGAAAAACAAATGGGCGAACAAATAAAAACTGTTCTGCTGTACAGCATTTCTTAACTTGTTTAATATCAATTAAATTAACGTTATTGAGTTCTGCTTAATACCGGGAAAAAATTCAAGAAAGTTCCTACAGTCCATGCACAGAAAAAACCACACAATGACCCGTGATAAGTAGGGGTTTGACATAAAGCAATCGTGTCGAAATTCAAGCTACTGTCCCAAACATTCGCCTTGAAAGAATGACGAAACAGAAACGGAAGCCATACCGCCACTTACATGGTCCGACAATCAAACGTTACGTCACTTTACGATGCAGTCTTAACGCACTTGTCACACAGCAGAGGACAGTTTAATGTATGCGACGAGTTTAAAGGGGCCGTGGCCTAGCTGAACATTTTGCTATGCAGTAATTACTTTCTGTGGCTCCTGCAGTAGGAAGCGCTACGGCTACAACAAAAGTTAACTAATATATACTTCAAATTTTTAATTTGTTGCATTGCAATTATTACGCACACATCGCATGAATCCAAATTCCGCCAACAAGTACACACCCCACTAGCACACTGTTTTTCACAAGGAAAAAATGTTATAAAGCGGCCATTAGTGGACTTAAAATTCTTCACTAGCTTATTTTAGACTTCCAAATATTAATTTGAAAAAGAAAAAATTCGATTTTTCTTTTCAAAAACAATATGGCCGCTGTGTATTTTAAGGGCTTTAGAAGTGCAAAATGCTCAATTCGCACGTAAACTACCCAAGTCGTCCTCCAAAAAGAAACACGTTAAACAAGAGAACACAACCTCTACGGGCGTGTCTACTACAACACCTGCGTACTGGCATAAGTACATAGTAACCCAGTTAAATTATAATACAGCAACAAAAATATTTGTGTATTTTGTAACCCAAATGATAATAAAATCCTTTCACTTCTGAGGGTATTCGTAATTCGAATTACCAGTTCAACAAACAAGCCCTCGAGCCTTATTTGCTTGGACAAACCTGTCATAGGGAATAAATATTCAATTGCAGTGGCATGATTCAGAAAGCATGCCAAGAACAGCAAGTGGCTATCTAAAGAGGTGAGTAAATAATCTGAATATTCTATTAGTTCCGCATCATCCTGCACTGCGATCAAAGTATGCTCATAGGTCTCAGCAAATTCCATTAAAACATAAATCTGTACTGTAAGATTACAGTTGGATAAACGAAACACAATTGCGTATATAATTATAGAGCACATCCGAACTTTTTTTTAAAGGAGTTAATCTCTTGCAACAGCGGGAATCGAACCACAGTTCCAGAGTCGTCCAGCCCGACCGACAGCGCTATCCTGGCTTCCACCCAATCAGTTCGAATCCCAAATGTCCTTTCTGCCCCTCAGTACAAAGATAAGAAACTTAAAACGCTGTATTAGCAGCCTTGCGTGACACGTGACACATATGAACTTCAAATTTATGCTTGACAGAGGGGTTCCATTGCCCACAGGGCTCCGCTGATTGAGCGAAACTCAAATCAATGCCCACTTACAAAACACCTGTGTTCGGTGAGCAAAAGTCGGGGAAAAAGGACGATATCACCGATTTCCCATATGCAATAAAGCTCGCCATTCTGCAGCAACTGTCAGAAATAAGTATCCGCCTTCCTAGTGCCGAAGAAGACAAATTCACTAAGCAACCCACATACAACATTCACAAGAGCATAAATAAAAAAGGTACACGACAGCAGTATAAGCATACTGAAAGTGAACTGCCAGGTTCTTGGTGTCAAGATTCCACTAGCGCTGAGTCCCGAGACTGTGAGTTCGAACGCAGGTCAGGGGGAAGACACTTTCACTAGGTATAACCTACGCAATACAACCATGCATTCAACAATTATACACAAGAACAAGATGAAATTACAGACACAGACGACAAATACTGGGCGGGTGGGAGTGTGGGGTGGGGGTGGGGGTTGGGTGTGGGAGTAATGAAAGAAAAAAATAAAAAAGACCAGTAGGCCGTAGATATTTGTCATCTCGACAAGGACAGCGATTAAGGAAAGCATGAACCAATATCGGCAAGCTGTCTGATCTTTCCTACGCTTTACTTACACCAAATTAAAAAATGCATCCAGTAGTGTCGTGCCAGTGGTCTTCGTATTACGTGCAGGTCATTTTCTTGAAAGTAAAACTGTACTTTGAGAACTGATGCAGTCCTAAGGCGTGTCTTCAGACCCTCTGGTATGTGACCAGAAGGTAAATCTCTCCGATAAAAGCTCTCCATCCGTCTTGAAAATAAAAATATCGTTGTGCCTGGCTGTAAATTTTAAGAACGCTATCCTGTTGTGTACATATAACTATTTATTATATTCTTCCGCCGTTACACAACATATAAACCGTTGTATTATTACAATTGGTTACATTCGGCTACATGTTTCGGCCGTTACCCGGCCATCATCGGGCCAACAAGTAATAGTGTTAATTAAGGTACATTCATTAGCGTTTTTGGCACGGCAGTGTTATTAAAGAAAATATCGGCGTTGAATTTTAGTACCTTAATCTTCAATTTCTTGTAGTGGTGGATGGAGCGTGCTTCACTGGCTGTAAATTTGAATTATGCCATCCCGTTGTGTAATGAATATACCTTAATTAACACTATTGCTTGTTAGCCTGATGA
>Ga0123354_10004737_pt1 | contig 19419 bp, 15 predicted proteins | sample TergutLab28metaG_2_FD_97872 | JGI IMG/M metagenome (GOLD analysis project Ga0123354, IMG submission 97872) | Labiotermes labralis P4 segment gut microbial communities from Petit-Saut dam, French Guiana - Lab288 P4 | ecosystem: Host-associated > Arthropoda: Insects > Digestive system > Gut ...
AAGGTAATGATTAGCCCAATTATCCTTGAATTGATCGAGACTCACATACATCAGATGGTTGGGGCATTGCCATTGCTTATCATTGCTGCCGCCGCCGCCAAAACGATCGTCAGACGCCAATTCGGCAATTAAAAAGTAAGAATTACCGTAATCGGCATCATTGACTAAATACATGACGGAATATACGCCCGTAAGCATCTGGTTGGCATCTTCTTCCGTTTTTGGAAAGGAATTTGAATCCTTCGTTGTATAACTTTGAGTATCCAAGAAATTTTCACAACCTGATAAAACGGGGAGCAAAAATACTATTGCAATTAAATAAAATAACTTCTTCATATATTATGCAAATTAAAATGTTATATTCACTCCTACTAAAAAGGTCTTAGGAGCCTGATAGTATCCCAAGTCGATACTTTTCGCCCACTTGATGTTGTCGTCAGCTGTATAACCGATTTCAGGATCCATACCCGAATAGCCGGTAATTGTGAACAAATTCAGAGCGGAAACATAAAGACGCGCCTGTCCCAAAGGCATTCGAGGGTACAATTTTTTGAAGTCGTAGCCCAATGTGAGGTTTTGAATTTTCACATAATCTCCGTTTTCAAAGAAGATATCCGAAACCAACTGATAATTCGGGTCATTGCCATTCTTCAGCCTGGGCCATTTGTTGGAAGTGCCTTCGCCTGTCCAGCGTTCAAACACATCGGTGGTATAGTTGTCATACTGGCTGTCGGCAAATCGGCGGTAGGATTTGGCAATCAAGTTGCCAAAAGAGCCGCTAGTGACAACTCCAAGATCAAAGCCCTTGTAACCCAAATTTAACGAAAATCCAAGCGTGGTTGTAGGGTTGCTGTTGCCGATATTCACCCGGTCATCCGGATCAATCTTGCCGTTGTGATTTGTATCCACAAACCGAACGTCGCCGGGTTGTGAATTTGAACCCGTGGCAGCGTTGTAAGCATCCGCTTCAGCCTGGTTTTGAAGAATACCGTCGGTCTTGTAAACATAGAAGAAACCCATCGGCTGACCTACCTGCAAGCGGTAGATATAAGTAGTTCCCTGACTTAACACATTTTCAGGTCCATTGATGATACCGGCGATATTGGAAATCTGCGTCACCTTGTTCTTGTTGTAAGCGCCGTTAACGTTCACGCTGTATGTGAAATCGTTCACATGGTCGTTCCAACCGAGCGCCAATTCCAAGCCTTTGTTTTGAACAGCTCCTCCGTTCATTTTGGGAGCGTCGAATCCCCAAGTTGCACTGATAGGAGCATCGAGTAACCAGTTTTTGGTATCCTTGATATAATAGTTAAAAGATAATCCCAACCGGTTATTCAAGAAACGGGCTTCAAGCCCAAAATCCGTCATTTGTTCGGTTTCCCAGGTGACATCCGGATTTTTAAGAACGCCGGGAATAATCCCTGTGGCTTGCGATCCTATTTGTTTACTGTCGCCAAAGAAAAACCATGCACCGTTATCATATTTATACTGAGACAGGTACTGGAAAGGGTTGATTGCATCATTACCATTTTGTCCCCAGTTTGCCATTATTTTCAAATAGTCCAATGTACCTTTTGCGCTTTCCAAAAAAGACTCATTGCTCACAATCCATCCTGCCGAAACCGACGGGAAGTATCCCCAACGATGTCCGCGCATAAAGTTCGATGAACCATCCGCACGCAGAATCGCTGTTATCATATAGGTTTCATCGTAGTTATAGTTCAAACGTCCGAAAAAAGAAGCCCGCGTCCCTTGAGTAGCACCACTCCAAGATCCGGGATTTCCACCGACACTTGTCTGAGCAAGTGTACCCGGATTCATATTACTCACCCAAGCATAATTCCAACCCATATTAAATTTGCTGATATTGGCGCCTGCCGATACATAATCTCCATAGCCTCCTTCTCCAATTTCCTGTCCAACCATCGCGGTAATATTGTTCTTGTTGAACGAAGTGCTGTAGGTCAACGTATTAGTCAAACTCCAATCATAGCCTACACCTGCATTCTGGTCTACTCTTTCAGTTGTAGTTTGGGCATTGTTGCTCCAATGCGACATTTGTGTCTGACTCCGGTAGGCATTCGCATTCATGTTATAACCATACAGTGATTTGAATATCAAACCCTTGATAGGCTGAATCTGCAAGTAGGCGCTTGTTCTCAAAGCATAGTTCTTATTAAGGTTCAATCCTTGCGAACTTGTAGCTATAGAGCCGATAGGGTTACCGGCGCCGCCATCGAAATTCCATCCGTCTCTTACCTTGCTGTCGTAATCATAATAAGTTCCATCCGAATTATATGCAGGCAATAAAGGATTGGCAACAATAACTCCGTGGAGAGCATTCCAATAGATATTCCCCGTAGAGATACCGTTATTGGTGCGATAATTAAAGTTAACCGTTTCGCCGATGGTAATCGCATCGAAATCTTTTGCTTTCAACAACACATGGTCGCTGTTGATGCGGAAAGTATGTCGGTTGTATTTCATATTTACTGCTTCTCCAAAAATACCGTCTTGCTGGGTATAGGAATAGCCGATTGAAAATTTTGAATTTTCACCGCCGCCGGTCAAATTGAAAGCGTGGTTCTGCGTGACTGCCCCCTTGTTATAAAAGGCATCAACCCAGTCGGTACCGTTCCATTTTCCGCTCATCACATCATCATACATTCCAACCGGTAAAAGATTTTCCCAGTCATAGAAAGGCAGATTGTCATTGAACCGTCTTTCGTTCTGTATTTGAATGTATTCCTTTGCATTGAGCACGTCCGGCTTTTTTTGCATGTATTGCTGTCCATAGTAAGCATCGTAAGAAATCCTTGGCTTACCGGCTTTTCCCTGTTTGGTGGTAATCAAAATCACCCCGTTGGCAGCCCTTGATCCGTAAATTGCACAGGATGCAGCGTCTTTCAGGATATCGATTGTTTCGATATCTGCCGGATTCATATTGTTCAGTCCGTCGTTTCCCGCAGCAACACCGTCGATAACGTATAACGGTCTCGATTCTCCGTTGGTGCCCAGACCGCGAATATTAACGATATAACCTGAACCCGGTTGTCCGTTGTTTTGAATAATGCTAACCCCCGGCGCTTGACTTTGCAAAGCTGTAAATGGATTGGTAGTACTCATTTTTTGGATGCTTTCGCCTGTTACCTGAATAGTAGCGCCGGTTACCAATTTTTTCTTTTGTACACCATAGCCAACCACAACAACTTCTTCCAGCGATTTGGAATTTTCTTTCATTTGCACATCATAGACATTCTTACCGGCTTCCACTTTAAACGAATAGGGAAGGAAACCGAGATAATCGATTTCGACCGTAGCATTGGGGGCAACGTTCAAAACATAAGCGCCGATTCCATTGGTCGCTGTACCATTTGAAGTCCCTTTTTCAACTACGCTTGCTCCAATTAACGACTCTCCCGACGGATCGGTCACAACTCCGCTGATTCTTACGGTTTGTTGTTGGGCCGTTGTTGTGGTTTCTGCGGAATCGGTATTAGCCGATAGGGCTAACGGAAATAAACTACAAAGAAACGGTAGTATATAACTCCGCAAAGATTTGAAAATTCGGAAAGCGAATGCTTCCCTTTTAAACTCTCGTTTTGATTGCATAATTGTTTTTTAAATTATAATTAGAAAAAATGCTAATAAAGTTATACCGCCCTCCAATTGTCCGCATGGAATTGAAGCGGCAGGGTGTTTTAATTGTTTGTATTTTACCGGTTAGACTCATAGGCAGTAATTTTTACATGTTTTAACTTAAATTATTCTTAAATGTTATTAATTAATCGTATAATATTCCAAAGAAAAAAACTTGCCGCTCCCCCTTTTTGCATAACCCCGAGAGAAATGCGGCAAGTTGCCTACATTTAAAAAATGAAAAGGATATAAAAAAGAAAAGGGCTGAATCAAATGCCTTTTTAACAATGAAATCATTGACGGTATTCGACACGCCCGATACGGAAGATATGGTATAAAATTTTTGTCCGGTAAACGAGTGCCATATATAATTATATGGTGTGTGTGTGTGTGTGTGTGTGTGTGTGTGTGTGTGTGTTAACATTAAATTTGACATGTGCAAATAAAATATGTTAAAAAATACGGAAGGTGTGTTAAAGGACCAAGTGCCCTTTACTGACTGTAACCGATTCCTATTAGAAAAGTTTTTCACTGTATTTTGAATAAACATGGGATTAGTGTTCTTAATAAATTTTTCACTTTCAGGGTGTAAAATTAATATTTATTTAGATATGACAGGTATAAAATTGATACATAATTTTGTAATTTTGATACATCGCTATAAAATTACAACCAAGCCGTATAAAAATTACAAACCTTGTTGTTTTTTTTGTATTTTTGCAAGCCTTTCCCTATCCTGTCAAAGGAAGGAAAAGAAAAATGTAATACAAATTATGAAATCCGTAACGGTCTTTTTCCTTTTACTGTTTTTATCTCTTTCGCTGAAAGCGGAACGAGTTCGTATATTTACGCCCGACGATGGACTTTCCAACAGTCATATTACGAAAATTTGTCAGGATTCGCAAGGGTATATTTGGATTGCCACTGAAAACGGACTTAACAAATTTAACGGCTATTCCTTTACCGCATTTTCGGAACGACCGGATGATTCCACTTCCTTAAAAGGAAATTATGTTTATTGCATCTTGGAAGATTCGCATGGAAATTTTTGGGTGGGAACTACTCGCGGTTTATTCCGATACGACAGGAATACCGATTCTTTTCATCCGTTTTTATTTCAAAATAAAAAAAATCTTCCGTATCCCCAACGAGTGATCTGGATTTTGGAAGATAAAAAAGGAAATATTTGGTTATCGAACCCCGGAGACGGAATTATTTGTTTAGATGCTCAAACCTTGAACCCCACGTTTTATAATCGGATGAACAGTCCTATCCGGGATATCAATATCGGCTGCGCATTTGAAGACGATGATGGAAATCTCTGGTTGGGAACCGATGGCAACGGTGTCTATGTTTTCAATACAAACACAGGGTCAACTCGACATTTCACCGCCAACCCCTCGATTCCCGGAAGTTTGAACGACAACAAAGTGTATTCGATTTGCGATGACGCAAAAGGAGAAATTCTTATCGGTACGCTGGGAGGCGGCGTAAATGCCTTCGACTCGGCGACTCAAACCTTTAAAGCCGTGATGCAAGGTAATTCTGTTATAGAAAATCAAGTGTTTGCTTTATGTTTGGATAAAACAGGTGCTATCTGGGTCGGAACCGACGGAGCCGGAATTGTTCGGTACGATGCCGACGGAAGTAAATTGCCTGATCTTAATTGGGTTTCATCGACTTATGATTTGAATAAATCGAAAGTACATCAAATATTCGAAGATCTGCAGGGAAATATTTGGGTGGTATTATATCAAAAAGGAGTACTTTTTATTCCGCATTATACGGATGTTTTCAAGAATTACGGATTTAATCCGTTTAATCCGGCGCGAAGCATCGGAACCGATTGCGTAATCTCCGTATTGGAAGACAGCCACGGAGATATTTGGATAGGTACGGACGGATCGGGATTATACCGGATTCATTCAAAAGATCAACGTATTGATCATTTTTCACAAGATACCAAACCGGCTATTCCGAGCAATGTGATAACCGCCTTGTTTGAAGACAAAGACGGCAATATTTGGATCGGAACTTTCGTTTCCGGAATGTTTCGCTATAACCGAAAAAGCGGGCAATTTGATTCTCTGCATCAAAAGACCGATTCTCCCAACAGTTTAAGTCATAATCATGTTACAAAGTTTGTGCAAGATGCTGACGGATATCTGTGGATAGCAATGAACGGCGGCGGAATCAGCCGATTCGATCCGGTCAAAAATGAATTAAAGCAATACCGCTCGACAGGTGATATTAACCGGGAAAATCAATTGTCAAGCAATTGGGTGTATGATTTGCTGATTGACGACAAAGGCACTATGTGGATTGCCACTTCCAATGGAGTGAATGTTTTCGACATGAAAACGGAAACTTTTACGAATCTGTCTTCGCGCGAGCCTTCCTTAAATAGAACGCTTGTTTATTGCCTGAATCGTGATTGTCAAGGAAACATTTGGTTCGGCAGCTACTTCGGGCTTTATTGCGTTCATTCGGGGAGTGATTCGATTTCGCGTTATACAACCAAAGACGGTTTACCGGATAATATGATCAACGGAATTCTTGAAGATGAAGCGAATTGCCTGTGGTTAAGCACCGGAAAAGGCTTGTGTCGCTTCAACCGGCAAACCGGCGACATCATGAATTTCTATGTCGATGACGGCATTCAGAGCAATGAGTTTCGGCGGGGGTGTTACTGCAAAGGAAAAGACAATCGAATGTATTTCGGTGGAATCAAAGGCTTAACAACGTTTCTGCCTTCCCGTTTCATTTCCAAAGATCAATTGTTGCGTCTGGCGTTTACCGGTTTGGTGATCGATAATAAACCGGTTTTGGAGGGAAAATCTCCTATTTTGTCGAAAGTCCTCGATGTCTCGGACTTGATTCACTTAAAATATAATCAACGAAATTTTACTTTCATGTTTGCTGCTGTCGAATACGAAATACCGCAACGAGTGATTTACTATACGAAAATGGAAAATTTCGATTCCGAGTGGCATTTAAATAATTCAAACCGAAGCGTAACTTATACCAATTTAAATCCCGGAAGCTACGTGTTTAAAGTAAAAGCTACTTTGGACGGTGAAAATTTCCTTCAACGGGAAATAGAAGTGATTATTGATCCGCCCTTTTGGCTGAGCATTTGGGCAAAAATAACATATATCTTGTTGGTTTTAATTGTGATTTACGCCGTTTACAGATATTTGACGTATCGGATGGAGCAGAAACAAATACTTATCGAAAAAGAACAACAGAAGGAACTGTCGGAAGCAAAGCTGCAATTTTTTACGGACATTTCGCATGAGATACGAACCCCTCTGTCGCTGATCATTGCTCCATTGGAAAAATTGATAGAAAAGTCGAACGATGCAAAAAACAATTCCACCTATAAAATCATTCACCGAAATGCTAACCGTATCTTGCGAATGATAAATCAATTAATCGATTTGCAAATCCTTGAAAAAGGGAAATTAAAACTGAAATTGGAAAAAACGTCTTTGGATGAGTTTATCAGACAAATCATGGAGTCGTATGAAGATTTGGCAAAAACAAACCGAATTCATTTTGAGATGATTGTCGAAGATGCGATACCTCTTGTCTATATTGACAGAGATCGCATTGATAAAGTCATTTTTAACCTGTTGTCTAACGCATTTAAATTCACTCCGCCCGACGGAAACATTACCGTTTTTCTGGGAATCAAAGATACAGAAGTTGAAATCCGGATAGAAGATACCGGAATAGGAATTGATAAAGAAGAACAAGCCATGATTTTTGACCGTTTCTATCAGATTCGCGATAAAAAAGAAAATACGAAACCGGGCACAGGCATCGGTCTTCATCTGTCGAAAATGATGATTGAGTTGCATCAAGGAACTATTCGCGTTGAAAGTGAACCCGGTAAAGGGAGTAAATTTATCGTAACCCTGCCTTTGGACGAAAATCAATATAAGCCGGAATACTTAGAGCCGGTAAATCCGGATAGATACCCCGCTTTCTTAAAACCTTCTTCTTCCGGTTTCGATTGGTCGATTCCACCGGAAATCAAAGAAAAATCCGAATCCGACAGAAAGCCCGCTTTAAGTCATTCTCTTTTACTTATCGAAGACGATGCCGATATTTTGAATTATATCCAAAGCGAAATGTCCGGGAAATATACCATTTATACCGCCAATAACGGAAAAGAAGGCTTGAACCGGGCTTTGATTCATTTACCCGATATTATTGTCAGCGATATTGTTATGCCTGAACCGGATGGATTAACGCTTTGTCGAATTTTGAAAACCAACGATAAAACCTGTCATATACCTATTATTTTGTTGACTGCGAAAACAAGCATGGAGCAACAAATCGAAGGATTGGAGATGGGGGCAGATGCTTATATTTCCAAACCGTTTAATTTAAAACATCTTGAAACTCAAATTGATAAGTTAATTCAACTGCGAATGGTTTTGAAGTATAAGTTTGCCGAAGTTTCGGATGTAGAGCAACCCGATACGCAAATCGTATCTTCGGACGAAAAATTGCTGCAAAAATTCAATGACAAATTAAAAGAACAAATTGGAAATCCGAATTTAAGCGTCGAATCAATCAGTCATGACTTAGGCTTAAGCAGAGTTCATCTGAATCGCCGGTTAAAAGCCATTATTCACGAATCGCCAAGTACTTATATACGGAACTATCGCCTGAAACAAGCCGCCCGACTGTTGACAAACAAGAAATTATCCATCGCGGAAGTTGCTTATGCGGTGGGATTTTCTTCTCACGCGTATTTCAGTAATATCTTTAAAGAACAATACGGTATGTCGCCATCGGAATATATGCTCCTGCAAGATGAAACCGGAGAATCTTAAGGGAACTTCCAATAAGTCCCCTTAAGTCATCGTGTCATTAATTTTTTCAACATTCAGGCTGCGGGCGGCGGCATCGAATATTTCTTTGTAAGTGCCGTTCTGATGATAAACGTCTTCGTGTGTGCCGTGTTCCACCACCCTTCCGTTTTTCATTACATAAATCATTTCGGAATCAATAAATTGCGAAATGCTGTGTGAAATAATGATCACCGTTCGGTTCTTTTTTATGGCATCCAGGCTGTTTTTGATCTGTTCGGTAGCAATGGCATCAAGGCTTGCCGTAGGTTCGTCGAGGAAGATAATCGGAGGTTTTTTCAAAAACATTCGCGCAATGGCAATTCGTTGCTGCTGACCGCCCGAAAGTAATTGTGCAGAAGATTCGTAAGCGTTTGGCAATTTGATGATTTGATCGTGAATATAAGCTTGCTTGGAAGCCTCCACCATTTCTTCATACGAGGCGTCGGGATCACCGTAGAGGATATTTTCGGCTATTGTGCCGCCGAAAATATGATTTTTTTGCAATACCAAACCAATATTTTCACGTAAAAAATGTGTATCGTACTCGCGCAAAGGCACGCCGTCCAGCAGAATTTCACCTTTACCCGGCTCATAGAATTTGTCGAGCAAATTGATAACCGTACTCTTTCCCGCGCCCGAAAGTCCCACCAATGCCGTAATTTTATTCGGAAGAATGGTCATATTCACGTCAAACAAAGCTTGTGTGCCGTTCGGATAAGTAAAATCGACATTCCTCAGTTCGAATTTTCCGTAAACTTTCTCGGGGCGATATTCTCCGGATTGTTCTTTTTGATAGTCGGAATCCATCACATCGAAAAAACCTTCGGCGTAAATCAGGGCATCATTCACATCATCGTAAATGCGATGCAGTTGTCGGATGGGAGCGGTAACATTGTTGAACAACATGATATGAAGCATGATCGCTCCAATTTGCATTTGCCCGGTCAGCACAAGATAAGCCGTCAAAATAATGATAATCACCACACCAAACTGTTCGGTAAAGGTTTTCAGTCCGTCGAACTTAAAATTGGTCGAGCGGGTCCGCATTTGCGTGTCGGTCATGGCGGTTTGCAATTCGAATTGCTTTTTCGCTTCAATATCTTCGCGATTGAATGATTTTATCACATTTATCGACTCCAGAATATTGATAATACCGCCCGATTTGTTTTCGCGATAAGTACGCATATTGCGACGCCAACCTTTCAACTTTTGCGCCTGTTTTTGGCTGATAAAAAAGTAAATCGGCACGATGCACAGCCCCACGGTACCGACATAGACATTGGCGTTGAACATACCAATCAGCGCCACAATCGCAGAGGTAAAAAGCGGAAAAATGTCAATAAAAAAACTTTGAACCGTTCGTGTCAAACTCGAAACGCCTTGGTCGATGCGGGTTTGCAATTTACCTGACCCGCTTTCGTCGGCGGTAAAAAATGCCATCCGGTAAGTTAAAATCTTTTCTACCACTTGTTGAGCAAGGTCTTGCGAAATCATAATCCGGATTTTTTCACCGAAAAATTTTTGCCCGAATGAAATAAAAATGTTAAGTAATTCTTTGCTTAAAAGGATAACGGAAATAAGCGTCATAATATGCATCCCATCACTCAAGGGTTTGTGTTGTTTGACGAGAGAAGCGATACTGTTGACAGTGAATTGCAGTACGTAAGCATTGACCTGCGACGTCAACGCGCCGATGAAAGTCAACACTAATGCCAATGCAACCAACCATTTATATGGACTTACGTATGGTAAGATATTTTTGAAAAGCCGGAAAAGGGTCATAAAAGAAATAAGTTTTATAGCTGCAAGTTACAAGTTATGAGCCTTGCAACTTGCAGCACGTAACTTGTAACTATCTTTATAAAGAAGTATATGCAGGTGAAAAAGTGTCTCCGTCGGTTACTTGTCCGGATGTTGCGCCTTTCTTTAACCAGCGAACCCGTTGAGCGGAAGTACCATGATTGAAAGCATCGGGAACAGTATAACCTTGCGATTGCATTTGCAAACGATCGTCTCCGATAGCGCTCGCAGCATTGAGTCCTTTTTCTATATCACCCGGTTCCAGTGAATTAAACATTTTATTATCGTGATAAGCCCAAATACCGGCATAAAAATCGGCTTGCAATTCTAATCTGACATTGATTTGGTTGCTCTCTTTCTTGCTCGCCCGACTTTGCATTTGCTGGACTTTAGCAAGTGTTCCCAGAAGATATTGCACGTGATGTCCGACTTCATGAGCGATGACGTAAGCGTAGGCAAAATCTCCGCCTGCTCCCAACTGATTTTTCATTTGGTCAAAAAATGACAGGTCAATATATACGGTTTGATCAACAGGACAATAGAATGGTCCCGTTTGTTTGGAAGCACTCCCGCACCCCGATGTTGTAGCGTTTGTAAATAAAACCATTTTAGGTGGAACATATTTGCGTCCCATTTTTTCAAATTCTTTTGTCCAAACATCTTCTGTGCCCGCCAAAATTTGCGAAGCGAAAGTAGCCATTGCATTTTCTTGGGCTGTCGGCACATACTCAGTTCCGGTTTGAGTCACATTATTCATTAATTGACCGGTAATCACCTCCAACGGATTTCCCCCTGTCAACCAGGCGATAATTCCTGCTATAATAAGCCCGCCGATTCCTAAACCCGCAGCTGTTTTTCCGCCGCGGCGGCGATCGTCCACATTACTGCTGGTACGTCTTCCTTCAAGTTTCATAAATGTAGTGTTATTTAATATTTGGTTCAAAAATATGAAATTTATTTCGAATTTGCAACCTATTTTGTCGATATAATGGAAATTCAATGCATAATTTTATAAATCAATTCTTTAAATAGACTCCCGTCGGAAACAGAAGCGTTGTTTACTCCTTTGGACCGAGCGTCGCATTCACGAAGCAAAGAGATAACTTGCATAGTCTTCAACGGCTTGTAGTTTTTTAACGCCGACAAATAGTCGATAATTTGAATATCGGACTTAAATCCGAGAACCGCCATGAGATTCGATTTCGATTTGTTCTGCTCATAATGGCAAATCATCAGGTTGGAAAAAAAAGAGAAAAGATAAGCTAATGCGGGAGTAAGAGGATTGCTTTTCGGATTTTGCTCGTAATAAAGAGCGATCCGGTTCGCTTTAAGTATATCTTTATTTGCCAAAACTTTCTGTAATTCGAAATTATTATAATCTTTGCTGATACCGATATTTTGTTCGATTAATTCCGAAGTGATCTCAGGGTTTTTCTTGGAAAGCAGTAAAATTAACTTTTCTAACTCGTTGGTAAGCTTGCTTAAATCGTTCCCCAGATAATCGGTCAACATTTGAGCGGATTTCAGATCGATTTTCACTTTTCGATTGCGAAGGTAATTCGTTATAAAAGACGGAATTTGGTTTTCATATAACTTTTTGGATTCGAATACAATTCCGATTTTAGCAATCTCTACCGGTAATTTTTTTCTCCCATCCATCTTCCCATACTTGAAATTAATCACCAGAACAGTCGATTGCAGCGGTTGCTTGACATAATATACCAGCTCATCGATATTTTTCAATTCCTGAGCCTCTTTTACGACGACCAATTGACGTTCCGACATCATTGGAAATCGTTTGCAAGTATTGATTACTGTTCCGATATTCGAATCGATACCGTAAAAAATGTATTGGTTAAAATCGCGCTCCGAATCATCCAACACCTTTTCAATCAACAAATCGGTCAACCGGTCAATATAATAAGCCTCTTCTCCTTGAAACAGATAAACGGGAAAAAATTTTCCGGTTTGGATATTATCTTGTATTTCATCAAATTTCAATTCTTTAGCCATAATTTTTACCACTCGAAACTCTCGGTATATTTGTATTTAATTGTTACTCAAATAAAAAGCCCACATTTTAAATGCAGCGGGTAACAAACAAGTAACAAAAACAGGCTTTTTATTCTGTTTTTATGGGCTTTTATGATTCAAACAAGTTCACGTTTTCGTGGAATTGTTTTTAATACTTTTCTTGTAGTCAAAATATCCCCAAATACCGGCACAAATTGCAAACACGCCCAAACCTATGAAAAAATAAATCAGTCCCATAATAAATAAATTACTTTTTATTGTTCATATTCTTTTTATTCTCATTCAATGAAGTTAACATAAGCCCGATAATAATCATTAATATTGCTACAATTCCACCAACAGTAAACAATAATAATGGCGGTATGTCTTGCCTCATCAATCCTGCTAAAATTACCCCACCAATAACCAACTTTGCAATATCAATCAGGTATTTCACCTAACTTCTTTCTCATAAATACGGTATTTCCCTACAAAGGTATAATATTTTTCAGACAAAAGGGAGTAAAAACATAGGAAAATAAAAGAAAGTTTGATCAAGTGTAAACCTTGTTATAAATTATTTATTATCTGTCTTTAGGTCTATTTTTTCTCTTGTTTTCCATGCTGTTTTTGGTATAGAGTTTTACCACTCGAATCGAAGGTGTTTAACTGTTTCTTTATTCTCAATGATAGTCTTTAATGATTCGATGCCGATACGAACATGGTCTTCCGCAAAGTTTTCCGTCACTTGCAAATCGCTTTTCTCGGTCTTGATGCCTTCCGAAATCATGGGTTGATCGCTTACCAACAGTAATGCCCCTGTAGGAATTTTATTGGCAAATCCTACCGTAAGCAGGGTTGCTGTTTCCATATCCACTCCGATCGCCCGAATGCTTCGAAGATAATTTTTGAAATTTTCATCGTATTCCCACACTCTACGGTTGGTGGTATAGATCGTTCCTGTCCAATAGTCTTTTCCGTGATTGCGTACAATCGACGAAACGGCACGCAGCAAACTGAAAGCAGGTAATGACGGCACTTCCTCCGGAAAATAATCGTTCGACGTACCTTCCCCTCGAATGGCAGCAATGGGTAGAATATAATCCCCTAAAGCGTTTTTACTTTTTAATCCTCCGCATTTCCCCAGAAATAAAACAGCCTTCGGATTAATGGCGCTCAGCAAATCCATGATTGTAGCCGCATTGGCAGAACCCATCCCGAAATTGATGATCGTTATCCCGTCAGCTGAAGCATTCGGCATATTGACGTCTTTTATAAGAATCGGAACCCGATAATATTCGGCAAAAATCTCCACATATTTATTGAAATTGGTTAATAATATATAAGGAGTAAAATCATTAATTCCTCTTTTAGTATAACGCGGCAACCAATTTTCGACTATTTCTTGTTTTGTCTTCATATATTTATGTATTTTTGCAAAAGTAATAAAAATAGGAATACCATAAAAATGAATTTGAATCTCCCGATCGGCGAATTAAAAATTAAAGAACAAAACGGGAAATACTATGTTTTCGATCGCCTGCGAAAACAATTTGTGCGTTTAACACAGGAAGAATTTGTGCGTCAACAATTTGTATCATTTTTGATTGACTACAAAGATTACCCCCCGGGCCGATTGGCAAATGAAGTCGAAATCGTTTTGGGAAATGTAAAAAAAAGATGCGATACGATTCTTTACGACAATCTTTTAAAACCGGTAATGATTATCGAATACAAAGCACCTCCTATCGCAATCAGTCAAAAAACATTTGATCAGATCGCCCGCTACAACTTTGTATTACAAGTGCCTTGGCTAATTATCAGCAATGGCCTCCAACATTTTTGTTGCCTGACTGATCCGGAAAAAAGAGAGTATGTTTTTGTAAATGAAATTCCGGAACATAAAAGAATTATGAATTATGAATTATGAATTATGAATTATGAATGAATAGTGTCATTGCGGGTTTGATCCATAATCCCTGTAAACACCCATTCATAATTCATAATTCATAATTTATCACCTATTGATTATCCAAAATCCAAGCATCTTGAAATTCGGGATAATATCTGTCTTTGACACGAGCCCTTTCCGCGGCAGCGCTTGATTTGTCGCCAAAAGTGGCAACAATCACTCGATACATCCCCATTGCATTTTGTGCTAATGTTGGTCTGAAACCTTGATTAGTCATCCTGTCTTTCAAAGATGTTGCATTGGTTTTGTTCAAAAAGCTTCCGATTACAACACTGAATTGTTGAAGACCGGTGCCATCAATAACCGTTACCTTTTCTTTCTGAACGGCTGTTTCTGTCGACGGATAATAACTATCAACCGGAGTCGTATCCGGAACCGGAGTTGGTTCGTCCACTACTACATTATCTTGTATTTCTCTGGCTTTTGCTGCTTCATAAGCTGCTTTATATGCACTTTCTTTAGGCTTGCAAGAGCCAAGAATGAACAAAAATACAAGCGATAAACTCCATAATAAGTAAATTTTTGATTTCATGCTTTTTTTATTTTAATAAATACTACTGCCACTAAAACTTATGAAATGAAACCTTTTCATTCTCTGATGACAAAATTAATTCTTTAGTCGTAAATTTCTCTATCGTAAATATCTTAAAAATCGTGTCTTGACCTGTGGGAGAAGGAAGAGTATCCCATCCCAAATAATTTAACGACTTCGAAGAATATTGTCTTAATAATCTCAATTCAAGAGCCTTATCTCCATGCAGAACATAATATCCCTGCACCGAATACATTTGATCTTTCTTCAGATATATCTGATACTGAAACAAGCTGTTTTGAAAATTGTAATAGACCGTATCGGCATTATTCATTTGCCATTTCCCCTGTAAATCAGCTTCTTTTCCTGAAACGTGCACGAATATCCCATCACAAGCAATCAAGAATGACAGACAGTAAATTACAAAAAATAACGTTTTTTTCATGTATTTCTTTTTTTATATTTCGTTTATACCGCGCCTTTTGTACTCGGCAATTCATAATTGAAAATATCTCTTCGAATTGCCATTTTTATGGCTCGGGCAAATCCTTTGAAAATACTTTCAATTTTATGATGTTCATTTTGTCCCGTTGCCCGAATGTTCAAATTCATTTTAGCAGCATCGCTCAAAGATTTGAAAAAATGAAAGAACATTTCGGTCGGTACATCTCCCAGCTTTTCGCGATGAAAGTCCACTTCCCAAACCAACCATGAACGTCCTCCGAAATCCAAAGCCACAGAACAAATACTATCGTCCATCGGCAAATAAAAACCGTAACGTTCCATTCCCCGCTTCTCTCCCACTGACTGCAACAATGCTTCTCCCAAAACGATACCCGTATCTTCAATGATATGGTGTTCATCCACTTCCAAATCACCCGTCGCATGAATTTCCAAATCCATACCGCTGTGTTTTCCTATCTGTTCCAACATGTGGTCAAAAAAACGCAAACCCGTCGAAATCCGGGTTTTTCCCGATCCTTCCAAGTTAAGTTGAACATAAATTTCTGTTTCCCTTGTCTTTCGCCGCACGGTTGCTCGTCGTTCTTTGGCAAAAAGAAATTCCGAAATCATATCCCAATCGGTTGTAACTAAGCTGCACGCGGATTGAAGTTCGGGTTTATTTTTCAATAACTCTTTTTCATTGTATAAAATAGCTCCGCAACCCAAATTCACGGCTAACTCCACATCACTTAAGCGATCACCAATAACATACGAATTTTTTAAATCATAATCGCCCGTCAGGTATTCCGTAAGCATCCCGATTCCCGGTTTGCGTGTCGGAAGATTATCTTCGGGACGAGAAGGATCTATGAATATTTTATCAAAAGTAACCCCTTCATTCTTAAATATGTTTAGCATCTTATCCTGAATCGGCTCAAATACATCCAACGGATAATCGCTCCCTCCCAAGCCATCCTGATTACTGACGATTACCAATTCAAAGTCTAACTTCTTCCGGATAAAATACATATTACGAATAACACCCCGCGTAAATTCCAATTGATTCAAATTGTCAATCTGAAAAGTTACTAAGGGTTCAACAATCAATGTTCCGTCGCGATCAATGAAAAGTACTCGTTTCATCATAACATTTAAATATCCGGAATTACCAATTGTACTGCAAAGGTAATCATTCTAATTATAGTTTAATACATTCACCGTTATTTTAACAATATTAAATAATCAATGAGTAATTCATTTTCCTTATCAGTTCCTACAGTTATTCGCAAAGAATTGCCGCAAAGCGAAACGGAATTTCGGTTACGGACAATTATACTCTTATCAACCAATTTCTTATAGATGCCGTTGGCATCGTTTACCTTCACCAATAAAAAATTAGCGTCGGAAGGATAAACTTTTTCCACTACCGAAATAGTTTTCAGTGCGTCTGCCAATTGTTTACGCTCTTTTAAAATCAGTTTTACCCATTGGTTCTTATGGTGATTGCCAACATCCAATTGATCCAGGATCGTTTGTTGAACCAAGGTGCTGAGATTGTAGGGATATTTAACTTTGTTAAAAAATGCGATGATTTCTTCCGATGCAAAAGCCATGCCACAGCGCAAAGAAGCCAATCCCCAAGCTTTCGAAAAAGTATGTAAAACGATGAGATTGGGATATTTATCTAAATCATTCAACCACGAGGGCTCGCTCGAAAAGTCGATATAGGCTTCATCAATAACCACTATTCCCGCAAAATGTTCTATAATTTTTTCCATTTCTGCCCGATTCAACAAATTTCCCGTCGGATTATTGGGCGAACATAGAAAAATCACTTTGGTATGTTGATCAACGGCTGTCAATACCGCTTTTGCATCCAATTGGAAATTTTCATCCAACAAAACTTTCCGGTATTCTACATTATTGATGTCGGCGCAAACTTTATACATCCCATAAGTGGGTTCAATGGCAACCGCATTGTCTTCTGCCGGTTCACAAAAGATACGAAAAATCAAATCTATAGGCTCGTCGCTGCCGTTGCCGAGCATTATCCGGGAAGGACTTATTTTTTTTATTTGGGAAATTCGCCTTTTGAGACGTTCCTGCATAGGATCGGGATAACGATTGTATTCCGGATTATACGGGCTCTCATTGGCATCGAGATAAGCGGAAGCTTCACCCTTAAACTCGTCTCGTGCACAAGAGTAAGGCTTCAAATTAAATATATTTTGTCTGACAATCGCTTCTAAGTTCATTCCTGTTATGATACAATTTCCGACAAAGATACAGTTTTTCCCAAAACAAAAAAATATCTTGTGAAATATTATTTATCCAAATTTTTCTTTACCTTTATGTCCTTAATAATGCAATCATCCATATCATAAGTATGCTTTTCTCCGTTATTACCGTAACTTACAACGCTTCCCGATGGCTCGAACGAACCATTCAAAGCGTCATTTCCCGGTCTTATCCGCATGTCGAATACATTATTATCGATGGAAATTCAACCGATGGAACGTTGGATATCATAAAACGATACCAATCGTCAATTGACCGCTGTATCATTGAACCGGACAAAGGATTGTATGATGCTATGAATAAAGGGCTGAAATCGGCTTCGGGCGATTATGTCTGGTTTCTTAACGCGGGCGATACAATTTACTCCGATGCTACGGTGCAAGAAATAGTAAATACTCTCGATGAAGAGAATTTGCCGGATATTATATATGGTGAAACCCAAATAGTCGATGAATATGGCAAGCCGTTAGCTATGCGTCGTCTAAAAGCTCCCGAAAAATTATCGTGGAAAAGTTTTCGCATGGGGATGCTGGTTTGCCATCAATCGTTTATCGTCAAACGAACAATAGCTGATTCTTACGATTTGCAATACCGATTTACAGCCGATTATGACTGGTGTATTCGTTGCTTGAAAAAAGCAGATACAATATTAAATACACATCTTGTCTTGTCGCGCTTTTTGGAAGCGGGCTTAAGCGCTGCCAACCGGAAAGAATCCTTGAAAGAACGCTACCAAATAATGTGTAAGAATTACGGCAAATTACCCACTCAAATCCGTCATTTTTGGTTTGCCGTTCGTTTTTATACCGCTAAATGGACAAAGAAAACAGTTTCCTAAACAATGAGTTTGAACATATTCAAAAAAATCGTATTTTTGTCGAAAATATCAATCAAGACGTTATTATTCAAATACAATATTTATGCAAAGTATTATTAAGCGAACAGCCGGTCATCTTATTGCCATACTTGTGTTTTTAGTACTAACCGCCGTCTATTTTGCGCCGGCGATGTTTCAAGGGAAAATTATTCAACAACCGGATATGATTCATACGGTGGGAATGGGGACCAGCCAAAATAAACCATTTGAGGATACGGCTAAACCCGGAGAATTCAGCGTCTGGTCTGACGCAATGTTCGGAGGAATGCCCTATACTTCAGGCTACGGCAATCCGGCTCCCAAATTACCCGGTTTTGACTTACTGGAACAACCCATTAAAAAAATAGGTTATATGAATGCCGGGATGACATTTGCCGCTCTGCTCAGTTTCTATCTTTTGATGTGCGTTTTGGGTGTGAACCGATGGACGGCAGTTGCCGGATCCATTGCCTTCGCTTTTGCTTCATATAACATAATCATTATTGCGGTCGGACACATTACGAAAGCTTATGTCATTGCTTATATGCCTATCACCATAGCCGGTATGTATTTGCTCTTCAATCGTAAATATCTTTGGGGAAGTATCCTGTTTTTATTGGGAACCGCTTTATCGATCAGTAATTACCATATCCAAATTTCCTTTTATCTGCTGTTGCTCTGCTTGTTTATTTATATCGGTTTTCTTATTGAAAAAATCAAATCCGGCGATTGGAAGGAATTGGGAAAAGTGACTGCAATTATGGCAGCATGCACCCTCATCGCAATTTTGCCAAATACTCGATCGCTATACTCCCAATGGGAGTTAGGGAAAACCTCGCTTCGGGGAGCAACCGAATTAACAACTTTTGCCCAAGACGGTGAAAAAATTTCTTCAGGATTAGATAAAGAGTATGCTTTTCAATGGAGCTACGGAAAAGGCGAATTACTGACGTTACTCATCCCGAATATGTATGGAGGTTCTACAGGCGGAACTTTGGAC
>Ga0123354_10004739_pt1 | contig 19418 bp, 7 predicted proteins | sample TergutLab28metaG_2_FD_97872 | JGI IMG/M metagenome (GOLD analysis project Ga0123354, IMG submission 97872) | Labiotermes labralis P4 segment gut microbial communities from Petit-Saut dam, French Guiana - Lab288 P4 | ecosystem: Host-associated > Arthropoda: Insects > Digestive system > Gut ...
ATGTATTAGCATGTGTGTGTGTGTGTGTGTGTTTTATCGGGTGTGTGTTTGTGTGTGTGAACCGAGTCAGTGTGTGTGTGTGTTTCATCGAGTGTGTGTTTGTGTGTGTGAACCGAGTCAGTGTGTGTGTGTGCGTGTGTATGTGTGTGCGTACGGACAAAATATTGACATGCAGGAAATGATCGTATCCTGCCTCAATAATGGTTTGCAACTTGCGGCCAACAACCCAACTTCGTGTACACCTGTAACTTACCGGTAAAAAACTTCATCCATTTTTAGGGCACTGCAAGCCAAGGCAATAATCCCGGGCAGAGCAGTTTGGTATCACGTATTTATTCCTTTTTGTGTTTTCAGCAGTTTGGTTGTTTTGAGCAGCGAATTTGGTAGGATTTTCTTGTTCACATTAATTGCTTAAAATGGGCTGCCGTGTTACCTCAAAATTGTGTGTGTGTGTGTGTGTGATTGTTCGTAACAATCGACATATATTATTTTTCGTAATTATTCTGCCTCCGCCGTCTAGATTGGGGACGGTGTTAAGGGGCCATTTTCTTAGTAGCTCTTCAACAGAGTTTCACGCTTGTGTTAGTGTTGAAATAACTTTAAAAGTTCCAACCCTAAAACATGCAAACTTGACGTAGTTTTGAGATGTGAGTTGTAATATACAGGGTGGGCCTAATGTAGGTATACGGTAGGTATACAGTAATTAACTATATACTGTATAGCTACTTTTGACCCACCCTGTATTTAAAATATCCATAATTCCACATGTACCGGGTATTTATGTTGTGGTTATCAAAAAATCGAACACGCACCTCTCGTGAAGTTTCGTTCTTACTCCTAGTATTTTTGTATGTGCCCTTTTGAAAAGCACAATATTCATTTTACACGTAACGCCAGATCTTTGACGTTCTAACAGGCCGCATTATTTTTTTTGAAAAGTCTGTATGCTCTATAAATAGCCTTGTGGTTCAAGTGCATTTTGAAATATAAATAATTCTAACATAATAGTATTATATATATAAATATACATATATATATATATATATATACATACATATATACCGTGCATTACGTTCATATTAATTGTCGTCTTCTAACCAACCTTGAATGCACCTGCTGTACAGAACACGGTACACTATATTCTCCTGCGCTTCGCGGCGCTCGTCTGCGCCATAGTTGGAGCAGCCTCATATTTAACCGTTCTATTCTCGGCACGACAGCTGGCTGTAAACACTTGTCCAAACGTGTTGCTAAAATGCGTTCTTCTCATTCATGCACTATTTCCCAGACATCACTAAGGTCATCTGTGGTAACAGCTAAAAACCCCCCAAGTCACATAACACTTCGCTTTGATGTGGCTTGTATGCCGATGGTTGAGTAATAATTAACAAAACAATAAAAAAATTTAAAAACATTCGTGCTTTTTTTGTAGTAACAGGTAACATGTGGAATGTGGGTGTGGTTATGTCAGTTGTTTTATATCCAAAATCGTGGAACATGCATCTGAATTTGGATGTCGCCCATTAAGCAGTCAGGCATTACTATATAGATGTATGTACAGGATATTTGCGCCAACGTGCGCCGAAACGCGTGGGATAGTATAATATACTGTGTTATGTACAATATGTACATTAAATGTTGGTCAGATGAAGGCAATAATTCTAACAGTATTCTTTAGAAGATTAAATATGTTTTTTATGTTAGAAGAATTACCGCGAAAATTCATTAATTTTTTTTTATTTTAGAGGGAAAGCAGGCGAAACAATTTGTTTAGAGAGTGTCAGTTGTGCTAACGTTAAACTTGGACCTAAATGCATAACACGTTCCAAACCACTTAGGAATATTTTGATAGATGTGATTGTTCCAATGTGGATGGAGTAAAAATGTGTAAAGCAAGGGATTTTGTGTGTACATATTCTTTCGTACACTTGTCATAATAACAAATTCCTAATGCATATTGTGGAAAACTGTGCATTATAAATTACATTATGTTTGACTTATCTAGATTTAGGACCAAAAGGTTGCTTTTGCCAATATTCGCAAGCCGGATTTCATTAGAACAAAAGTAGTGGTTCCGCGACAAATAGTGCAATAAATTATTTAAAATGTTTAAATACGGCGAAAAAGTCACATATTTAAAACCATGGAAATAAGTCGCTCTTTGTCTGTCGAGAAAAACCATCGAGCGTGTTTGTCAATAAGTGGGCCAGGAATTTCAAATCAGTGTAAAAATAAAGAAGGGTAAGTGTCACCCTGGCAGCAAATCTTACATTGGCTTCGAAAGTGAATTATTTTGATGTTTAATTAAACTTAATTTCATTTTATATTTTGATAACTGAAAAAAAGATATTAAGTAATAAAATAAAATAGAGGAAAAGCTTCAGTTTTTAAAATATTTGCTGGCACACAGACAGATATAGTACCTATATAATATTATATATACAACATTATATGTAATATTATATATACAATATTATGTATAATGTAATATATATATTTTATTTATATATATATATATATGTAGTCGAACTCGGTTATGACGTCATCGAAAGGACCGAATAAATTGTGTCACTATAATCTGTATGGTAAAAGTGAATGAAAAATATTGCAAAAGAAAATGTTGACATGTTACTTAATGTTAAAGCTATGATTTATTTTAAAATCAAATTACAGTTAAAATTTATAAAGAATAAGATTTACTATACTAAAGCTGTAAATTTCCATACAGATTTACCCTAAAAATACACAAAGGTAAATTTAAAATCTCGGTAGAACAAAAATGACGGTAAGAAAGGGATCGCTCCTTGATACCTTCTCTGTGCTTTAATCAACTAAGCAGCTCCTCAATTACGTCACTTCGTTTAGGCTTACGAAATCGCTTTATTCTCGCCCCGTTCTGTTGAAATGCACTAATAATTTTGTTTTCGTTGTACCAAGTCGTTTGGACGGTAGAATTTACGAGAACAAATTCCCTTTCTCTGTTTTTCATATCACTTTCACTTCGGTGCTCAAAACATTCCTTTTATTTGTGAATATAGCTGTGTTATCACGTTACCAGTATCCTGTTAACTGCAGGAATAGTACGTAGAGGACATCTTTACCTACACAGTGAATTACCGTTATTATGTTGATCGTCCAGGCCTGAAATATATGTAGCTACCTGAAAGCGTAGAGATCTTGCTTCTCAAGGACGAGGAGATAGTAGAATTAAAAAAAATGCCTACTTCTTAGAATATTATGTTGGAACCGATAACTAGCATTATCGTTATATCCGAGATAAGTGCTCTTAGGTGTGTCGTATTAAGCAAGGCAGAAAAACATGTGCCTTATGGGAATTAGTTGATATCACAGAATGTGTTACGCTATAGCCGAGGTCTCGCACAAACCAAAGTCTTTATAACCAGTTTCAGTTTTGTGTATATATATGAGTGGTTGTATATATATGCGATGTATATATTTTCTTCATCGATAAATTCTCTTTGACAGTGGTTTAATTGTGCTCGCCAAATTAAATTTTTTTGGCCTGTACACTTTTAGTAGGTAGGGAAATCTCGAGATATGAAAAATTATATAGGGAACACAGGCTTGCTAATTTGTTACAAAAAGTACATTTTTGGGGGGGGGGGATGGGAAATTCGTAGTAAAACTTTGGCAACGCTTAATGAAAGAGGGGATTGATATTTGAGTCGCTGGGCCGTGTTCAAATGTCTTTTAGCTTTGAAATTAATAACAGAAATGTTCGTCAATTAGCAAGGCAAAATTGCCGTTTCACTGGGTGCTACAAATGACTTTCATATGTAACAATACTATGTGATATTCAGGGTAGTAGCTTCTGGGGGACAAGTAATACCGCCGTCCCGGGCGATAGAATCCAAGGGGCAGCAAAATAATTATTATAAGTGGAAAAATCGATTTTTCCCGCTCAACACACCCTACGTTATTGGGCCAATGACAAGGAAATTGAATCAACTAATGCGATTTATAATATTCATAATTTCAGTTACGGGTCGTCATGATGATTTCTCGCACCTGGCGCACAAACACGTAGCTACTCCACTGGTGAGATTATCCACAAATTTGGTATCTTGAATAATAAACTTCAAGTTCAACAGAAAATCATTTTTGTGTTCAGAGACGCCAAAGCTTCTTCAATGAAGATGGAACTATTTTCAAAAACACTTGTAAAATTCTAACGTGTTTAAATTTCCTTCGTGTGATTTTATCCACAAGAACGGACCAGCAAGAACTCCTTTTCCTAGTATATATGCAATACATATCATTGACTTACTGGCTGAGAATTTTAAAATGAGATACAATGAATATTCTGTCAATTCTGCACATACACGCAGTTCTGTAATCCTCTTCACCGTTGGGGTCTGAGATGCTTTAGAAGACGTGAAAATTGAGATATGTACATGATGACTCGATTTTGTAGAAGTATTTCGAAACAGAAACTTTAGGTACAATTTGTGCCTCTTTTACCAAAATTTCTGTTCCCTGTGTGGCGCGTATGAGTGAGGACAGAGGGGTGTATAGGGTCTTGGTGGGGAAACCGGAGGGAAAAAGACCACTGGGGAGACCTAGGCGTAGATTGGTGGATAATATTTGGATGGATCTCCATGAGGTGGAATGTGGGTATATGGACTGGTTTGGGCTGGCCCAGGATAGAGACAGGTGGCGGACGCTTGTGAGTGCGGTAATGAACATTCGGGTTCCGTGAAATGCACGGAATTTCTTGACTAGCTGCAAACCTGTTAACTTCTCAAAAAGGACTCTGCACCATGGAGTAAGTAAGTAAGTGTGTTGTAGGTCAGCGTGGAATTTGTCAGACGTATTTCGTAGTTCACACAGGGTTCTCTATGTAAAAACAACAGGTCATAATTCTGTTCCAACATCACAATTGCATCATTACGTGATATGTCATAAATTGGCCAATGATACTGCAGTTATCTTGCGAAACAAGTAAGTTCCACGCTACGTATGTAAGACATTTGTGGCAGATCCAGTGAAACGTGGATTTTACGTTTCTTGATTCTATGTTTTCCTTAATTCTACGCACTTTTTTTTTGTCGGTTCCAACGGATTTCCGTAAGAGGAACCTTATATATTCCTTGAATTCACTTTTGTTCTTCCTAATCATTTCCTTCATTTTGCACTCAAATTGAGTATTATCTGTCCTATTGTTGTCATTTTAAATATTTTTTTATTTTAAATCAGGAAAGAAATTGATATTTGGTTATAATATCCTGCCTCCAATTCTGTCTTCATGTATGCTTGCTACCTGTCAACTCTTCTAGATGCTCCGTGCTATCCCAGCTAGGTATTCTGTGGCTTCGTGGAGCGAAGCTCTGCATCATACATGAGGGGAAGCTGTATCTTAGTGGTGCGAAACACGTGTAGTTGAAAATGTTTGGTGGCAGCTAATGTTGCTTTTTGAACTTATTATAAAGTAAAATGGCCAACAGTTTTATTTACCTGATTCCTTTCCGGTTAAGATTCGTTATAGCGACCGCATGAGGTTTCATGTCGACGACAACATAATGGCTGTCCCCAGTAGCAGCGAGAAAGAGGTGTACAGGTTTCAGCAGAAAGCGAAGAAACATCAATTTACTTTAATAAACACGTGTAAGAAGTGAACTATATCACATATTTTAAAACACTTTGTTGACCTAGATAGCATGCTTTAATGCAGTTCAGTAATATTTTAGAGTATTTCTTTTCATTTGCTATGTAAATTTTCATTTTATTGATTATATATTTTTCTGGATTTCACTTTCACATTAAAATGGTCCCATGAGAAACGTGAAATTCAGGGTTCGCTGTATTTGAATGCTCTAGCCCTTCCAGTACTTATATTGTACTTTCATTGTAACCCATCTCTCTATACGTTTGAGTACCTGTGCTATAAAATATGCAGTAAAATCATGCAATCCTTAAGAAAATAAATTGGATTTTGTGTTATTTTTGTGTATTATATAACGTGTACTTCAATAAACAGTATACAGTCACTTGTTCATCCATTTAATTCCCATCTCTTGTGCGCAGTTGCTCCACAGGCCGATCACATGAACTCTCTTATAATGTACATATATATATGTTACGGCTCTTCGAAAATTAGTAAGATGATTTAAATTGTTTATTTTACAATTTGAGTTCCACCTTATCAAATTTGAGTTCCACCTTATCAAATTTGAGTTCCACCTTATCAATTAATGCATTTAACACAGCTACAGTAACGTCATATATGGTTTTTTTTTTGTAATTTAAATGGAACTGTCTAGTCAGTGTTTATGTTTCTTTCTTTCTGTCCAAATGAATTTTAACGACGACATTAAATTACTTATAAAAAAACTGAGATCTTTGGAAGAATTTTTAATATTCTTTACAGGTCTTTTCCTTACACAAATTTAGCCATTGTCATCAATTATACAAAGTAGTTAGACTGCAGCCATGTTGTAATTTATTGACAATATTATACTTAATTTCCTTATAGAAAATGTAGTTCGGTTTATTAGACAGCTACGTTTCCATGCCAGAAAACCTTCAAACTCACATTATTTACCATTGCCAAAATATAATTAATTTGTCTTTTGTATAAAGACTCATTTCCTATCAAAGTTTTATCACCAACTGATGGCCAAAAGAAATGCTTTAAAAGGAGTATTAAATTTTACATTATAAATGCTCTAACATGTTTCGATGTAACCACCGTAATGTAAGTTACATCTGTTAATCTGGTAGTGTGACTGCATATGCAGCCACACTACCAGATTAACCACACCGATGTATTTTAAATGACTGTTTTAACAAATGTAACTTTAAGAAGACCACATAATGCGCTCCCTGATGATGGTGATTGCGCTCCCTGGTGATGGTGATTACACCGAAACATGTTGGAGCATTTTTAAAGTGAAATTTAAAGCATTTCTTTTGTGCATCTTTTGGTAATAAAACTTTGATAATATCGAGATGCACAGTATAACTGTGAAAATTAATTTCCTACTTGCCTATGTCATAGAGACCGTTTAGTCTGTGTTGTACGAGGAAATAACCACTGTTTATTGTGATAACGAAAGACATTACATGTTTAAATTGTGTGGGGGAAAATTCAGATTTTGTGAATGTTGTGAACGTGGTGACATATCTAAAGTAACAAATGTGCTTTGAACGGTTAGCGGAACTGGGTTTTATGTCATCAGCAGAAGTGACAGACAGTGCAGACTTCCTGAAGAATCACTATCCTTGTAACTAAGAACTAGCTTATTACTGTAGAATTAATTTTGAACACCCTGTTTGTCAAGTTGTCGTTAACATGACACTGCCACAAATTTATATAAATAGCCATAAGAGCCGGATCTTCATGTCGTCTGTCCATATGCTGATGTAACATTCCGTAGGCGTGTTTGCATCCCTACAAACGACGTGAATGCACAGGGGTCATTGTTCATGTTTGTGGATAGTTAAAAATTACTGCCCTTCACTAATTATATACACCAATATGACCGCCCTTAGCGTGCGTAGCTGTGAATCAGAAATCCTTCTGCAATTCACAAAGTGGCTGGCACTTTCAGAGCACAAACAGGACAGCACTGCTTGCGACACGTGAGTGCAAGAAATTCGCACTAACCTGCAACGTCTTTATTTCTCCGTTGTTGTATGTATTAGGAGAAGTGCCCGTGAAATACTTCTAATCTGATAAACGTTTTGGATACTGTTTAGGTAATATTTTATTTCATATAATCAATCTTAAAGACGTGTCTTCTGCAGAATAAGTACAGCATATTTGCTTCGCGGTGGGAAAAATTAAACATCATGAAGTTGTTTTCAAAAAACTGTGCGTCAGAACACGTGCTCTTGTGCTCTTTCCACACGTGGCAGCCATCTCTGATATTAACAGTCTTTTAAGTAATTTAAATAATGTGTTGAACAAGGACATTTTTTTCTTGAGACAGGTCTGTCCAGTGTTGCGTCCACTATTACTCTCTTTATGGTCTGCCTTACTAGACAATCAGATTCTTGCACAGTTCATACGCTGTCTTTATACACTGCTGCTTTTTTGTTAACATCCATTTATTATAGGAAGTCTAGTAATAATAAATCGGTGTTTTGTTTTTTGCAAAATATTGTAGCCATATTGTTCAAATTTTGCCCATAATTTTGGAGTTTTACGCCGTGTACTATAATTGAGTTGTTCCTGTGTTGCAAAACAACATGCTACCTCATCTTTCATAGTGAATTATTTTGGTTTAGATAAGAGGTTCTTCCGAAACCTAGGAACAAACCGAGTATACTGGGTCGTGTGAAACTTGATAAGATGAGCACTGTTAGACAGGACTACAGACTATTTTAAGTACACGTGATGCATGGCGAACATCTGCATTTTTCTTTTCAGCTTGCTGCCTTTATTCTCTGGGTCTAAGCAACTCAAGAAATGTAACATTATATTCGTCCGAGTAATTTAGTTTCCTTTTTCTTAATTTCACTTTGGTTATTCAATACTGAAATTTATCTTGCCTTGTATTCATAAAAAATTTATAAATACATGATATTTTTGTAGTATTGGACAACACACGGCTCCTTGCACTTTATAATCGAAACAAAATCCCGGCCGTGCGAAGTTTCAGGCATTTAGTCGCCCGATTTTCACCGCGGAAACTCGGACACGATTGCAATCAAATTTATGTGGATTTTGTGGTAGACAAATTGGCACTAGAACATGATTTTATCCGACTGCTTATGTTTTCCCCTATCAGTATCATTGCGCTGTTGCTCCATTCTCAAATCCTAATTGTCCCCCAATGATGATAAGTACTCAGCAATTGAGAGCATTTTCAAATGAATCATTTATCCGTCGTCACTACAATAGAATTCTAAACGCCACCTGAATGGGCATATAAATAACAGATTACTGACCTGATCTGTAGCGTAATGTAAAAGAAATTGTAATATTAAGAATATTGTACATAGTGTTAGTAATTTAAGAAAAATTTTGTTTTCTAACATTTTTGACATGAAGTTGCAAATTGTTTTGGTGTTTGTGTGTTCTTTCTTTCTATTTAAATTGGGTTTGAGTGTATGCCTAAGTTAAAAATAACCCGCCAATGAATTTTTGTGTCAGACAGAATTATATAACGTGTCATTGAGAGATGTGTAAAATATGTTGTAAAGTACATCCATGTTCGATAAGCGTAAGATAAAATGTTTTATGTATCCACTTAATTTTAAATTTCTTGGTGCATAATATTTTCTGAATGGTGTCTAAGACGTGTCTCGAAACTTCTTAACTGCACACCGAATCTGTGTTTGTTTTGCTTCTCTTACGTCAGATCATTCAATCTGTTACTGTTTCAAGTAGCTTACGTAATGGGCCATATGTTATATGTCAATACACAAGTGCAGAACTGGAATTTTGCTACTTCGAAAATGATCATGATGTCTCGTGCCCGTAGCTCGCGGTAGGGTTTAAACTAGAAAGTCGGTCTTGTTAGCATAATTTTACAATAACATTCGACCAGGTGCACAAGTCAATACGTCGTCGAAAACAACGGAAAATTAAGATTCTATTTTTAAAATACTTGCGCTGTGATACTACTTGCAAATAGTAGTGGGAGGAGTGAGTTTAGATGTTCGTCAGACAAACATGCCCTGTAGTTATGCTTCAAAATTTTCATTCTAAAAATTACTTTTGTTTCTCCCCCCCTCTTCCACTCACATACTTTTTAAGTTTCAGCAAAGACTTCAAAAACAGCCATAAACAAGACTTGTAATTTGTGAGCAGAGTTCCTCTGTCAATTACGTATAGAATTTATCAGATTTCTCTTTAGAATTTGTCTTTCAGTGCACCATTACAATGGAAAACAACTCGATCTGAATCTCTGGTGGTACTTCCTCGAGTTTACAGCAATAACGTTTCTGGAACAACCTAATTTCCTTGCTGTGCTCATTGTGGTTACTGAAGCAGTCTTGGCACTATAACTCTAATTACAATTTAAATTCAAGAAATATCTGTTATGAATGGTGACTATTTCCCTAGTGTAGTTTTTTTCACAGCTTGGAAGTTGAAGGAATTTCTTTACAATCTGAGTTTCAGAAATCACATATACATGAAAGCCCAGTTCCGTCTTGCAGCCTGGCGTTGAAATAAATCATGTGGTTTGTTAGTTCTTCAATAAGAGATTATTCCCATAGCCTTGCTTTACTGTTGTTTACAGCAAGAGGTCTTTCAAAAATTGTCTGCATCTCTTCGGAGGAGAGAAATTCCTGATAATACCTTGACAAGGCTAAGCAATCAAACTGCTTCATGATGAAGCAGATCACATGATTTGGACTCAATGTTGGTTAAAGACTTGCGAATTTATTTTTTATTTTCGTTGTTATACCGTGCATGTTGTCGAGTTACTCAATTATTACACCAACCACTGCACATATACAAAATTTATAAAATTTACACATTAAAACTTTAAAAACGCTCCGACATGTTTCGGTCCTAAGATCAACATCAGGGAGCTATATATTCCTTGCTAAAGTCACACTAGAAATAGTCAGATTAATTTCATTGTACAAGTTGGATGTTGTGGCAGCGTGCCGTGTTGTGTAACGCTATGTTGCAAAGAGTGCCCTGCTACATCCGTAGCGTAGAATGCGCTGCTACGGATGGATGTAGCAGGGCACTCTTCGCAACGTAAGATTACACAACACGGCATGCTGCCACAACACCCAACTGGTACAGCGAAATTAATCTGTGACTATTTCTAGTGTGACTTTAGCAAGGAATGTATAGTTCCCTGATGTTGATCTTAGGACCGAAACATGTCGGAGCGTTTTTAAAGTTTTAATGTGTAAATTTTATAAATTTTGTATATGTGCAGTGGTTGGTGTAATAATTGAGTAACTTGCTAATTTGTTACTGGGTAAGTACACTTGGACGAATAAAATTTAATGTAGAAATTACTGGGTCTGTCGGACATAACAGATTCGAAGGCTTGCCGCCATATTCTCACTGAAGACAAGAAATGTAAAAGCACAGGCTGCCTACAGCCCGCATCGTCACTCCCTTCATTCCTGCCACAGAACATAACTTGTCGTTTCGGCATCGGCTGCCACATATTTCAGTTGCGCCCACTGAAGACTATTCTGCTTGTCGCCTTCAGGACTGTAAAACCGTCATTGCCCATGTCTATCCCTTTCATGTCGTGCACATATGTTTGTGGTACTGTTATTTCAGAATCAGAGTCCGTGCCAGGATTAAAGAAGAACTGTGACGTATCGCTTATTGCAATAAAACGATATATTTGCTAACTGCAATTGGGTTGACACCCAACTTTGGTGGGAAAGCTTTCTGGGATTCGAGCTCAGAGTGGTCAAACTAAGATTAACGATGAACTAACTGCGTAAAAATTATCGCCTAATGGGAAGAGTGAGGGCCGTGCCTCGTCTTTGCGAGTTATACCCTAACATTTTCATTACAACTGATGAAAAAGCACGGTAAAACTTCAGACGGGGTAGCCGAAGAGTGCCAGTTGGCACGATGAAAACAGGATATGCCGAATAGAACATTACATTACAATAAGAATATATAAACATAAAAATAAAAATACATAACTTAAAAATTCAGCCCCAAGCTCCCTTCCGGAACTGTGTGTCCCGGTAATTTGTACCGACTTCAATCCCCTTCTTCGGCCCCTCGTTGAAACCGCTTGCATGTACTTTATTTAACGTTTCAGTTTCAAGTATGTTCAGTGAAGTGATCACAGGAAAAAATTCTTAAAGAACTTTCCCGAAAAGGTCTTGGAGAAATAACACAAATTTAAATTGCCATACTACAAACCGAATATTTCCCCTGTCAATGGAAAGTGAGAAAAATCGTAATGATTGTAAAACCAAGAAAGAACCCAAATGGCATAACATCATATCGTCCAGTTAGTCTCCCCTAGTCTTATCAAAGATCCTAGAAAAGATATTTCTTAAACCACTAACACCCATCATAGACGAAAGCAAATCAATAACTTCTCACAAATTCGGATTTAGAAAGGAACACGAAACTATCGAACAGGCACACAGATTAGTCTATAAAATCAAATACGACTTGGAAAGCAAACGCTACTGCTCACCTGTTTTCGTCGACCTAAGTCCACCATTCGATAAAGTGTGGCATACAGGTTTACTCTGCAAACTCAAACGTGCTTTCGCACACTACTGAAATCGTACCTCATTGAAAGGACATCTCAAGTAAGATAACAAGAAGAATACACTACACTCAACACCATCCAATCTGGAGTACCACAAGGCAGTATTCTCGGACCAATAATTTATTCAGTATTTACAGCAGACCTATCAGAAACCGAGCTACACTGACAGCAACCTATGCCGATGATAGAGCGTTTCTAGCCTCGCACCAAAATCCCATTACTGCGTGAAGAAAACTTCAAAATCATCTTAACCAGTTCGAAAAATGGTTTAAACGCTGGCGTATAAAGGCCAGTGAGAATAAGTAGACTCATGTTAACTTTACCTTGAAAAGAGAAAATTGTCTCACAGGCAAACTGAATGGAAACCAAATTCTGCAAAGAGAAACTGCCAAATACTTAGGTTATTTATCTCGACAGAAGACTGACTTGGCGAACTCACGTATTTGCTAGCAAAAAGGAGCTGGGGCTGAAATTTCAACAAATGTACTGAATGCTAGGAAGAACATTGGAGCCATCAATAGAAAATATGTTACTGCTGTAAAAACTATTCTATAGCCCATCTGGATATAAGGTATACCACTCTGCGGTACAGCCAGTAATTCAAACATTGAAAAATTACAAAGATATCAAGATAAAGTCATCCGAGCAATAGTAAATGCTCCGTGGTATTTATCTAAATAAGTTTTACATGCAGACATAAAGGTACCATCAATGAGAGAAGAAATTACAAAATTCAGCGTCAAGTACAGAGATAAAGTAACAACACACCCAAACGAACTTGCATCCACACTACTTGAAGAAGAGTTCAGAAAACTGAAAAAATTCAAACCAACATATTTAAGAACCAGATACTCGTAAATATCATCTCACAGTTATGTAAACATATGATGGGAGAATATTCATTGGAATATTACTCTTCAAAATATTTACTAAATATAGTGTAGGATTTTACAGGGGTGCTGATAAGTCATTAGCCCAACCAGGAAGGAAACAAGCTAATGTTTCTGTCAGAATGGCGTGAATTTCCTTCGGCGTCTTGCCTTGAAAAAAAACTTGATGACAGCTCGCGTCTCGATGTTGTTGAAATCGCGGGCGTCTCTTACATGCTTCCGAGCTTGTTTCCTTCCTGGTCGGGCTAAGGACTTATCAGCACCCCGGTATGTTTGACTACATAAGCTCTACCGACAGCTTTGTAATGGACTGATTGTGTACTAAAAGGAGGTACAAAAAGTATGTACAGTGTGATATGTTACATAGCGCAGAGCGACCAGGTTGCTATCTGTGTACAAATGAATTAATTATGCATCCAAAATTTGGTGTCGAGTTTATGTAACCGTCGTAGCTGATACGTAATTCTACCGGTCTGATAGAATTCCCTCAGTTTAGACGTGCAAAGTAACTGCTCTCTACCGTCGTTCCGCTGCCTTTGCTTGTAATTTGTGTTGTTACTTCAGCTGTGGGCGTGTGCTGCATATACAGTAGCAGCCAGGCGCATGCACAAAATAAGTACTTATTCTCCCGCAGTTCGCAGTAACTCGTGGGTCATTTTCAGTGTTGAAACGTATGTGTAAGATGTCATAAAATGCGATTAGAGTTCTTATTATAAAGCACGTTTGGCATGTCGTAATTTACAAATAAGGCGATAGTGAGAATTTTCTATTGACACTGGTTGTGACACCCCTCTTTACATACATATACAAACAACATATGTGTAACTCTATATGTAGGTCTACGTTTTGTAATGTTATATACTTGTGTGTGTGTGTGTGTGTGTGTGTGTGTGTGCGATGTATTTTACTGAGTACCTGCCTACTCTCGTAAAAATTTAACCCCATCGACTATATTATCACTTTGGTTTCAAGGTCTATTCCAGATTAATTAGACTGTGTAGCCTACTGTAATTGAAATGTTGAAAGAGTTAGTTGAGAAATTGCCAGTATTTCCTACAATTTCCTAACATGCATGACGGCACAGCAATTCTAGTCTATGCAGAAGAGCCATGAGTTTTACGAGAAATCCGCTTTTCGTCTCGGCTGTTTACGATATATATCAAGCTCCAGGCCCCAGACGACACTGTGCTCCCTCATTCCGCCAGAATGCTTTCAAGAACTGCATGCAGTTTACATAAAAGGCACGTCCCTTGTAGCAGGAGGTGCAACTGTAGGCCTAGCGAGTGTGTGAACAGTCGATCCCCCACCCGTTCGTCAGTCTTAAAGAAAGATCTCTTTTTAGTCCAGTGTGGTAGGTTTGTTTGTCTTTTACTGACTTCAAGCCAATCGACATCAGTTCAAAGTACACATTTACTTTCTCCGGAAATGTCTCTTTCTTTCCGCGTTTATAGTGGAATTAAACAAGAAGTTCGAAAAGTCTACAAATGCATTAGTCCGGGTTGCATCTAAAATACTTGGATAAACTTCAAGAGCGAATTTTTTACATTAAAACCAATAAATAATTTCATATAAACATGAGACCAAGAAGAATAGTTTTTTAGTTTAATGAAAGTTTGCGTTCAAAAATAAATATTGTCTCTCTAGAATATTTTACTTACAGCTGACACCGTACATTAAAGATAAACATTCAAAATTTGAGTTTTTATTGTATGTGAAGACACAATTGATATCAGATGCTCGAGACGTCCTCCGCCTGAAGCAATACACACATGGGCACATCTGACTCTCGCATGCATTCAAAAATTGCCGGGCATTTATGAATGGTTTGACAGGCATTAAAAATACGTTTGGGATTTGTCAATTTTTCAATTACATCTGAATGCACTGGGATTTTAAATATCCCCAGGGATAAAAATCTAAAGGATTGAGGTCGGGCGAACGTGGGGGCTGTACCTTGAAAATTACGTGTTTGCGAACATATATCGAAATGAGTTTTTCCTGGCTTTGGTTGGGGGAACTGACTCCTGACCGTCATCCACGCATATTAAATACACCCTGTATGTCGACGGCCACCAAGTCCATGCGCATGTGGTTGTGAATCTAAGGGTACGCTCACACTGCATGGCAGTAGACTGAATGGATGGACGCACGGCAAGGAGAGAATTTATTCTACATATTATTAGGTGTGTGGCGTCACACACCGGTCCGCATCGGAACACCTTTGCTTCCAGTGCAGACCTGTGTGCGCATATGCTAAGACGCAACTTTCCCCTTTCGTAAAACATGTTTCAAACTCTCATCCTGGGCAGGTATAACAGGACCCATTTGACCAACTTAAATTAGTTGGATATATCTGACTGTCCTTTTGGCCTTTACCGTTCTGCTGTCAGCCTGCTACACAGCAGCAGATGTGAAACAGAAGGTTCAGTCTTCGCGGTCTGAGTGTAGCGGATGAACGTGTCGATCGTAAGTGGAATTTCTCTCTCTTTTATACAGTGAAATGTGCTGTTACCGTGGAATATCGTCTGTTACCTACAATGGCGATCAAAAGGTGAAAGATCATGTAAGTCTGTTCAACTGTTTTAATTGATTATATGCTGTTTAATGTTACTGAACCAAATTTAGATACTGAATGAGTTACGGTGGTATATTTAGGTATGTACAGTTCAACGCATTGCTTCGTATGGACGTGACACTGTATCTTGAAATAAAGGAATAGTTTAGGAAGACACTATTTGAGCCTAAACTATTTAGGAGAGTTTATACATGATAGACAGGAAATAATATAAGTGTGTGGCAAATTGTATATTGGGAAACTCAATAATTTACGCTCATTATCAGTATAAATTTACAGTCCAGTCACCTAGAAAAAGAGTCTAAGAATGTAGGACGAATTAAATATGTGAATACATTTTGGTTGTATAAACATACACGAATACTTTGATGTATCTTGTGTCACTGAAGGAGGTATCAGCAGTCAAGTGGTTAGCTATTAGCAAGTCAGCCAGTTTGTAACGTAGTTGATTAGTTAGGTGGATAACTAGTAAGCAATTTATCCACAGTTTGTTGTCTACACACAAAGTTGTGAGTCGAAATATATAAGATAATATGGCCTTCGAGGAAATAAAAGAATAATGGAAGAGATCTTTATAGAAAATGGCAAGATTCCTTATGGAAATTAGCATGAATGGAATATGTACAGCATGCGAGATATTTGGAGAGGATGTGTAAAATCTAAAAGGCTATACTTTGATTATTTTAGATATATTAGAGATAATACCTTTCTTACACAAAATGAGACATTTTATTTAATTTTTACACTTTGTTCACCTGCATTAACAGCAGTTCGGATGACAAACAGGTGTGATTCTGAAACGTTATTTTATCACAGCAGTTTTCGTTCTTGTGACAGATGTCAATTCTAGTTGGCTGTTTTGGCTGGTTATCCCTGAATTTTCTAAGGTCATGAAGATCCTGGATAATGGGTTACTTCTTCTTCTTCTTTAGGTACTACAACTTCAATCTTTGAATGTTTTGGCCTTCCAAACATATGATTTCCACTTATTACGATCCTGGATGCAGCTTATCCAGTTCTTTATTTTCAGTTTCTTCTTGTCATTTCTTATGCCATCTTGCCATCTGTTCTTTGGTCTCCCTTGTGGTTGTATTGAAATCGGTTTCCACTTATATACTGTTTTTGCTATTCTCTCTTCCAGCATTCGATGTAAATGGCCAAACCAGCGCAATATTTTTGTTTTTATCTGATTTATTATATTCTTATGTCTTATTAGTTCATCTAATTCCACGTTTGTTTTGATTCTCCATGTACCATCTCTTTCTTTTGTAGGACCAAAAATCTTTCTTAACGCTTTCCTTTCAAATAACATTAACTTGTTTTTTTATGGTTTCTTTCAAGACCCATACTTCACAGCCATATATTACTGTTGGGCTTATAATACTCCAGTACGGTTTCAATTTTGATTTCTTGGAGACCAATCTACTTTTAAAGAGAAATTGTTTTGCATAACATGCTTTATTTCCAAGTGTCATTCTATATTGGATCTCTTCTTCTACTGAGTTATCACTAATTACAGCTGATCCCAGATATTTGTAGGACTGGACTTGTTCTAGGTACATCGTGTCAGTTTGCGATTTTTCTAGTTCATAGTTTTTTTTCGTGCTTCTTAGGTATTTTGTTTTCTGACCATTTACAATTAGCCCATATTGTGCCGAAATTACTTTTAGTTTCTGGAATGTGTGTAATAAGGACTGTTTAGTTTTTGTTGTTAGCAAGATGTCATCTCCATATGCAAGGATAATGGGTTACAGTAAGCCGTAACCGCTTCCTACATTAGATCTTTCATCTTAGCCTTCTTCATATATAATACGTAACTAAATCATTGATAAAGTGTCGTAAAATAATCGAAAAAACACGCACATATTGTCCTGGCATTGAAGCAGATAAATACAGTAATACTGTATACCAAATTATTTCACTGGATGTCCTTAGAGTCAATTATAGGTTCTAAATTGGATAGTTTCCATCCCGTTGTGTATACGTAACAATGTATTAATAAAACCGTCTTTACACAACAATATAACAACAGTTGCAGATTACTGTTACAACTATTTAACTGAACAACATTTTTCGGCCTTACTCGGCCATCATCAGGCTTACAAAACAGTGGTGTTAGTCAAGGTACATTCAGTCGTTTTTATCTATGGGATCTCATGTTTACAATATTACTAACAACCTTTCTGGAATTGCAGGTACTGTTTAAAACATTATAATACAATAAAATCTGGTATTAAAATGATGTGTTTAATTTAGGAGTGGGTGTTAGTGCGTGGTGTACTGTGAATACATCAGTAATCTAGTTGTAGGGCTGTACGCGAGATGGTTGTTCGTGTATTTTCCGCACGCTTGATTATTCTCTCGGTTTGTGTGAGCCTATACACTACGTTTTTGCGTTCAGTTTTTTCGTTTCGGCGTGATGCCGACACCAGTACTGTTATACACTTGAACTGACTGTCTATTTACAGTTTTGTTTGGATGGCAGTTCTCTTCCCATGTTATATGCTTTAAAAACTCACAGTTGTTTCAGTAGACAAATTAGTGCGGCGCGTGTCGGTATGGAGTAGCACACAGTCGTATGCAGGAGTCCTTGCGAACCCATATTATTTTAATACAGATTTTATTGAATTATAATGTTTTAAACAGTACCTGCAATTCGAGAAAGGTTGTTAGTAATATTGTAAACCATGGGATCCCATAGATAAAAATGGCTGAATGTACCTTGATTAACACCACTGTTTTGTAAACCTGATGATGGCCGAGTAAGGCCGAAACATGTTGCTGAGTTGAATAGTTGTAACAATAATCTGCAACTGTTATTATATTGTTGTGTAAAGACGGTTTTATTAACACATTGACTAGTATAGGTTGCTAATTTATGCGCAGCTGTTGGGAGCCTGGTCGAAAGGGCTAATAAATTCGTTAGTATGGCGCCTGATAATTTCAACGTAATTAATGTCTTTATTTCTTAAACCCTCACAGATTGTTATTTGTGTAAATGGACTAACCAGAAAGCGCCAGATAACGGCAAGGCTCACAGGTGTGTACAGCATTGTGGGTCCTCAGGATGGAACTCGCTTCTTGCCATATTTCTGGCTCTTAGAATTTAGAGGTGACTCCTGGATTATTGTAAAATTTGTGAACCCCTAAACCACATTTTTTATTTTTTTTTTAAGTTTTCCTTTTCATGCACTCTTGCAGATACCTCTTCAAATATACAAACTAAATGCACAAATATGTCAATATAACAATATATTTACCACATTCCTCCTACATGTTTCGGTGTGTTTGACCATAAATACGAGTAGCCTTCGCTGAAGATGGTGTATGACGCAGCGAAACGTGTAGTAGGAATGTGGTAAGCATATTGTTATGTTAACATATATCTGTATTTAGTTGGTATATTTGAATAGATACCCTAATACACAGTTAAACCTAGCCCAGTTATTTATAAGCACTGTTCTTTATACGTTGGTAAAGAGAGCAGACGGGGTTAAAATTGCTAACAATTATATATACTCAATTATTACACCAACCACTGCACATATACAAAATTTATAAAATTTACACATTAAAACATTAAAAAAGCTCCGACATATTTCGGTCCTAAGACCATCATCAGGGAGTTATATATACCTTGCTAAAGTCACACTAGAAATAGTCACAGATTAATTTCGTTGTACAAGTTGGATGTTGTGGCAGCATGCCGTGTTGTGTAATCTTACGTTGCGAAGAGTGCCCTGCTACATCCGTAGCGTAGAGTGC
>Ga0123354_10004740_pt1 | contig 19416 bp, 14 predicted proteins | sample TergutLab28metaG_2_FD_97872 | JGI IMG/M metagenome (GOLD analysis project Ga0123354, IMG submission 97872) | Labiotermes labralis P4 segment gut microbial communities from Petit-Saut dam, French Guiana - Lab288 P4 | ecosystem: Host-associated > Arthropoda: Insects > Digestive system > Gut ...
TAAAACATTGGCCCCCCACCTTTCTTGGGGGTTTTGTTTCCAAACCCCCCCCAATAAAAAAAAATTTTTGAAAAATTTACCCCTTCCCCCCCCCCCCCCCCCAAAAAAAAGAGAATCTTTTGCAGTTTTCAAGTGTTTGTTCTTTTTTTGTACAAAGATTATGATGGAGGCTGCTTCTTGTTTTGCTCCTTTCAGCTCCTTGAACATCATGAGGTAAGGTTCGAAGACCTGTTTGATTGTCAAACAAGTTTGATGTTTCTATCCATTCAAGAGTCCGAGTGATATATTTTTATTCCTGAGGCAACCCCGCAAATTTGCGAACCGCGAAGTGGGAACCCGCAGATGAGTTTAGATATCTAGCGCTACATGTATTAGTGCTTTGTTGTCCACTAAAGCTTTCTTTATTGTTATTTTCATTTTTATGAAGAATATTGCATACCTTCAACCTGGACTAAAACTTTTAGCGCCAATACTTTGTGATTATTTTCTTATACATATTATTTCAGAGAGAGAGAGAGAGAGATAAAGAGAGAGAGAGGATACGTTTGCGTTGTATTTCAGCACCAAATCTCGTTTGTCTAGCTCGTGTTAGCCATCCACCACAGAGATTTAGTGTGAGTATGGTACGGGTAAATAAAATCTTATACCATTTCTGATTGCAGTACAACAAAGTAAAATCTCGTCTAAATAATTGTATGTATGTTAGCATAGTATTTCTGAATGATTTGACATTGTAGAAGTATTCACAAAGTGAGGGATATTCGTCCATTTCTTTCAGCAAGCACGTGGACTCTGTGACTCTGTTCTCAGCTTCTTTCATATTGCATTTAAATGTCAGGGACGACAGCTGAGATCGAAGTAAGCCCTGCTGCAGACGACGTCACTCTTTATTACGGCCTTCAGATTTTTGAAATCGATTATTAAAATGAAAAATATTTACTCTTCAACCAATAAGTATACGAGTAAGATGGCTGAAGTGGTAATACTTCCGGGTTATATTCTGGAGATGTCGGGCTTGCATTTCGGCCGGCACATTCTCTATAGCCTCAGAGAGAGAGAGAGAGAGAGAGAGATAGTTGTTGTACCCCGTAGGCTATCCTGGGAAATTCTTTTTATAGCCTTAAAGCTGTACAAGGACTTTTTTTTAAAAACACTTTCAGTTATTCATTCAGTAACTATCCTGCCATTGAATGTTCTACAGTCTGAGTTCCTGACAGTGTTGTTGAAGACATCGTATTTAAAAATAATTATACACGAAGTAAAATAAATATTTAAGGTAAAATATTTTGAAGACTTTCTTATAAACGCAGTAAAAGTGCTTACGTAAAAGACATACATGCGAAATGTTATTTGGCTTCCTTTTTTGTACAGATGTTTTAGGTTTGTCGGTGTGTAGTTATTAGGATTCGGTTTGCACAACTAAGAATTAGTGGTTTGATTCCTAGCAAGGTCAAGAATTTATCTTTTCGTGTTTGATTATGGGGACCACCAAGCTTCGTATTAAAAGGATAAGGTTGGAACGTTGGATCTATCCTCGTGGGTAGGCGGCTAAGGCGAGAGGTAACAAGTCAGCTCCATCTAACGTTGGGGTTCAGAAAGATTGGAGCTTCACAACACGTGTTGTGTACAGGAAATTTAAATTGAGATATAAATTTTATATATGACGTGTTTTTATATAAATAAAACTTTAGGGATATACATAAATATATTGTTTTTAATTTATATAAGCTCAAAACATTCAGTTTCGGCCTCTTTGTTTTGTTGCGTTTCATAAGTATATTAATTCTAATGCTGACCCTCGGAAAATCAAAATGTCGATGTATCCAGGAACTTAGGAGCACTGTGTATTTCTATCCACATTTACAGTGGGTTAAGCCTGAGTCCTGTGTTACGGCAACTTCAAAAGGGCTAGTATGCAGGCCTGCGCTGACAGACGAGTGTAAAGCATTGGTGTAATGATAATTTGAGACGGAAACCGAATTATTCTGATAGAAACCAGTCCAAATGATATTTCGTACACCGAAAATCCCACGTGGGGTTTGTGAAACTGAACTTGGGTATAGCGATGAAAAACCAACACTTAGGTGCCTGAGCTATGCCATAGTCAATAAGTGTAATGAATTACTTATTTACAAACTTCTTTGGAAAAAGACGAATAACTTCCGAAAATCGTTTCTTTTATCCCCTCAAAATGTTTATACTCTTTCCACTTTCATATATTTGTTTCCTATTCCTTTTATTTGTAGTATCATTGCTCCATTACGTCCTGCATCGAATCTAGAGTTTGTCTAATTACGGGTCGCGACGCCATTTGTGTCGCGACATTGTTGTAAGTGGGTCGCAAAAGTTTCGTGTATCTACACGTAACGTATTGCTGACTGAGACTGATTGAGAAGAGTATTGAAAGCAGTATGCTTTTTCGAAATGTAATTTTTTGTGGTGGCACTGTAGCAAGGTATGCTTGAAAGTCATGTTGTAAAAATTACATAGATCATAGATTACCAGGGTTGCCAGCTTCTCAAAGAAAATAAGTATCAGACAAAAATGTTGTTTTTTTCACCAATGATATCGTAGGTTTGGTAAAATTTCATTAATTAAAGGAATGCCTTGCAAAACAAAAAAAAATTCAAATTTGAAATTATAAAGAATAGCGGTAAGTATAAAAGCCATAACAGGAAGGACACTAATAAGTTCGAGTTCGTGCATAATTATGTAAATGAGTGCTGAGTGTCGTTTTATTAAACCATTAGCTCTTTAAGCACGCAATGTAATCTTTTCTTTTTAAAGACTCAGTAAACACTTGCCATTCCAATCATAAAAATCAATTACTGAATGCTGTATAGGGCAAAATTGGTTGTTTGTTCTGAGATTCCCACATAACATATGAATATAAGGTGGGCAGAATGTAGGATTTTGGAATGTTGAAACTGGTGGTACATACAGTAACCGCTAAGCTTTAAAAGGTTACACCAATTAACGATATTTAGTTGACACCCCTGACTTCCAAGGATGCGAGACAAAGCTATTGAACTAATCTGGGTCGCGGCTCAGAAAATTGGAAAGACACATTTTACGGAGGGACAGTAACGTATTTATCCTTCATATTGGGCTGTTCCGGATATACCGCTGCCATCTGTGTTTGTACATGAGGAATTGCATGTATTATACAGTTTAAAGCTTTCACGGCGAGCGAATTGAATAAAATATTCTTGGTCTAGCACCCTCATCAGATGGTTGACTAGCGAGTAAAAAACTCTTACAGGGAACATCTCTGTCCTTACCATCAGGTAAATAACTACTTCCGAAATACTACCGCGGAGGGATTTCGGGAAAACAAGTTTTCTGGCCATTCGAGCACCTCACAAGGATGCTAGCCCGAAAATATCTTATTGAACTGCACATTTTGTTCGTAGCAGAATACACACTGACGTACTAAGTCGTAAATCGTGTGGTTTTATGTAGATTTTTGCCAATTCCATTAAATCTTTTACTTCATACGTGCTTTCTCTTACTTCCCTTGTGACTTCTAATTTGTTTCACCCTTATAATTTACCTCACGCTAAGCTTACCCAAAATATTATCTAAACGAATATTACTTCTACGATGCTGCCTTCACACAATGACTCTCAGGCCAATCAGCAGAGACGCCTTTTATTTGTAACATGAACCCAACAAAACTCTCGTTCTATGATAACTCAGCTGTGGCTCGAATATCATCGCCATTTCGTTTATGTATTCTTATGTATGAGGTAGTTTTTTGAGTCTGCTACAATTATGCTGTAATCTATGTCAGAGTTCCCTTTGCTACGTGTGGGAATGTGTATACTGACATACACGTGAGGGAATATTTGTGTGCGTATGTGTTAGAGGCACGTTAGAAATACACACATACACAGCCCCACCCACCGGCTAACACGCTTTTGAAGAAAATGCTACAATAGCATCGGAAATTCAGTTTCCGTTCTAGCCCCGCCTAGTTGCTCGTGCAGCTTTGTGCCCCTGACAGGCAGAGCTCAGCTCTAGTGACGAACGAGCTGCAGAAGTCCCCTTCACGCCGACAAACCAAGAGAACTCCATCATAGGCAGAAAGAGATGGTCTGATGGGTGTCTACTCATAGCTATTTTCTTTCATCTCAAAAGGCGTTTAAAATACATAATCAGCATCGTCAGAATGGGTTCGGGCTTACCACTTCGTAAGGAACTGTCACTTCGGGAAGACATCTATTTAGGATTCTTCTGCAACATACCGTCTGCTGCTTTATCGATAGCACGCCATATATATGCAAAGTAATCGACCTTTCTATCAAGCGCTCTTTACGCCTCTTCTCGAAAAGGGATAAGGTGAATGATATGGTGGTTTTTTGAGGATAAACTAAGGAGAGGGTCTATGCGCTTGCTTCGTGAAGGGGGATTTTCACGAAGATTTTCTCTCTATGTTGCACTTGTCGCTAACACTCAGTATTGTAGCAAAACTTATTCAGCCACCGTGGAAATTTTCCCTCTTATTACAGTGAAACCTGTATATAACAGAACCACAGGGGGCCAGATAATTTTTTTCCAGGCAGATTCCTTTTAATAAAGGGTCTTCAACTTAAATTAAAAAGATCCTCAGAACTGGAAAGATTTTCTCTAAAGACAAGTTTCTTTTAAATCCAGGTTCTATTTAAGACTGCTTTCACTATATTAGGTTATTGTAAGATAGATACTTAAAATGCAACGTGGGATAATTCCTTCCCTATTATCATTTTTCGCCTTTTTAGATTTCTTCACCCTTTACAAAACTATCCCACTTCTTTGCAAACGATGATCAGTGTCAATTCCAAACAGTGAAATAGGCTACATCTTTAACATTCAGATGACCTATTTCGAACTGCCACCTCTATAACTATGCGAAAACCACGTGTTTACGTGGCAACAGAAGGAAAGTGCCTCTTGGCACGATCTGTATAGTGGATTATGACAACCTGTACGTTTGTTTGAACCCGAGGACTGATCAGACGGTCTTTACATGAATGTTACATAATCCGAAACTCGTGAATTTTAAATTCCTGCATTCGGCAAAAGAACAACACGGTTGACACACGAATTTTTAACGTGGGAGCAACATTAGTCCCTTTTACTAAATCCAATAAATGTAGTAGTTAATACTATGGAGAGAAAACCATAAGAATAATGGTAATAAATAGTGACTGTAATCAGTAATTAACCACAGTAATTAACGTTACACTTTAGGTTGTCTACAACAAAACTATGCAAACAGCTAGGGTAATTCGAATGCCAAGATGCAAATGACGCAGTTGATAGCTGTATGAATTTTGGCAAGGATTTTGGCTTTCAAAACTTGTTTATTAAAAAAAAACTGAACCGATGGGGATTAAAACTTCTGCGGCATATTGGAAGCTTCTCCGTGGAATTTGGGCTTCTACAACAAACAGGAAGTTTTCAGTACGTAATCAGGACAGAGGAACTGGCGATTTTGTGTTACATTCAGACAACTGTAGCTCAGTGGCACCAACAAGACAAGAGAGGTTTCATCACCACCAGAAGATAGCCGTATGAGTTCTCCAGCTGCTGACAGATACACTAGGTCTCTATTACCTAGAATCGAATTCGAATGTTTCGTACTAGTGTTTTTCATGTTCGTCCCAGGTTCGATTTTTATTTTCTGAGGCAGGCTATCCTATATATAATCTTTTGTGACTATTTTCGGTCCATCTAGCCAACGTTTGAATAGGCCACGACCATATTTTTCCACATTTTCTATTACATATATGCTACCTTTCTGTCTTTCAACGTTACATAAAAGGAACTATTAAAGATATAATTAAGCAAAAATACACTATTTTTTCCAAAAATCTAGAGTCACACCAAAGTTCTAAATGTGAGCAGGACGATATAAAGCAAGTTCCATATCAAGAATCTAAAATTATGCCTTTCCTTACAAAATGTAGTCGCTGCAGAGACCAGCCTCCAAGGATTTCTGTAAGCCTGCATTAAGTATAACAAAAATAAACGACATTCTTGCAGCACACAAATGATCATGTTGTCATAATTATTGAGATTTCAGGGTCTTATTGCGGTGGCCATAAACATAGGACCTACTGTATTCTGGACTGGAACGCCGTGTAGTCTTGCATAAATTTATCGAAATTTCTTTGGAAATGGTTGCCTCCTTGTTTAGATTAGGAAACCATTAACCGAGGAATATAAGCAACAAATTTTACTGCAACGTCGGCAAATTCCTACTACGTACATGTATCACTTCCAAAAGAACGATATTCTTCTAAGGGTGCCCTCTTGATCATCAGTCGCAAGGCTCTGCTTCAAGAAGAAGGCGAAAGTGCATGGAGATGGGTTTGTCCCTACGCAACTTTTTCGTCCAGAAATTCCTCTTCAATCGGCACTTCTGATTGAACATATCGCGCAATTTGTCACTAGCATGTGCAGTTTAGCCACAGTAATGGGCGTCAAAACACTTGCCAAATTCTTAAAATAAAAACTTGGCACAAGTTACGTAAGACTGGCAACCTTAATTTTCTTCCGGTTTCAAGTCCTGAGGAAAGTAGGAAGTAAAGTGAAATTACTTCCGAAACTCCAGAAATAAGCTAAAAGCAATAATTCAGGCAGTTTTTCTCTCTGTCTCTACTTTTCTCCCATACCAATTTTTTGGAGGAATTTGGTACGTGAATATGTATATTATGGTGGTCGTAACACTATTGAGATTTAACTTATGGTTTTTCTTAAATTTATAAATATTTTGCCATGGTGCAGAAAGCTTCGTGTAAAAATCTCTATGAAGTTTCGTTTAAAAAAAGGCACACTACATTACGTAGTTCACTCACCAAAAAATGCACTATTTATTAACTTGGTTAAATGTTTTAATGCAAATTTAAAACATTTAACCAAGTTAATAAATAGTGCATTTTTAGTGAGTGAACTACGTAGATTTCAAAATGCGCGGTTAAACGATGAAAAAAGGCACACTATAGTAATTCAGTCCTTTCACCCATTGTGAGAAAAGCACCTGCATCGCAGTAGCAGTCGAGGTTTTATGACACATTTTCATGTTTTTTTGCCAGCACCAATTACTTGGGGGAAGAGGGTCAATATGGAACCTAAAATACAATTATATACGCAAGACACAATACTTGAAATTTTCAAGGTGGTGTAGGTTTTTATTATGGCATTACTTTTCACTTCGCTAGGTAATATTGTGAATTGTTACCAACGACAGAGAAGGGTATACCACCTACATGTACATCTGCATACTGAGGATGAAGGCAGTATATCTACCGAAATATTGATGCCTACCTACTGAGTAAATTACTCGCACTATTCGGATAATCAAAATGTCTTTTGGGTAGAATTTGGGACACCGTATAATTTTATATTCTGTCATATAAGTTGTAGCAAACGTATACCAGACATTTATGTAGGAACTTGTGGTACTGATAAACGTTGTATTTAGTGCAAAACGGTACTGCATAAAAAAGAAACGTAACGAGAATATCCGCAGGCAATCTTAGGTTACAACAGTGTGCTCCATAACCCTAAAACTATAAACGCGTTCATTTGTTAGAAAGTCGTATGTTTCCGTCATAAGACACATTTAGTGGTTGCCAGAATTTCTACTTCGGGCACACATAACTACGTACTTGGTAAACGGAAATTTATCCTCCATGGAAAAATCCACGATTAAAACATTTTCTTTTTCATTTCATGTAGTTAATATTACGGCACTTTTTGAGTTTAAGATAAATTCTAATAATATTGCACATAATTCCACCGAAGATCCAGTTCATCCGCCAATTAATTCAACTAAAGAAGACTTTAAATACACTATTTGCACTAAATGTACAGACTATGTAACTCTGCCAACGGTGAACGCTACATTACTAGGGAAATAAAGGAGCATTTCACTACCACTAATTGTTGTTACATTCTGGCTATATTCTTATCTGTTTCCTATGATCCACATTACCACATGACACACACATACACACACACACACACACAAAACCTTAAATTGTATGAATCGGTTGATTTGCGTAATATGATTGTCGGTAATAGGATTCCAAATAATGCCTTTGCAATGTCACAAAAGAAACTTTGAGTCTGGAAAATATATTTAAACACATTAATTCGCTTTCATACGATTCTGAAAATATCGACGGTATTGCAGTTTCCATCGCTACTGTTGTACTCTTAAAACCTAACAAACATATCTGCGTGCACATTTTTTACAATTATACAGTCTCTCCTGTGATTCTTAAGGTTAGACGCTTCGGTTTTGAGATCTACTAGAAATGTAAAATATTACGTATTACTCTCTTTGAACTATTGTAATTTTCAAGATTCAAGCCTTCAGTAAGGCCCAATTGAAGGTTTAAATTACAACTACTGTTTTGTACGCAAATGTTTCAAATTTGTACAGACACCCTAAAATACATTTATGACTATGTGGTGCAATGAGGACGGTGGCACGTGTTGAATTAAAAGTCATTACAATGCAGCGAGATCGGCATTGTAGAGTTAAAATTCTCAAAAAGTTGCTGAATAAGTTTTTATTCTTCTGGTTTGCAATTTTGTATAGAATTTTAAGTAGTAGTTACAGACGTTTCGGCCTGGTTAAAGCCTCTGTATTCAGAATCGTTAATTCTTCTTTTACTACCATAGCGACCGAGGCAGTATATTCCTCCTTACCACCAATAAATTTCTACAAATTTGTATGGCGATATGGCCTAGAAATTTCCTAACTTATTTTAAAAAACCTTCTTTCTGTGTGTTTTGTCAGTTTAACTCCCTTGATATTATAGCACATTTACTCTTAACTAAACATCAATTTGCCAGTGAGGGAGAGAATACGAGGGACATAAAATTCATTTTGGGTGGTGGGTGGGGGAAACAAGTGTTTAAACTTATAACCTTAAGTAGAGTGACTATTCGCAGGACATGGGCTTAGATAGGACGAATTGTTAACAATAGAGGCAGTGCAGGTTGAACGTAATATTGAGGCGCTTCCGTGGAACCAATGTAGCAGCTATAAACAGTAAATATTATATATTCTGTTTGTGTGTTTGTATCCTTAGGAACCCAGCCTGAAATGAGAATACGCCGTATTGTCGTGTGGCCTCTCCTTTCTGCTACATTTTCCCCACAATATCTAAAAAAAGGCACGATTTTCGAAAAAGTTGCTCAATTAAAAATGTTAGTTTGAATCTTTTTACAACTTTTTATGAAAAGTTTCTTAATCTAAGAAAAACTGAGCGAGATATTATCAAAAAATTATATTGGTGTTCATGTAAAGTAGTCGTTATTCTTGTCAGATTGTAATGAAAACCGAATTTTCTCTACTGATTTTGAAAAATAATAAAATATCAAATTTCATGAAAATCCGTTCAGTGGGAGCCGAGGTTTTGCATGTGGACAGTCAGGCGGACGGACAGAGAGTAGGACAGACATGCCATATCTAATAGTCGCTTTTCGCAATTTTGCGAACTCGCCTAAAATAATATTAAGACTATAATTTCTGGAGACAATTTGATTTGCTCAGGTTAGTATTCTGTATCAATTTGTAGACAAGTAGACAATACGTTACTAAAATGTACATGTCTAAAACGTGGGGAATTTCTTTGAATATATATCTTTGGACTTCTGAAGAATTACTTCACTCCATATGATGTTGGATAGACCGAAATGGGAGAAACATAAAATAACAAAATGCCCGAATTTGTTTATCGGATCTCTAGTATCCGATTTTCCCCTATGCCTTTTGGGAGAAGAGCCTGGTCCTCATGAAAGATGGATACACTAGATTTTATTTTCTGTATAAAGTGGCTACTTTTGTCGGCTGCGATATGAGAGAAGATAAATGCTAACGCGTTGTGTGCTTTGCATGTGCAGAGAATCTTATACGAGGGGTTTAATTCTAGTAACACAGCGCATTCTGCCACAGTAATATAAAGTTTACAGACTAAAGCAGAAGCATGATCATAAGCTAGATAAATAAGCGAGTTGGACTGCCGGCCAAATTCCTTTGGCCAAGGAAAATTAAAAGTTCACAGATTATTGGCAAAACCCGTGACAACGTTGTTAAGGAATAGTAGAAATTTAAATATCTGTTGCGAGATTTACATCACAATAACTCCCTTGTCAACGAGACGTCATGTCAAAATTCCCCATGCTGTGTTGCCATTTCACGATCAGCCTCTGCTCAAGTATTCGATATTTTTTAAGTTTTTAAGAAATAAGAATTTATAATAACGGAAAAATCTGCATTTACTTCGTTTTTGAGACGAAGCCTCACCCTTGATTTCTGTATGCACTTGAAAATTCAAATATTCGACGCGGTAATTTAAAGTTACATTTTATTGCATTGTACATCATTGCGTCACCATTTGCCTTCGATATTTGGGTAGGTAATGTTGCAGCAAAATTTGTCATATGGATAAAAATATGTAAACTATTGTATTATCAGTTAGTTTCCTACGTTGATATAAAAACAACCTCAAATCACTGGTGCAAAGAGACTTATTTTGCGCTGAACTTTGCGCCAGAGACGGTGTTTCACTGTCCGCAGTACACTTATTCGTTCTTTCCACACAAAGGGGTAAGCTATGGCTCATTTAGTTGAGAATCTGCGCTACAGACGGAATGTCGCAGTTCGAGTTCCGATGTGGTCATCGGGATTTTCCATTGATTTAATTCTTCCCTCCGCTCTAAGGCCTTGAGCTCTACTCAGATGTGAACAAGATGGCTACCAGGGGAATATGCTGGGTTAATGGCGGCCAGTGAGTTGCAATGACAAATGTTCAACTTTAAGTGCCGATTCTCCAGAAATTCCTGGAACCTTAACCCCCTGGAGCTCTCAGTGCCTGTCCAAGCCTGGGTAGGAATTTGTGTACCTTTACCTTTACGTTTATCTTTCCACAGAAGACGTCTGCCTTAAAGAGAAAAGAAGCAAAGCGTTTTTGAAATTTAGTTATTTTTAGATTTAAGCTTATCACGGCCGTGACTTAAAAGGGTAGAAACTACTTTTATCTTCGGCGTGATGCCGTGTAGTCTGGAGTAAATTAGTAGGCATTTTGGGGAACAAGTTGAAGCCGCCCGTTTCATGTTCGAACCCGGGGACAGGCTTCCCTGAGACGCAACGGTTTTATTCAAAGCTCACATAATTATTTTACGGTTTGCATCGGCAAGTCAACGATTGCTCTGCTCAGTCTGCTAATTCCGGCCTTGGGCTGTCTGCTTAGCAACCGTTTTGCCGGTGTGCAGGGATCGTGTTACAGAGTGGATGTCAGGTGGCCAACAGAGTAACTGATGTCTGTGGCGGAAACCTTGTTCACGGGATCACTTCGTAATTATCAAGGTAGCGAGCAGGATGTAAGTGTGCTCTCTGGTAAACATTAAGAGTTTTGACTGTAATAAAAGAGGCTGCTTTCTGTAACGTCGAATTGGGGAGTGTCACTAGAAAGGCCGGGTACAATGTATTCCACAAGGTCGGTAGAATTCCATAAAAACCAACCGGCGTCACAAACCAGAAAATTGCAATCGTCATATTTATTTGTAATTTATTGACTAAACTTATACCGACCGATCATGTAGTATCGGTATATTGCTCTAAACCCCCCAGTTTTGATTCAGAATTATGGACTGTTATACACTCACCAGTATAAGTCAGAAACTGAATAAACTGACATGATACATCTTTCATAGCTTTGAAATTACGACATCAAACACGACCCATTTTCTTTCCTTTTATCTTGTAGGATTCACCACTTATTCGTTTCGAGCTGAACGCAAATTGTGGAGCCGCCATGCAACCTGGGAAGATATCGGATTGCGTAATTCTCTACAGAATCCTCCCTGTATTATGTAGGTGCAACACTCCGTAACGAAGGAAGAGTCGGTCGTAGACCCGTGTAACACAATAATAAACTTTCTGTTTACACCGAAGGATAGGAATCTCGTGACTAATTGAAGCATCTGTTGAATTATATAAAAAAGCCCTCTTTTTGATTTAGTTACACGTGCACAACACCTCAGACTCTCCTGATATGTAAAACAGTAAGGTTTACTTTTGCTCCATCATTCGCCTTTGAGAGATGTAGTGAAGAAAAATAGCAGATTGAGAGTTATGCTTCAGTCGGTATTACAGTGTCTATCCCTGCCGAAAACTTCTTCTCGCTAGGAGCTTAATTTAGAGAATATGTTTGCGCTAAAAATTTGGTATCTTTACGTGTATTTAAATGTAGCTGTTTATTTTACGTCGTAAACGTAGTCACTTAGTCTTTTGGTATAAATGCAGCCATTTATTGTCTTGTTATAAATGTAGCTGTTTATTTTGTCATAAACGCAGTTATTTAGTCTCTTGGAATAAATGTAGCTGCTTATTATCTTTCTATAGACACGGTTTAGTATTGTGTTATAAATTTAGCTGTTTGGTATATTGCTGTAAGCGTGGCCTTCTGCATCTAATTTCAAATTTAAGTAATTCAGTATCTTGCTACAAATGTAGCTGTGTAGTATCGTGCTACAAATGTAGCTGTGTAGTATCGTGCTACAGATGTAGCTGTGTAGTATCGTGCTACAGATGTAGCTGTGTAGTATCGTGTTACAAATGTAGCTGTGTAGTATCGTGCTACAAATGTAGCTGTGTAGTTTCTTGCTAAAAACAAATATAAAGTAAAGTGATCCCGTTACAGGCCCGGTGTGGCCCAGAGTGTGGGTAACAGGTATAGCTCTACTCTTCCATGACCGCGGCACTAGAAGGGGGTGAGTGGTCAGCAGCACGCCCCGGCAGCACTTTACCACAGGGAAAGACCCGGCGCCCATTTTACCTAAAAACATATTTAGCATGTTACTTTATAGGTATACATATTCTTGTTCACAGTCTTAATGTGTGTCACCCTCGACGTGCCAATACAATAATTGTATATTGTGTACTGATCGACTGTTTTATTGTTGCGCATTGTAACTGTTTAGTATCTTGATGTATATGTAGCCATTTAATATCTTGGTGTGTAAATGTAGCTGTTTAGGATCATGGTACAAATGCAGATGATTTTTATCGCGGTATAAAATTAGATGCTTTCCCGGACACTTCATGGTCTGGATAAAGTTCCTTTTTAACACTTCACATGCGAAATTTCAGCAGGCGTATGCTGTCTATTAATAACGACCTTGGACGAATGACAAAGGCTTTGCCTCCACTTTAATCATTACTTTACTTGCGTTATGAAAGATAATTTCTGATAAGAATACGTATTTTAATAGAGATTAGGGGTTCGACGTTAGCATGTGTGCAGGGTGCGCGTGGTATTCCATGGATATCGAAGCATACTGGTAGTTTGTGGGGCGGCATTCGACAATGTCAGAAATATGCTTTTGATCTCACAGGCTGATTCCAATCAAATTTAGAGAATGCTTACAATTTCCTGAATATTTCGAAATAATTGATGCATTAAAGTCAGCATACCGAAGGAAAATTTGGTGCAACGAAATATAAAAATATTATAGGCAGCCGAAAGTGATTGGAATAATGCCTTTCAGAGCCATGTGTTAATTGTGTGATGAATGGCCATTACAGTTTTGTCTTCATAACAGAATGATTCATCCGCACGATCTTTGTCAACATCAGTGAGTAATTTGAACAGTACTGAGTGAGTAGTATTCTAAATGATCAGTACACCTTGGTGTTAATGATGCAATGACTTGCACGGCACTGTGCCAATTATGATTTTAGTGACCTATACAGGGTTATGATAATGGTGCAATAAGTTGCCAGGGCTGGTACTAAATATTTGCTCAAATATTTTTAAGGGTTACTTAAATTTTATCCTACTTTGCCAATTGTGAGGGGCAAATACCTAAATGTTGTCACATAGTTTTTCTGTGGTTTCGCTCAACTTTAATTTTTAAAACATTCGACTGACTGGTACCAAATTTTATGCGAAATTTGAGCCACTGGAGATCATGCCAATACCACAATCTGCAGTTCCCAGCAGTCAACAAAAAGGAATTGTAGGAAGGGCAAGTTGGTGCAGTCGACATCAATAGCTCTTAATTTAGGTATCTAAATGATGTATGCTAATAGATTTGGGAAAGTCAGTCTTTACATAGTCCTATTGCAAATGGCAGAACGACAACATCAAAGAGGCAGGAACTTCCTCTACTTTTACGTCTTATGTTTGTTGGCGACAATAAGCCACTGAAGGTAGGTCATGTAAAATTTGATTCTCAGATAAATTATAAAAGTAACTTCCCAATTATGAGGGAAATTTCGTCTGTAGGTCAAAGTCACAAATATGGCAACGATACGAACGTTGATTTCGTATGTCAGTATTCGAACTCCTTAATTTAGGCAATAACATTAAAAAAAATAAAATAAAACAGAAAGAGCAGTAAAGAGGCATGCAGAGCCATAATTCTGTGCCATAACGAAGGAAAGTTTATAATTTATGCTCGAAATTACAATCGTTATACTTTCAGATGAACACTTTTCTTGACTCCGTCTGAATAGTGACCAGGCTACAACCTGTGCTAAAGAAAAATAGGGGTTTCTTTCCAAGGACGTTTCACTCCGTAGCGTCTAGATCACTTCTGGGCCCAATTTGTCTTCCAGTTAACGGGTAGAACAGGCCCTTGGGTCAGCGTTAGAGCAGTCGGAACGTGATACTGAACGTCTGAAGTCGTTTGATGTTGATGACAGTTAATCTTCTTTCCACCACAATTATGCAACCTGTTACTCTAAATTAAACACAGCAGCCATTTTACCTTACAAGCTTGTACTCTGATTTTTCCCTTCTATTTGTTTCACATTTCATTTGTTTCAGTATTTAAAGCACAGCATTATAACCTCAATAATTAACTTTAAGGGGGAGAACCCACCCTATCCCTGGCAAAGTAAGGGGTTGTTTTTATGGAGTTTTATATTTCAGTACCACATTCACAGAAGATAAAATAATGCTCGTTATTTTCAGCCACAAAAATATACTTTATACCTTCACAGTATTTTCTTTACGATCCACATCAATATTATTTTTCCATCTACAATAATCTCTCTCAAGTGGTCTCCCATTTCTTCAGAATTTCTTACTTAAATTAGGAACATGTTTTTCGTTTTTTTCCCGAACATGTCCATATAATTTTTCTTGATGTAAGAACGCACGTATAAACCTAATATTGACGCGTTCGCGTAACCACAGTTGCCGTGAAAAAGTCATGAGTATCACATATTCTGAATGTGTGTCTGTAGCCTTAATCATTCAGCATGAAAAACACGTGTGAGATATTATATTGCCGTCTATGGCCTGTCCGTCGTAACCATATGGTTACGCGTTATCCCATTAAGGCAATTAAAGCATGACTTGGGGAAAGAAGTTACTGAACATAAAAAGGGTTTAGATTTTCTCTACAAAATTGTCTGAAAGATTTCTCATTCTAAATAAAATTCAGCGAAATATCATAAATGTACGTAGGTATTCATAAAAGTACCCATTAATATTATCAGATTTTCTCAATGAATCTCTAATCGTCTCGACAGATTTTCGAAGAATCTTCAAATATCGAATTTCAGGAAAATCCGTGCAGTGGGAGCGGAGTTGTTCCACGCGGAAGGACGGACAGATAAACATGACGAAGCTGACAGTTGCTTTTCGCAATTTTGGGGAAAAGGCGCACAACCTGATTTCTATGTCTTCAATTCCGTAGCCTGGTTACTGTGTCCAGTGAGTTCGAACATGATGACTGAAGCAGTGACACGTGTGATTTGTATTCAGTACATGCAATTCTCTTCTGCGACTCTGAGTATCCTGAGTTCTTTCGCAGTTTTACTCTGTCCTTCTCATTAAATACCAGGACAGTGTCTTACTACAACGATAAAAGTCACCGGTCATAGGGACCCTGCCTTTAATTATAAAGATATTGGGTGTTCCCAGAAGTAACAAGCAATGAAGCTGTCCGACAACTCTTGTACACTGATATTACTTTTATTTTGCACATATCGATCTAAAATAATTACTTGGGCGCTGGTATATCTCAGTGGTGTGTGGCGTGGTAGCGTGATCTGCAGTGATAAATAAGTTCTTATTAAATCTCTCGTATTCTACACTATACACAAGTGGGTACCAGAACTCTACCTTGTGAAAACGCTTATACTAAGGGGCACGCGGTAGCGCAGATGTTTGAGGCACTTCGCTAAAGCCGGGTGTATCAATGGAATTTTTCGTTGACATAACGCTTTTGGCCGCACTATTGTCTCTAACAGATGAATACCAGGAATATTTCCTTAGGGGTAGAGGCGGCCGGTGCTTAGGGTTGGCAACCTTGCCACTTTTATGTGCCAATTGTTATGAAATTTGGGAGCCTCAAACTTTTGGAACCCTTAGGGCCTTTCGAGGATTGTAAAGGGGTTGCTTTACCTTTACCTTTACTACTTATACTGAACCTTTGGGACTGGAGGGTGTCTCTAATCTTTGCGTGATAAAACCCTACAAGAATAAAGTATTAAAAATATCGGAATTACACATTTACAAATGCGGGGTAACAAGAATCACCTAGAATAGGTAGAAATACGACGATCGCTAATTGCTTCCTCATATTACATCGGAGCATGTACGCATGTACAAAATAAGTCCCATAAACTGCACGTTTGTTGCTTGCATAATACGAAGTATTCCTACATGAAGTGATGCGAAGCCACCAGAAACTCTCCAGCATCACATCACAATTCCATCGGTAGAAAATCAAAAGAAACATGTCTGTAGTAATGCTGGAATTTCAGGAATCAACAAAGGATGAGTCTCCTACGGTCGAATTAAAGTGAACGACCTCTAACAATAAAGGTTAATGACATCTTGGTCATTGTATATTACCTCGACCGCTTTCTTCCTTCTCCGTTCTAACACATTATTCATTCCCGTCCCTACGTTTGGCGAAATTTAATTTGGGTTGCTGAGAACATGTTGAAATAAAATAACAACAAATGAACAGAAGAAAATATAATAAATAAATACATAAAGTGACAGGTTCTTTATGATTTTTGAAAGAAAGATTAAGGATTTTACACAGCTAGTAACGCAAAATAAAGCATTAATTTGTAGGAGGCCGTCAAAATGATAGTTCATGTGAGCCATTGTAAATATTCGTTACGGAATTGGAACACGAGCGCGAACCCTAACACGCACATAGAAACGCGGTTGTGCTTACTTCAAATTATGAATAATAAATGGGAAGGTTTTTAGTTTGCGGTAACAAAATGTGCCTCATGTGACTCATTCCTCAGTAGTTTCCGAACTCATACAGAGTTTTTTAATTAGTTTCTAAGCCTAAGTTCATATATACAGATAAGTTGTGAAAGTCTGAAGTGGAAAGATGACACACTTTATGTTTCCTTGCTATCGCATTAGTTAATGCAGTGCCCTTTGCGGTTTGGCACCCAACAGCTTTATGTTTCTCCGTGCTGTACACATTCAAGGGAATGCACAACTAATCAGAGTTGAGTGAATGTTGAAGATAGATGCGTTCTAAAGTTCGAGATTACAAACTTTGTGTTACAGGCTTGTGTATGTGATAAACAAAGAGAGAAAATTATTTTGTGTTTGTGTGTTTAGTGAGTGAACTATTGCCATAGCTTTTAAGAAGTGGAATAAAATACACTACGTGTAGTCATCAAATAAAATACGTATGGGCCAACATGTTAAAGGTAGACTGATCCCGTTACAGGCCCGGTGTGGCCCAGAGCCTGGGTAGAGGTATAGCTCTACTGTTCCATGACCGCGGCACTAGAAGGGGGTGAGTGGTCAGCAGCACGCCCTGGCCGCACTTTACCCCCGGGAAAGACACTGTACCCAAACTAATGGTGAGGTAAATATCAGTCATGAAAACGCAACTATGGTAGTATGGATTTATGATGGTATTTAATAGAAAAAATAATTACATGTTTCGGCCCCAGAAAACCCCAGAGAACAAAAGGATAACCACTTCCAATGTAAGTACTATTCACCCACTACCTTAAAACAAAGACACATGCTATATTAGTTTATCCTCCCTACATTCTTTCATATTTTTTCTCTCCTGTAGATACACCAAATGCGCCAAGCCACGCGCGCGCGCACACACACACACACAATGGAAACCTGAGGCCAAAAAACCCCCACCGAGAATAACAACCCCCGAAGAGAGCCCAGAAGACGTCGAACATACTAACACACAACCCACGTACCCGCAACCTTATTGAATACCACAGACAACACAATATATTATCACGGCCCCCAAACTACCCCCCTAATACCTACCCATTAAACATACATCCTACCAGTCATTGACCATTAGACTTCCCACTAAATAAACTGATTTTAACGCGTAACGATGATGAGATCTCAGCATCACCTCGCAATATAGGCATATATATGATAGTCTTTGAGAAAAATTGTAATAACCTGAAGATGGCCGCTATTGGCCAAAACATGTAGTTATTTTTTGCTATTAAATACCATCATAAATCTATATTACCATAGTTGTGTTTTTATGACTGATATTTACCTCACCATTAGTCTTTTCTACACACAAAGGAGATGACACACCTCAGAACCCTGTACCCATTTTACAGAGGGCTGGGTGGGCCCCAGGGCCGGTCTGGACGGGCGGAAAATCTCGTCCCCACGGGGATTCGACCCCGGACCAACATGTTACCAAATAAAATATATCAGGTTTAGATGTTATGATCCTCAAAATATGGACGGGTTACAAAAGATTTTATGTATCTTTGTACGTGTGTGTTAAAGTAGCTAGACCGAAATCAGAAAGGGTCATTCCATAAACAATAATGGCTCATATAACAATACTTTATACTTTTGAAGCAGAGCAATATATAATGTATTTAGTGTGGTCCATCTGCAGGGCCTCGGTGATTTTTAACCCTCACGAAAACGAAAATCCTCTTCTGTTTGTACAAAAGAGTTTCACTGCACGTGACAAGGCCAACAATTCTGCCATCGTCTCTAAAAAGTTATAATAATATCTACAAGGCATTCTCTTTAACGGTTGTCACCCGGAATAATGATTTTTAATCTCCTGAGACTACGAATTTGACTGTCGTATTGAAGGCGGTAAATGTGTACAGCCTGTAAAACCATCACTTACCCTACAAAAAGAGATACTCAGTGAAGTTCTTTATTATGTACGAAAGCTGCTCTCTTACACCCCTCAGGGGTATTATTGTCAAAGTTTCCTGGCTTCGTAATGTTAGAGTCAGTGTTTATTAACCATTTAAAGCCTACTGGTTACGTGATACACCAACAGTTTAACATTCAACAACTGTACGCTCTGCCCACACTGTACTTATGTGTTTTGTATTTATCTGAGAACAAACAGCGACTTGTGCCACTTACAGCATAAACTGATTGGTTTTTATAA
>Ga0123354_10004741_pt1 | contig 19415 bp, 8 predicted proteins | sample TergutLab28metaG_2_FD_97872 | JGI IMG/M metagenome (GOLD analysis project Ga0123354, IMG submission 97872) | Labiotermes labralis P4 segment gut microbial communities from Petit-Saut dam, French Guiana - Lab288 P4 | ecosystem: Host-associated > Arthropoda: Insects > Digestive system > Gut ...
CGGATGCACCGATTGCTGGCGTCGCGAGCGACACTGTGGGGGTGCGATGAGCCGACGGTCGCCGTGAGGGCAGACTGGACGTCTGTTGAGCGGTGATCGGCGGGTCAGCGTGCCGGCACAGGGCCGCGGAGCAGCCATGAATCGGTGCATCCGGGCTTAGTATCACTGGCGTGAGACACGGGTAGTGATGAAGTAAACTGTGCCGTGGGGATGAGTGAACCACGATCACTATGTGGGGAGGGGCAGTGGACTTCATGATCCTGACAGTGGGTTCAGCGACCGCCCGATCCGGCGGCCAGATGATGGTGTGCCCACATCTCGACAGTCTTTTTGCTCAGCGGGTGTACGTCTGTGAGGCACCTGGCTCTGCGTTAATTGCTAACACCCCCTTGATACAATGGTGAGTGCGAGGTTATCGTCACCATGATCACACTGACAACGGGATGCACACCAGGGGACAGCCATGAGTGGTGATCCAGTCCCCCGTCACGCGCATCCCGGCGAAGTCGATCCCGACAACCCCGCAGACCAAACGTCCGCCACACCCGCAAGAGCCATGCACCCTGAAAACACACCACCTGAATCCACCCCAGCAGCACCCCCACAGGTGCCCCCACCTGCGGCAGCACAAACTCCGCCAGCCACGCCACCACAGGTACCGTCGGCCATGCCCCCACAGACGCCGACAGCCACCCCCCCACCTGCCACACCCCCACAGGCCACACTGGTCACTCCACCACAGACATCACCTGTCACCCCACCACAGGCCCCGGCAGCCGCGGCACCGGAAAAACCCGCCGCCGCTTCAACACCGGTTGGCAATGCAGCCACACAGGCCACCGCAGACAAGGTAGCTGACCCCGCAGCCGCGGCCAACAAACCGCCTACGACACCCGAGAAACCACCCGCCACCACGGTGCCTCCAGACAAAGCAGCCGCGAAACCTGACAACGCAGACAAACCTGCCACCACGGCACCGGCAGACAAGGCACCCGCTCAACCAACCACCCCAGACAAACCAGCCGCAGCAGCACCCGCCAATAAGACACCTCCTCAACCAGTTGCCGCAGCACCCGTCGACAAAGAAGCCGACAAACCCACCAATTCAGACAGACCTGCCACCACACCTGCGCAGGCCGAGAAAGCACCCGGCCAACCAGCAGCAGCACCGGCAAACACGACACCAGAAAAACCAGTTGCCGCAGCACCAGCTGACAAGGCACCCGCCAAACCTGCAGACGCAAACAAACCAGCAACTGCCACACCCCCAGCAGACAAGCCCACAGCCCAACCAGAAAAACCGGCCGCTGCAGCACCCGCTGACAAGACACCGGCCCAACCAGCCACCGCAGACAAACCAGCCGCGGCACCGGCGGACAAAGCACCGGCCAAACCGGCTGCACCCGACAAGCCAGCCGAGGCGGCACCGGCCAAAGCTGCCAATCCGGCTCAACCTGCCGCCGCGGCAGCGGCTGACAAGACCCCAGCTCAACCGGCCAACCCGCCTTCCAACGCCGCACCGGCACAGAAGGCTGCCGCCAAGCCTGCCGATTCCGACAAACCAGCCGCTGCCACAGCACCAGGACAGAAAGCACCTGGCACTCCCGTCAGGGCATCCGCAGACAAGGCACCTGCAACTCCTCCTCAGGCACCTGCAACTCCCCCACAGGCACCCGCCACTCCCGCCAAGCCAGCGGCAACTCCCGCCACGGCAGCGGCTGCTCCGGCCAAGGCTGCGGCAACTCCCGCCACGGCAGCGGCTGCTCCGGCCAAGGCTGCGGCAACTCCCGCCACGGCTGCGGCTGCTCCGGCCAAGCCGGACAAGGCAGCGGCTGCTCCGGCAACTCCCGCTCCCGCCAAGGCTGCGGCCACTCCCGCTAAGCCAGCGGCAACTCCCTCCAAAGCTGCGGCTGCTCCGGCCAAGGCTGCGACAACTCCCGCCACGGCAGCGGCTGCTCCGGCCAAGCCGGACAAGGCAGCGGCTGCTCCGGCCAAGGTTGAGGAGCCCGGGAAGGCACCTGGGAACACTGCTGAGACCGCGAAGACCGTACCGCCTGAAAAGCTGGCCAAGAAGCCGGCCGACCAAGGTGACACGGCTGAGGCGGACGACGACGCGACCGCCATGGTACCGGCTGAACATGACGATTCGGTGGAGGGTGTGCATCCTCACCAGGCGGTGGAGTCAGATATCCGGCTGATGGTGTTGGCGCGGTTCAGTGATCCTGAGGCCATCGTGCAACTGTGGAATCGCTATTTCACTGCTGCCTACATCGCGGCCCGCGCGGCTGGGGTGGAGTCGTCTCGACCCACGCGGGTGGTGGCCACCAGCTTCCTGCGGCGGCTGACCCAGGCTGAAAAACAACACATCCGCATCAGTACGTTCCTGGCTGGATGGTTCCAGGATGTCGGCGCGCCGGAACCGCCACAGGCTGCGCAGAAGGCCGTCTCGTGGGCGTTCTACGCGATGGATGAGGTCAACAGGTCCATTGTTTGGCATCAGTACGTGGATGACTGGACGGCCGAGCAACTCGTCAACGATCTGAGTCTCGATCCGGGCAACGCGCCTGGGATCATCGATCAGGCGTGCTCGCAATTTCGTGAGTTCCTGACCCGCTCGGCGGCCCTGCTGGATGTCAAGCCTGTGCCCGCTGCGTCCGACCCGAGCCACCTCAAGGCAACTTTAATTTCCGGATTGCTCCTCTCGACTCCCGAAATCGTGGCCGAACAGGGCTCTCCGATCCACTCCGCGGCCGTGATCACCCCACCGCTTCCGTCCCCCCGGGTCAAGGAAGCAGCAATGAACTCTCGTACGCCTGCGCTCGCGGACCGACCACACTCCCGCGTGCCACTGCCGGTGAAGATCGTCAGTGCCGGATTCGCGGCTGCGGTCCTGGCAGTCGGCGGCATCGTCGCCGCGACCACCTGGAATGGGGATTCGCCCGACTCGATCGCCAACATGGTGCCTTCCACCTCCACGTCCTGGCCCACCCCCACTCACACTGTGACGCCGACACCCAGCCCCACACCCGAAGACACCGAGACCACCGACACAGAAACCCCGTCACCGGACACTGAGACGGCCACCGCGACCGAGCCTCCACCCGCTGCCGCGACCACACGACCGGCGGCGCCCACCGCGACGCAACCAGCCGTACCACCTCCTGCGACACAGCCGGTGGTGCCTCCGCCGTACACACCACCCCAGCAACCGTCGACCATGCACCCCCAGCCTCCGGTCATACCGCCCAGCACGCAGGCTCCCCCGGCGACACAGGCCCCACCGACCACTCCGGCTGCCCCGCCGGCCACGGAACCCACCGACATCCCGACGGACACGACCACCCCCGACCCACAATCGATCAACCCATACAGCGGGTTCACGACCGGCCCCGAGCCCACGTCAACCGACACGGTGCTGCCACTGTTCTGGTTCTGAGTACGACATCTGTCAGGCGAGCAGCCCGAATCCCCCGCGCCATTTCTGGCACAGGTCATCCATTCAGCCGACACCCCCACAGTGTCGCTCGCGACGCCAGCAATCGGTGCATCCAGGTCAAGAGTGGATCACCTCCGACGCCGACTAGATCCGTGGAGGGAATCTCGGACCACTGCGATCACCATCATGATCACGAACGCAACACACAATGACGAAAGCCAGGTTCAATAGCGCGGACGTGGCGACCAAGCAGAGGAGTCAGCCGAGGCCAATGTCAGTACGACAGTACGACCGAATCCCGGATCAGTACCAGTTGTAGGCCATTTCGTGGGACCAGGCGCCGCAAGGGGAACCGTAGCGGCCAGCGATGTAGTTCAATCCCCAGTTCATCTGGGTGACGGCGTTGGTTCTCCAGTCGGAACCGGATGACGCCATTTTGGACGCGGGCAGCGACTGGGGAATCCCATAGGCGCCCGAGGACGGGTTGAGGGCACTCCAACGCCAACCAGATTCCTGATTCCACAAGTAGACCAAGCACCTGAATTGCGAGTCGCCCCAGCCGTACCCCTGGATCATTCCGTACGCGGTGGACTGGGCCTGGGCAGAAGAAAGACTCCCGGCTCCGGCGACAGGTGTCCCGACATAATTGGAGGCCGAGCTGGAGCCTGCGGCAGCCTGAGCCGCAGCGGCCGCCTGAGCCGCAGCTTGCGCCGCTGCCTGACGGGCTGCCTCTTCCTCGCGGGCCTGTTCAACGATCTTGGCGTTGATGTCGCTCTGAACCGCCTGGGCTTGGGACAAGAGAGATTGATTGTCAGCCAGAATCTGTGAGGCTTTGTCTTGCGCGGCCTGTTCGGTGGCGAGCGCCGAAGCCACGGCGTTTTCCGCGTTTTGGGCTGCATCCTGGGCTGACTGCGCCGCTTCCGCCTGGGCCTCAGCGGCCTGCTGGGCCTGATCGGCCGCGACCTGGGCTGCCTGAGCCGCGTTCTGATCCTTGATCAACTGGTTCTGGATCGTCCTCAACTGGTCGAGGTTGACCGCGTTGGTCGTCAGGACGGTGTCACTCCACTGAATGCGATTGGACAGACTGGCCGTCGAATCCGCATTGATCAGCATCGCGATGTTGACCAGTGGCATGTCATCTTGCGCGATCGACCGGGCGTACGCGTTGATCGCATCCTTCTGCGCGTCGACCTGAGCCTGACCCGCGGCAACCTTGTCCTGGGCGGCTTTGAGAGCCTGCTCGGCTTGATAAAGTTCGATAGCTTTCTGGGCCTCATCGGCCTGGGCCTGGGCTGAGGCGGCCTGTGCGGCTTCGAGGGTAGTCTGGGCAGCGACCACCTGGTCCTGCGCGGCCTGAACACTCGCGTTGGCGGCATCGAGCGCGGCCTGGGCTGAGTTCACATTCTCCTGCGCCTGGTTGGCGTTCGCGTCGGCCTGCTGCTTTTCCGCAGTGAGATCCTCGGCCTGAGCCGTCGTCACGACGAGGCTGAAACTGAGGACGGCGACACTCATCGCCGCAGCCAGCCGCGTCATTGTTCTCTTCACCGTCAGGTTCCTCTCCGCCGAAGGCAATCTTTACCCATCGGCAACAATTGACGATATCTGTCCACCGATCGGACGTACAGCATCCCGGTCCTCACGCCGTGTCCGTGCGCGGGAAGGCTCAAGACAGGGTTGAGGATTGCTAGTGTGTACTCATGATTCCTGCTATAGACTACACACGTTTCGACATGGGCGTGAGCCCCCGTGATGATCTGTTCCGACATGTGAACGGACATTGGCTCACCACGGCCACCGTCCCCGACGACAGAGGTTCCATCGGGTCCTTCGAAGACCTGCGCGAGGAATCGGAAAAAGCCATCCATCAGATCTGTGAAACTCTGTCGGAGCGCATGGACCTCCAACCGGGCAGCGAGGAGGCCAAGATCGCTGGGTTGTACGCCTCTTTCATGGACGAGGCCGGGATCGAAGCCCGTGGCGCCCAGCCGATCAATGCTCTCTTGCACCGCATCGACGCCATCGCCAACCTCGACGACCTGCGGGCCTGGTTCGGCTGGTGTACTCGTCACGGGATGACCACGCTGGCCGACGCTGAGGTGGAATCCGATCCTGGCGACCCCACACGCTACCTGTTGTTCGTCGGCCAGGACGGTTTGGGACTGCCCGACGAGTCCTACTATCGCGAGCCCCAGCACGAGACAGTACGCCAGCAGTACCGCGACTTCCTGGCCCGCACACTGGCTCTGGCCGCTGGCCGGGCCACACCGACCGATGAGGACCAGGCCTCCGCCGAACTGGTGTGGGAGTTGGAGTGCGCCATCGCGCAGGCCCACTGGGACATTGTTCGAGTACGCGACATGGTGCAGATGTACAACCTGCGCGACATCGCCCAACTGGACGAGGAGGCCCCCGGATTCGGCTGGCCAACCCTCCTGCGGGAGGCTGGAGTCGAGGACAAGGTCTTAGAGGTCGTCAACTGCCAGCCCAGCTTCTTCACCGACGTGGCAACCCTGCTAACCCCTGACCGGCTCGATGCTTGGAAGGCCTGGGCACGCTTCCACGTGGTGTCGGACCTGTCCCCGTACCTGTCGGCAGCGTTCGTCGACTCACGCTTCGCCTTCTACGGCACAGCCCTGACCGGCCAGAAGACCCTGCGTCCACGGTGGAAGAGGGCAGTCTCCTTCACCGAGGCGGCCATGGGCGAGGCAGTCGGCAAGGTCTTCGTCCAAACCCACTACCCCGCCGAAGCCGAGCGCCGGATGACCGAACTGGTCGCCAACCTGCTGGCCTCTTACCGGGATTCCATCACGAACTTGACCTGGATGAGCGAGGCGACCAAGGTCGAGGCGCTGAAGAAACTCGACACCTTCCGCACCAAGATCGGCCATCCGAAGAAGTGGCGCGACTACTCTGCTTTGCACGTGACGGATGACGTGATTGAGAACGTGCTCGCCGAGGGCGAGTTTTCCATGCAGTACGAGATCGGCAAGCTCGGCGGGCCGATCGACGTCGACGAATGGCTCATGTACCCACAAACAGTTAATGCGTACTATCACCCTCTGCGCAACGAGATCGTCTTCCCCGCCGCGATCCTCCAGCCGCCATTCTTCAACGTGGACGCCGACGACGCGGTCAACTACGGCGGGATCGGCGCGGTCATCGGTCACGAAATCGGGCACGGTTTCGACGACCAGGGCTCGACCTGCGACGGCGACGGCCGGCTGCGCGACTGGTGGACGCCCGAGGACCGCGAAGCCTTCGAGGCCGCGACCAAGGCCCTGATCGCCCAGTACGACGCCCTCGCCCCCGTGCAGGCGCCCGAGATCCACGTCAACGGCGCCCTGACGATCGGGGAGAACATCGGCGACCTAGGAGGACTGGGGATCGCCATCAAGGCCTGGAAGCTGGCCACCGGCGGTGACGTGGAGCCTATCGACGGCTACACCGGTTTGCAGCGGCTCTTTCTCTCGTGGAGCGCGACATGGAGTTACTTGTCCCGCGCAGAATTGGTCGCCCAACGACTGGCCACCGATCCACACTCCCCGCCCGAATTCCGCTGCAACCAAGTCGTCCGCAACCTCGACGAGTTCTACGAGGCGTTCAACGTCACAGAATCCGACCAAGCCTGGTTGGCACCAGCAGACCGCGTCACCATCTGGTAGAGCGGTCACAGTACGCGGAGCAGTTCACCAGCGTCTGCCCGTAGTGCACGCCTACACCTCTCCACGAGCACATTCATTGTCACATTTGAGTCACCACACACTGCGAGCGGCAGAACGCGAACACAGGCACCTGACACTCATGACTAGGTCACAGATCGGGCTTGGCCCGAATCCACCGGTCTAAATTGCTGTCAAAAACAGTACGTACTGTTCACCGGGCACTGGTGCGGCTGTGAGAGGTGCGGGTGCGCCAACGGATGGCAAAGACGACCGCACTCGCGGCGACAAGCAAGAACGCGATGAGGAGCATCGGTGTGCTGCTGACTGACGTACCGCCTGTGGGAGCCCCAGTGACACCGGCTGGCGACGTCACAGTGGTATCACTGTTGGCGACGGGAGCGGCGCCATTGGTGGCCGGAGCAGCAGGTGCGGCAGGGACACCCTGGCCAACCGGAGTGCCTGGGGTGGAACCAGATTCAGCGTTCTGGTCGCCTGGAGCAGGAGCGGTTTCAGCAGGGGTAGTGATGCTATCGGTGGGACCGCTGGTCGGACCCGTGCTTCCCGGATCGGGAACCGTGAAGGAGTACGACGCGGTGTCACCCGACGCGGCGAGGAAGACGATCTCGTGGGCCCCGCCCTCGAAGTCAGCCGGGGCCGTCCAGGTGAAGGTCACCGAACCCTGGGCATCCGCCTTTTGCGCTGGCAGGTCGATGACATTGGAGTGAATCTCGGCACTGACCATCTCACCGGGGATGAAACCTGTTCCCGTGAAGGTGAACAGACGATCCTCCTGGTCGCCACGCACCACGGGAGCACCTGGGACAGACGGTTGAATGAAGGAGATCGCCACCGGGCCCGCAGTCACTTTCGTACCGGGGATCGAGGCGGACACCTGGACCATCTCGGGGACATCATCGGACACCTTAACTGTGGCCACGCCATCGGCGCCGGTCGCCATCTGGAGCGGAGGTACCTGGGCCTGGCCCGTGGAGGAGAACTCCACGTTCTCCCCGACTGCCGGAGACCCGCAGATATCCATCACCTGTGCCGACACCGTCCACGTGGACTGGCCATCGGCCAACACATCAGCCCCTGAATCGGCTGAAGACGACAGGGTCATCGTCGCCGGGCCACGCTGTGCCATGGACACTGCCATGTGCACCGCACCCGCGCCGGTGACAGTCGTGCCGTCAACGGTGGCGTTAACCATCGCGTCGCCACCAATCTTGTACGACCCGAGGTCCAGACCCAGACTGACCTGCGCCATTCCAGCGGCATTCGTGGTCACCTGTGAAGAACCGGAACTGATCACCAGCGGAGCATCGACTGCCACGTCCACCACCTGACCGGGCATCGGCGCTCCAGTCGCGTCGACCACCAAGAGGGTGGCGTCCACCGATGTCGGAGACACCACTGGCGCTTCCCCGCAGGGGCCGTAGTACACCTGGATCGTGCCGTGGCTCAAGGTCACAGAGACGGTCGGGGCTGGATTAGTCTTCACCACGAATTGGAGTGCGACTTGGGAACTCACCTGAGAATTCGCAACGGTTGCGGTTAGTTGCACGGACTCCGCCGCGCTGTCGGTCACCGTCACTTTGGCGTACCCGTCAGCGGTGGTCGCCGCAGATGCCACGGACAAACGAGCGCTGCCCGTGACGGCGAACTGAACGGTACCGTTGGCCACGGGAGCCCCACAGCCATCCATCAACTGAGCCGACACCATCCACTCGGTGGCACCGCTCCCACTCGACCCTTGAGTCGGTTGCGGAGTCAGCGTCAGAGTCGGCTGAGGCAGGTCTGCGGGTTCGACCGACACGGCGGCGACAGCTGAGTTCGTGATGTCTGTGTCCGCGATGGTGGCAGTCACACTCGGAGTGGTGCTCCAGTTCTCCTGCGAGACATCCAGCCCGAGGGTCACTGTCGCGACACCGTTGGCATCTGTCGTCACCTTCGACGCTCCCGAGACGATCACGAAAGGAGCGTCTGCTGTGACGTCGACAGTTTGACCAGGAAGGCGGGTCCCCGTCGTGTCAGTGACCGTGACGGTCGCCGTCACCGAATCGGGATCCAGGCGCGGTGCGGTCTGACAGGCGACTCCGATCACATGGATGGTGGTCGCAGACAGGGTCACCGTCAGCGAACCGGGCGTGCCCTGGACCACCAGGTCAGTCACAGTCGGCTGGGACTCGTTGCCCGCGCTATCCGTCGCGGTGACCGAAATCTTCGTCGTCACCGCGAAGTCCGGGGTCGGGATCAACCACACGCCGTCGGAATCGGCTGTCGTCTGTCCCAGGACCACGCCCTTCGAATCCTTGACCACGATCCAACTGAGTGACTCAGCCGTACCCGCGATCTGTGTGGAGTCGGCGGCTTTGACGACCGGAGCGGCAGGAGGTGTCAGGTCCCAATACTTCGTCGTAGGCAGGCCGCCAATCGTCCACTGTGCCTGAACCGGGCCGTCAGCAGCGTCAGACGGTTTCGCCAGCGTCCAGGTGCCGTCATCGGCAGCCTTGGCTTCAGCCTGGTTGGTGGTCCCATCGGCTTTCGTGTACGTCACCTGGACCGTTGTGCCCGCTGGTGAGGTGCCGCTAAGTCCCGCCGCTGAGGCCTTGTCGATCGAGGGGCCTTGGACGGCCGGGTTGCCGACCGTGACGAGAATCGGGCTGCCGGTGAAGTCCGCAGCCTTGTCGCCCTTGGCGTCTTGGGTGTACACGCTCAGAAGGTAGACACCCTCCTGGTCAGTGGTGAAGGTAGCTTTGCCGCTGCCACCGCGGATGGGGAGCACGGTGTCGACCTGGAAGGGACACGGCGAGCCGTCCAAGGCGTGGCATTCGTACGAGGCGTCGTAGTCTGCCGGTTGACCAGTCCCGTCCGTGACCGTCAACAGCAGGATTCCCGTCCCACCGGCCTCGATATTCAAAGGCGACGGACTGACCGAGAAGGTCGGCTCATCACCGGCTGCCGGGGCTACGAAGGAAGTCGTCCCCGTCAGACTCCACGCGGTTCCATCCGACTTCGACCCGGTTGCTGTGATGTCCAACTGGCCCGCTTCGAGGGAGGTCACCGGCACAGAGACCGTACCACCCTGGCCTGTCACGGCGACCTTTTGGCCATGTCGCCACGAGAATGTGACCGACGCGCCCACAACCGGGGTGTTGTTGGCGTCAAGGGCAGTCAACGTCGCCGTCTGCTGGGCCACGCCGTCGGCGGCGACGCCTGCATCCTGTGTCACCACCAACGTACTGGTGGTCGGGTCAACGTCGCCCGATGTCTGATCAAAGGCGATACTCACCGGTGAGGCCGGAACGAAACCCACGGCTGTCGCTGACGCGTCAACCGATTCTCCGACAGTGTCGGTCACGGTGACGGACGCCACCCCGGTGGAATCGGTTGTGGCTGACGAGGAGGAGAGCTTGGCTTGACCTGTGACGGTGAAATGCACCGCGGTCTGAGCTTGGGCGATCCCGCAGACGTCGAACAACTCGGCGGTCAGTGTCCAGGACGCCAGGCCGTCGGCTGTCACATTGGACCCGATCGTCGGCTGGGCATCAAGGCGGACCTGCGCGGGAGGCGGAGTCTGAACATTCATGACACTGATTTCGATGTCAGCCGAACCGGCGGCCGTGGAGCCTTCAACGGCGGCGTTCACAGTGGCGATGGCGCCGCTGGTGGTCGCGGCGGCCCGGTCGACGGTCAGTGTCACTTCTGCCATTCCGGTGGAGTCGGTGGTCACTGTCGAGTTTCCGGAGGTGATGACCAGGGGTGTGTCCACAGTCACGTCCACTGCCTGGCGGGCGAGCGGCTGACCGGACTCATCGGCCACGAAGACCGTCGCCGTCACAGACGATGGGGTGACATCTGGACCCGAGCCACACGGCAGGTGTCCCACCATGACCTCGGTGTCCGACAAGGTGACGGTCACCTGCGCCGCTTTGGGCACCACGGACTGCAAGGTGGCGGATGTCGGCTGGGACTGATTGCCCGCCGCATCAGTGGCGGTCACTTGGATCGCCCCGGCGACAGCCTTGTCCGGTGTGGCCATCAACCAGTCTCCCTTGGAGTCTGCGGTGGCATCGGCCAAGGCCGTGCCATCCGAATACGTGGCCACCACATGGCTGCCAGGTTCTGCCGTACCAGAAATTTGCGAGCTATTTGCCGCGGAGACCACCGGTGCATCCGGTGCGGTCACGTCGAGGTCGGCAAACGTGGTATCGGACATTTGTCCAGAGTTGTCGACGGCCACCGCCGCCAGGACTCCGTCCACTGCGTCGGACGGGGTGTCAGCGGTCCATGTGCCTTGGGCGTTGACGGCTGCGTCGATCGAGGTCGACTTGCCACCGGTTTGCGGATAAGTCAACGTCACTTTGGTGCCGACCTGAGCCGTGCCCGCGATCAGTGTCCCATTAGCCGTGGTGACGCTGGGAGCTGTCGGCCAGGCGGAGGAACCTTTGACCGTGATGGTGACGTTGGTCTGGCCATAGGTCAGCACGCTGCCGTCGGAAGAATACGTGGTGGCAGTGACCTCGATCTTGTTCGGGCCCTGGGCCAGAGGCACGGTCGGGGCGCAGGACCACTTGCCCTGGTCATTCGTCGTCGCCTGGCAGATGGGCGCCCAAGGGTCCTCGAAGTAGACTCCGACGGGCTGGTTTCCCACAGCGGCGCCCTTCGAGGTGGTGACCATGCCGGAGAAACCAGGTTGCGTGGTGGCGACTGTCGAACCATCCCCCGGGATGACGGTCACAGTCCAGGTCGCCGATGTGGCGGCTTGATTGATGGTGACCACTCCGAACCGGGCGATGCTGGTCGCGGTATCGGTCGCCATGACGCACATCTGCAAGGTTTGGGAGGTGCTGGCCGCGTTCGGTCCCACGGTGACCGAGACGTCAGCTGGACCGGTGCCTGAGGTTGGATCGGCACTGGCCGCATTCGACGGTTGAGGGTCGGAGCACGAGCCGAAGCCGCGTACTACCCAATTCTCATTGGCCGTTGCGGGGATATGGGTGACCACCGTGCCACCCTGAGATGGGGCATTGACAGTGCCGAAGTCATCCGGCGCGTCATTGACAGGCACACATGCCTGGTACGTGGGGTCCCACACCGTGGTCACAGCCGGACATGTCACGGCTGAAGAATCGGTGTACAACCCGGTGGCACCGGCGTACTTGTCGAAGATCGCGACCTTGGAACCCGCGGACGCGAAATCAATCGTCACGCCCATAATCGTCGCCGAATGAGCAGTGAAGGAGAAAGGCTGGTTGGGATCGGCCCGGTACTGTGAAGCTTTATTGTTGGCGCAGGTGGCGTCACAGGAACGGTCGTCTTGGGCAGCCGATTGGATCATGCCCGCGATGTCAGCATCAGAGGTGAACAGATCAGCGGGAGTGAGGCTCTTGCCCGTATCCAAACGTACGTTGAGAGCGTCTTGGGCGACCAGGGTGGACCCACCAGATGTTCCTCCGGGCTGCAGAAGGGAGGACTGCAGGGATAGGACATTGGAGAAGTTCGCCCCGACGTCGGCCGTCAGGTCGAATGCGACATTCGATGTGGGGAAATTGCTGTAATCGGGAATTCTCCCGGGGCCTTGTTGCACGGATGCGCCCGAGTCATCGGTCCATGACACGGCGTCGCAGGTGACAGGCCAAGCTGTGGGATCGGTTCCCTGGGAACCATCCGCGTTCCAGTACGTGACACCGCCTAATGCATCCTGGATAGCGCGAAACTGGTTGTTGAGCTGGCTTTCGAGGGAGGTGTCGGCCAGACCTGAGACCGACACGCGGGTCACCTGGGTACATCCCTTGGCGCCCTCCAGATATTCAGTGGAGGTGGCGAAGGTCAGTGGGTTGACGGTGTACGTCTGATCGGGCACGGTCTTTCCGGACGTGGCGGTGGCGGTTGTGGCCGGGGCTTTCGCCAGGGCGGTCACAGCAGAAGTGGCGGCTGAGGCTGAGTCCGACTCGGTGGCGCTGGCGTCGGGCGTGGAAGACGCTGGATTGGCCGCGCTGATCAAACTGGCGACTCCGGCCACCGCGCTGGGATCGGCGGTGGGTGTACTGGCCGCCTGTGAAGGATCGGTCAATGTTTTCGTGGAGGACGCCCCTGTGGACGTGGAGTCTTTCGACGTCGCTGGTGCAGCCGTGGGATTTGGCTGACTGGTTGGGTCAGCGTACGCGCTCAACGCGACACTCCCGAAAGTCAGCCCTACAGCCGCGACAAAAGCGACCAAAGCTCCGCCCCTGCGATGCTTATGGGTTATACGAACCACCGTTGCCACCTCCCTTTATGCTCTCCCCCCGGGGCAGAGCAAAGCGCCAGAATTAACAATACGGCATCAGCTTTGGCTACGCCAGACGATGTCAACGGCTAACACGGGCATACCGCCAAATCCTCAGGTAATGAGGCAACTTCTTAGAAATCTTGCCCATTTTCCGGTCAAAAAGGCCCTCTTTTTCAGGTGTGGTCATCCAGAATCTGGTCATCACCGTGCGATACGATGAGGCGTTAGCCTGGTCCAGGGTTAGCACCGGGACATGAGGATCACGATGCACATGCGTGTGAGAGCCGTACGGGAATGAGCCAGCCACCCACTGACGAAACTAGTGTGTGCCCTCGTCCGTGGGCTGCGGTCTGGTCGATGCTGGTGGGGTTCTTCATGTTGATGATGGACATGAGCATCGTCTCTGTCGCGAATCCTTCGATCCAGATCGGACTGGATGCCTCGCTGACGCAGACGATCTGGGTGACGAGCGCGTACCTCTTGGCCTTGGCCGTGCCTTTGCTGCTGGCCGGACGCCTCGGTGACCGCTTTGGCCAGAAGACCATGTTCATGATCGGGATGGCGCTGTTCACCGTCTCGTCGGCGTGGTGCGGACTGGCACCCAACATCGGCACGCTGATCGCCGCGCGGGCCCTCCAGGGAGTGGGTGGGGCGTGCATGTCGCCCCAGACACAGGCAATGATCGTACGGATTTTTCCGCCGCACCGGCGTGGAGCAGCCATGGGACTGTGGGGATCGGTGTCCGGGATCGCCATGCTGGTCGGGCCTATTCTCGGCGGATTCCTCGTACAATTCTCGGGCTGGCAAGCCATTTTCTTGATCAATATCCCTGTTGGCGTCATCGGATTGGTCCTGGCTTGGCGTTTCCTGCCGAAATGGACGACCAGGCGACCGCGCTTCGACTGGATCGGCGTGCTGCTCTCTGGAATGGGCATCTTGCTCATTGTCTTTGGCCTGCAAGAAGGGGTGGCCCACGATTGGGGCCGCGTGTGGGGACCCATCACCATCGTCGAGGTGATCATCGCAGGCGTGGTTCTCGTGGCAGTGTTCATCGTCCACCAGGCCAAGGCACGCAATCCGCTCATCCCACTGCGGCTGTATCGCGACCGCGACTTCTCCCTCGGGTCCAGCACCATGTTCCTGATCGGGATGGGCATCACGGGCATGTCACTGCCGTTGCTGTACTTCATCCAGGTGGCCCGGGGACTGGAACCGATGATGTCGGCAGTGTTCATGATGCCCTCGGCGGTGGTCGGCGGGGTTTTGGCGCCCCTGGTCGGCGGCAAGGTGGTCGGACGGGTCGGGGCCAATCGGGTGGCACTCTTCGGCCTGACCATGATGGCCGGGGCGATGGCGTGGTACACCATCTACCTGACACCCACCTCGAACATTTGGCTGGCCATCCTGCCCGGTCTCATCGCGGGGTTGGGGAATGCCTGCATGTGGAGCCCGGTGTCCATGTCGGCCACCCACCACATTCTCCCGCCAGACGCCGGTGCAGCCTCGGGGCTGTACAACACTGGACGCCAAGTCGGCTCGGTCCTCGGATCGGCGCTGATGAACACCCTCATGAACACCCGTTTGGTTGCCCACGGCATCGACCCCAGCATCGCCTCCCACCACACGACCCTGACCCCCGAGCAGTCGGCCGGGTTCTCGCTGGCCATGGCTGACTCCATGTGGTTGCCCTTCGGCGTCTTCGCCGGCGGGGCACTCCTGGCCATTTTCCTCACCGGCCAAGCCGGACGACCACTCAGCAGTACGGGCGGTGAACCTCACGATCCCGCGGGCACTCCGGGCACAGGAGATGTGCCGGCATCAAGGAAGTCCAGCAATGGACATTAAATACGGATCCAGCGGTCGCTTGCGTCGCGAGCTGCGTACCGGCGGGTAGGACTGGGGAGGTGCGATGAGCGGGCAGGTGGCATGACAGCAGACTGGACATCAAATACGGATCTAGCGGTTGCTTGCGTCGCGAGCTGTGTACCGGCGGGTAGGACTGGGGAGGTGCGATAAGCGGACGGGTGGTCTGACGGCAGACTGGACATCTGCTGGGCAACCACCCGAGCCAGCGTACCTGCTCCCGGACGCGGAGAAGGCCGGGGTATGGCACCTGGTCGGCATGGGTGGGCTCGTTCCAGGGGCTAGACTTACCCGGTGTCAGCGGCTGAGCAGCTGCGTCCTGCGGGAATCCGGGGATGCGATGAGGACGCGCGGCAGTACGACTAGGAGCGACCAGGAGGAATCATGGCACAACGTACATTGGTTATACTCAAGCCTGATGCTGTCCAGCGGGGGCTGGTGGGCAGGATCATCCAGCGACTGGAGGACGCTGGTCTGAAGATCGTGGGGACCCGGATGACGATGGTGGACGATGCTCTGGCGAGGAAGCACTACTCCGACTTGGAAGAACGGATCGGGGCGCCCGCTTTCGAGGCCGTGGTGGACTACGTGAAGTCGGGTCCGGTGCTGGCCCTGGCTGTTGAGGGTTGCGAGGCGGTGGCAGTGGTCCGCAAACTCATCGGAGCCACATCGCCACGCGACGCCAATCCCGGGACGGTCCGGGGGGACTTCTGCCACCATTCGCCCAAGCCCGACCAGATTCCAGTACGGGCGATCTTCAACCTGGTCCATGCGTCCGGATCCGCCGAGGAAGCCGAGCAAGAACTCGCCCTGTGGTTCGACGACACAGATATATATACGTACGCAACGTGCGCCCAAGGGTTCACGTTCTGATCAGAGCCGGGAGACGGCACACGAGGTGGTCGTCGCTACGCACCTGAGCCGTCAGCAACTGCGGACGATGGCCTGTTCGCAGAGGGTCCTCAAGGCGCGGACGGCCGGACCATCGTCCAAGCCGCTCAGGTACGTGGCGGCTTCATCAGCCCAACGCTTCACATGGGCGCGTGCCTCGGCGACGGCGGGGTGGACTCGCAACAGGTCCAATGCTTCAGGCAGGTCGGCTTCGGCGACGGGGCGGGCCAACAACTCCAAGAGCCGGGCATCTTCGTCGCGCTGCTGGCGCTGGACGAGCAATGTGGCCACAGTGGGAACCCCTTCGCGCAGATCGGTCCCGGCCTGCTTGCCCGACTCGTCGCTCAAGATATCCAACAGGTCGTCGGCAAGCTGGAATGCCATGCCGAGCCTCTCGCCGTACTGGGTCAGCGCCTCGACCTGATCACCGGGCAGGCCAGCGAAAGTGGCGCCGTATCTCGCGGCGGCGGCGATCAGGGCGGCGGTCTTGTTGGAGACGACGGCCAGGTGATGGGTGAGGTCGTCGACATCTGGTTCCGGGCCCTTCATCTCTCCGATCTGGCCCTGGACCAGCCGGGACAGCGTCTTCGCTTGATAAGTCATGAACTCTTCGCCCAGTTTGGCGCCCACGAGCGAGGCCTGGGCGAGCATGAAATCGCCCACCATGATGGCCACCGAATTGCCCCACTTCCGGTGAGCGGTCGGCCCGCCGCGACGAAGGGCGGCCTCGTCCATAACATCGTCGTGGTACAGGGACGCGACGTGGGTCAACTCCACGACGACGGCTGCGCTGATCAGGCCCTCCTCGTCCACCGACCCTGATTCCAGACCCAGCCCGCCGGCCGCGAAGACCAGCGACGGACGGAACAGCTTGCCGCCGGCATCGATCAGATAGGTCGCCACCTCTTCGACGAAAGAGTACGGCGTACGCAGCGTCTCCTTCAAACGGACCCCAACACGCTCATTGTGCTCGGCGATCCATTGCGCGAATGCTTCGTCCGTCAGGGACAATGTCTCCACTTTCTCTTCGACAACTCGCCTAGGTTCCACTGGGGATGACGAAGGTCGCGGCAGACTGCAGCAGGTCCAGCAACGGCCCTGGCACGAGCCCCAAGCCGATGGTTCCGATGATGCAGATGATCAGGACGATCCACGAAGGCACGCCGATTGGGGCCACCTCTGCCCGGTCCGGGTCCTCACCAGCCTGCTGGAAGAACATGACCTGGATCACACGGATGTAGATGTACACCGCGACCAGCGAGCCGGCGATCGCCACGAGGGCGAGCCACCAGAAGCCACCGCGCCAGGCGGCGGCGAAGGCGGCGAACTTGCCGATGAAACCAGCGGTCAGGGGAATCCCAGCCAGGGACAACAGGAAGATCAGCATCGCGATGCCGATCACTGGATGTTTGCGCCCCACCCCGGCCCAGGCATTGAGGTCGGTCACCTCATGGCCCTGGGAGCGTATCAGGGAGACCACAGTGAAGGCCCCGATCGTTGCGAAACCATAGGCGACAAGGTAGAACAGTATTGATGCCACAGAACCGGCCTGGCCGGATGCCAGATTGTTGCCCAAGGTCACAGCGCCAACCACCGGCACCAGGACGAACCCGGCATGGGCGATGGAGGAGTACGCGAGGATGCGCTTGACGTCGGCCTGATTGATGGCGATGATGGCGCCCACCACGATGGTCAGGATGGCGACCGCCGCCAGGATCGGCTGCCAGGTCCACCTCATTCCGCCCAAGGCTACGTAGAACAATCGCAGCAGTCCGCCGACGGCCGCGATCTTCGTGCACACACTCATGAAGGCTGTCACGGGCGTCGGAGCGCCCTGGTAGACATCCGGCACCCAGGAATGGAAGGGGACGGCTCCGATTTTGAAGAGCAGGCCGACGGCGATCAGAGCGAGCCCACCCAAGAGCAGGGGGTCGGCTCCGGCGGTGAAGCTCACACCGGCGGCGATCTTGTCGTACGAGAAACCGCCGGCGAATCCGAACAGGAGTGCCACGCCGAACAGGAAGATCGCCGAGGCGGCAGCTCCCAGCAGGAAGTACTTCAGCGCTGCTTCCTGGGAGACCAAACGGCGATGCCGGGCCAGGCCGGACATGACGTACAACGGAAGGGAGAGGATCTCCAGGCCCACAAACAAGACCAATAGGTCGTTGGCACTGACAAGCAACGCCATCCCAGCGATGGAGAACAAGGCCAGCGGGAAGACCTCGGAATGGACCAAGCCCGCCTCAGCAGCGTCCGTCTCGGCCTGGGAACCGGGGATGGCGGCTGCGCTGGGAGTGAACGCCGTGGCACCTGAGTGGACCCGGCGCTCCGCGAAGCCGATCACCGAAATCAGCCCGAAGCCGAACAAGATGGCCCACATGGACTGGACCGGGCCGTCGACGAGGACTGTGCCCGAAACGATGGATGTGGAGCTGGCCTGAACGGGATCGACCAGGCCTTGTCCTGCCGTGCCCCAGCGCCAGGCGATCACCGCGATGGCCGCGGCGAGGCCGACGACGGCCACCACGACCTGGGTGGCGAAACGCACGGACCGGGCGACGAAAGCCTCGACCAGGATGCCGACACAGGCCGCCCCGAGGACGATCAGGAACGGCGTGAGGAGGAGGTAGTCCAGGGTTGGAGCGGTGAATGAAAGCGGAGTCATCATCGACCTTCCTCAATGTGAGCCACCGGGTCGGTCGCAGAGGCGACCGTCATGTAGTAGTCAGTTGTCGGAGCGATCTCCTCCAAGGCCGGCCGGGGCCAGAATCCCAGGATCAGGAAGGCGCCGACCAGGGGGATGAGCGCCCAGCGTTCCCGCCAGTTCAGATCGGACGTGAAACGTTCCTTGACCACATCGGTGGTCGGACCGGTCATGATTCGCTGGTAGGTCCACAAGATGTACACCGCGGCCAAGACCGTCCCGATCACGGCTATCCCGGCGATCACGGGGAAGCGCCCCCAGGTGCCAGCGATGGCCATGAACTCCGAGACGAACGGTGATGTCCCCGGCAGCGCACACGAGGCCAAGCCCGCGACAAGGGTGAACCCGGCTGCCAGAGGAGCGATGTTGACCACCCCCCCGAAATCGTCCACATTCGCCGAACCCCGTCTGACGATCAGGTATCCGACCACCAGGTACAACGCTCCGGTCGCCAAAGCGTGATTGACCATGTAGAAGATCGAGCCGGTCAGGGCTTGGCTGGTCAGGGCGAAGATGCCCATCACCATGAAACCGAAGTGCGAGATCGACGTGTACGCGATCAGACGCATCAGGTTCTTCGAGCCG
>Ga0123354_10004742_pt1 | contig 19414 bp, 12 predicted proteins | sample TergutLab28metaG_2_FD_97872 | JGI IMG/M metagenome (GOLD analysis project Ga0123354, IMG submission 97872) | Labiotermes labralis P4 segment gut microbial communities from Petit-Saut dam, French Guiana - Lab288 P4 | ecosystem: Host-associated > Arthropoda: Insects > Digestive system > Gut ...
CCCTAGTCAGGGGTTCTGGAGGCAGCTGTAATTTCGTACAAGAAATTTCATTTCATATAGTAAAATTTTCTTAATTTTTGGTACTTTAAGACTATTTATGATGACAACCAATTTATTTGTCATTGCTAATGTAAAACAATTGCGAATCTAGGTAGTTTTAGGATTTTACTGCCTTTTTTCTAAACATTGTGGGGTGTTGGCATCCTAATTCAGCAATTTTTAACAGTTTTCACAGTCAGGTTGAGTTTGGCACGATTTTGGAGGGCCTTCAGAATTTCGGGGTGGTTTGAACCCACCTGTCGGTACACCACTGCTTTACCCCAACTTGGATCCAACCTGATTACTTGCTAAATGAAAGTTTTTTTCAGTACTAAACTCAGCAGCTATACAGGGCATTATATCACCCCCTCCAATTTAAATTCTGTAGTCATAATACCATTAATAATACTAAGCAGCTAAATTCACTATATGGTGAAGTAAGGAAGTGCCAGAACAACAGAATGTCATTATGTTCTGTTAATGCTACATACTTAGCATTGCTATGTCTATTTTAATGGCAAGTTGCCACACTGCTGGTCAGTATAAACACATTGGATGTTGTGTGACATTTGAGATGCAACGAAGGCAAACATCAAGTATCTCCGAAAGATTGGTTGACTCTGACCAATCTATAATAAGCCATACCCCAGAAGACTGGAACTCCGTCAGCAATACTGTGGCAACCGTAAACCTCAAGTAAACCCAAAGTTTGCAGCAGCACAGCCACAGAGACAGCTCACTTACTTACTTACCCCATGAAGCAGAGTCCTTCTTGAAAAGCTAACCATTTGTCAGCTAGTCAAGAAATTTCCTGCACTTTATGGAACCCGAAGGTTCATTACTACATTCACAAGTGCCTGCCACCTGTCCCTATCCTGAGCCAGCTTGATCCAGTCCATACCCCCACACTCCAGTTCCTAAAGATCCATCTTAATATTATCCTCCCATCTATGCTTGGGTCTCCCAAGCGGTCACAGAGAAATCTTACTGTGTAGTAAGTGGTCTAAGCTGAATGCTCAACCAGTTATACGTGCATATAGGGAAACACACTGCTGCAGTTCATTCTAGACTAAGATAGTTTAGTGACTGCTAAACACAAGTAATGGACAGAAGAATTTATATTTGTGAAATCTGGGGAGTCCTGTATCGACTTTTCCTCAGCTTACTTCTATAAGGTATGTGTTGACAGATAAAGAATTAGAACGTATGAAATAATTTTAATAAAAAGATTCAGAATGGAACAAAGGGAGTTTACCAAAAGTTATCAGAGCTCTTCAGGATTGATTATATATATATAATGTAATATTATTAAGATGTCAAAATAGCAGAATTCAGCAGTCAATAAACTTGTACATTATTATGGGGGAGCTTGTGATTATTACAACAGTGGTGTGCATACAGCCTATCGGAAATGTGTGAAGACACAGGAATTTTCAAAAGTAGTCCATGACGTAGCTGATGCTGATTCTTAACCTTTGTGCGGCTGGGTTGGTATTTAAATTTTAGTGCAAGGTTTATGAAAAACATATTATTTGAATAGCAACAGATAATACTGTGAAACACTGCATTTTGTAGAAAATACAACTGATATTATACAGCAAGTAAATGCAGTAGATTTTTTTGTTGTGTACATATAGAGAATGAATCTTGAGGGTGTTTTATAGAAACGCAGGTCTTTTAAAAGTTACCACAAAGCAGTACAAGTAAGCAATTGTGAGAATATGGAAAAGATAACTAAAAAGATCTAGAAAGATATACCAGGATAGAAACTGTATATAGCTTCCACTTGACAAGGCTACTTTCAATCAGCATTGGTTGTACTTGACCAACATCCTTTTTCACTACAGACCCAACAGAAATGTGTTAACAGTCTGCTGTAACCATATGATACATGCTGACATGTCCTTTAGAATGTTTAACAGCCCAGCTGTTAACAGTATCCACAGTAATAACATAAACTGAAATTTGCATTTCTAAATTACTTTAGTAAGCAAAAGCTATGCATATATGCACTTACAAAAAACATATAAAATCAAGCATTCTTAACACACTTAAGAAATGAATGCAATGAATTTAAATATGTGAAAAGTTCAATAATAAAATAGTGACAGCTTGGTATGGTTATGTTATGGATCACCATGTAATACTGTATTAATTAATTACTGTGAGCTGTGTCATGCCAAGCACATAACAACTAATAAAAAAAGATAAAACACAGCATCAGATTTATTTAGCACACCTGAAACCTACAGCACAGTTTTACTAAACACTAACCTTACACATCACACACCAAGCATTAAAAGCATCTTTACCTGTTTGTTGATCAACAGGCATGCCAGCAGTTCCTTCAGGACGCCCATTTTCATCTTCAGTACAAGCAGGTTTTATTTCCATAACAGAAGCAGAAATGCTCTCAACATTATCACTGGTTTTCACTACAGGTACAACATGTGCATCCAAAACAGATGGCTGAGCCTGGAATGGAAACATCACAAATAATGTACCTAATGTATTAACTTATCATGTAACTCGGTTTTGACATTACTGACAATTACAATAAAGTCTTCTTTAAGGGGGCGGTCGCGCGAAAACTATTTTCTCATCTACTTCAATTACAATGACGCATTCAGTACATCACTTTCTCCCCCAGAATCTGAACACTGTTAACATGTTTGTTTATACTACCACGTGTAAGTCAACCTAACCTAACTTCCGCACCTCACCTTCCATTCATTACGCTGGATCATTTTCCCTGATGTATCAACTTTCGGTTGTTGGAAAAATAGTCGCAACGGATCTGAATCACCCTTATCTTCAGTACAATTTATTTCGGACAGTTCTTTAAGCACTTTATCAGAAACTGACCACGTACCCCATCCATGTTCATCAATTTCGTACAATTTATATTCATCTTCCATCATTTTGTACATAAAGCACATCACTTCAGTTTTCGTGATAGAATTTTATCCTGCATTTTCCACGCCCAGTGTAAGTGTGACACTGACACGCACATTTGCGAATCTACACTATTACGAACCCTTGTCTGGCGGTAAACAAACGTGATGAGCTAAATGGCGTGTTATGACATGAAGTACTAGACACAAATTTAATTTTCACCATCCTTACGAAAATTATCATTATATCAAAACCGCGTCAAGAAATATCTACATGCTCATTCCTTTTATTTTTATTAATGTGAAGTTAATGTTGTATAGCCTACTGTTTGTAATAATTTATAATTGATTATGACTTGTTCTGTATCCAAACGTATTAACCCCTTCTGGACTCATATGTGGGTGTGTGGGATACCGTAGGGTTGTTATGGAACAACTACAGTAAACATACAGTGCTACTTATTTAAGTCTTCGTAACTCGTACAGTTGAGCATTGCAGCAGAAGAGCCGCGACATACCTCGCGTCTGTTACTGTTCTCGCTCACACCTATGAGTTATAACCGGCGAGCGCGTAATGTTACTGCGCGCGGTGTAGAACTTGTGCTCTATCGGGGTTGCTCTCGCGCTTGGTACCAATATATATGATCTGTGGTCCAAACCGAGAGCTAGATAAGGATGGGTATGCTGGGCCCCCTTCTGAATATGAAGAGTGATCTATCGGTCAGGAACGGAGTCCTGCTATATAAGCAGCTCATCCGGCCCCTGATGGACTATGCGTGCCCCGCGTGGAGGTCCGCTGCCCGCTCCCATGTCCGGAGGTTACAGGTGTTACAATCCAAGTGTCTTCGCCTCGCTGCTGGTGCCCCTTGGTACGTAACAGACAGACACACGAGGATTTGGGCGTTCCGCTGTTTGCTGACCACACCAGAGCCCCGACCGAGAGTTGTGACTCAAAGTTAGCTGATATGGGGAACCCCCTAGTACGGCAACTCGGCAGATATTTACGCTGACCGAGGGTTGACCCCGTCGCCTGACGCGGAAGCCAGGGGCGGCAGGGGACAGCAAGCCAGTCGAGGAATTCGCCCGCGATGGCCAAGTCGACAAAACGAATCGCGTTCGGCGCTGAACAGTCGAGAGCCATTCCGTTACCCTGACTGTGGTTTCCGTGATTTTCCTCAGTTGTGAGGCAAATGCCAGGGTATTCGATGCAAAGTCGCGGTACGGCCCGCACTCCCCTCCCCCAGGCGCGGCGGCTGCACCTAAGCGCCTGACAAACGTCGCATAACTCCAGTATGCGACAGAGCCAGCCTGGACTCGGAACCCAGACAGACAGCCAACCAACCAAAGCTTATCCCTCCCATACTTAGTCCAGGGCAACCTAGGTCCTAGTCTTTGGCACAATCGGTCAAGGCCCTCAGCCTGACTTCCAAATCATTAGCGTTAGCATATTCCCCTGGTAGAGTTTAGGTGTCTGTAACTGAGCCCAGCAATGCGGTCAAACGTAGGAATGGCTAACAGACAGGGGGACGTTATTCTTTGTTGACAGGAGCGTGACTTTGAAGAAGTGGCTGTGCCAGGTGCTGATGATGCTTGAAGGGTTGCAGCAGAAGTGATTTGATACGGTGCCACGTTTATCATCAGCATCATCTTTATCAGAGACATCAGTACCATGGATATCAACAACAACAATAATAACAATAATCACAAACCCACCCCCCACAGCAATGCCAGCATTTACCAAGAAATTTGAGAGACTACCAGCAGCTACCCAAACCTTCTAGCAATTAGGAACAGTTTTATTTAATATGACCTTTTACAGATGGTTTGATGCAGGCTGTTATAATGAATCTGAAATGAGTTTACAGAGGTATATTTAGTATGTGGCCAGTTGCCATTGCAGCACTGTTCTTCCATGCCCTACGGAACCCTGAACTGTAGTTGTAGTTGGTCAATAACGATGTCCACATTAGTTGCAGAAACAAGTGCCTTGTAAGATGAATCTCGTCTTTCATGCAAGGGATTTTCCTAAAACCCCATATCTAGCCCTCTATGTGCATGTGCTACAAAACGTGTAGGTTTTGTGACAGGTCTATAACGAAGGGCATTCTACTTGCAGAACAAATTATCTTCTCAGGTGTATCTCGGATTCCGTTTGAAGGATTTTTCTGAAGCTCCATACTTTGCACTCTCCCTGCATGCCTTTTATGCTATGTAAGTTTGGTTGGGATCGTTCAGTAATGAAGGGCACTTTACTTTCGGAACAAAGTACCTTTTTGGCTGTATTTTGGCTTCTATTCCAGTCTCTCTCTCTCTCTCTTTTTGGGCAATTGCATAACTTGTTCCCTCTGTTCATGCTCTATAAGTGATTTATGTTTGTTTGCAATCTGTTGATAATGAAGTGCTCTTTATTTAGAGACAATGTACCTTGTTGGCTTATCACGGCTTTCATTTGTGGGATTCTTTTGAGACTCCAAACCTAGCATTCTCTGTTTGTTTAATGCCCAATTTCGATAAAACGCAATACGTGATAACTCTATGCAAAGCTGTTGTGTGGATGTGATTTTCATTAATGTGTGTTCACAGAAATATATTATTTACTCCTGGGCGTAAAGAGAAATTTTTGTGTATTATCTATGCATACAGACCGATTTTGATTAAACTCAGTATGTAATATCTCCATGCAACACTGTTGTGCAGATTTGACTTTTACTAATATGTAAAGATGTACTTTACTCAAGGGCGCAAATAGAAAATTTGCTTGTATCTTCTGTTTCCTGACCCATTTTGACAGAATTCCATATATGAAGCCTCCATGCAACTCTACTGTGTGGGTGTGATTTTCTTTCACATGTGTTCAGAGAAAGATATACTCTCCTCTTCATTGACTGCTCTTGAACTGCCGTGATTTTCATTGAAATCTGTAGAAAGACATACTTTACTTAAAGATGGAAACAGAGATTGGCTCTTATTTTCTACAACTCTGGCTGCGTTTCAATAAAACTCACAATATAACAGCTACATAAAATACTCATGTTGATGTGTTATTTGTTAGAGCCTGTGCATTGAAAGATGTGTATTTCTGTATAGGGTAAATTGCAGTTTGAACATATTTACAACATTTCCTGACAAATGTCCCTGAATCTCGGAATACTGTCTTAGTGCATTACTCTTCAGTTGGTGTAAGTTTCATTAATATCACTGCTTATAATGCTGCAATTTACTCTGTAGCGCAAAGAGAAATTTGCACCTGTTTTCTAAATTTCTGACCTGATATCAACAAAACTTGGCATAACATGTCTTCATACAACGTGCTTGAAAGGATGTTTGTTCTCAAACACTGGTGCAAAAAAGGCTGTACCTTATGTGGGAGCATAATTAGAAATTTGATCTTATTTTCTTAATCTCACCTGATTTCCATAAAGGTCTGTATACTATATCACTGTTGATTGCTCTCGAATTGATGTGATTTTCACTGAAATTGCTGCATAGATAGCTGTACTTTAATCTTTGGCGTTAATAGATATTTTCTAGCATTTTACATATTTCTCACCAGATTTCAATAACATTTGGCATGTGATTCCTGCAAGCAATTCACTTAAGTGGATGCAATTCTGATTACAAGCAGTGCATAGAAGGTTTACTTTAGTCTTGGGCCCATCCTTTTTGTATTCTATTCTATTCTGGTATTTTTAAAAAACTTTATAGTCATACTGAGTACAAACCTGATAGGGAATGTCTATGAAAAGTACAGCAATATATTCTACGCTACATTTTCAGCACAAATACGACCTTCATTTGATCCAGTGCAGCGTTGGTAAGCAACCCAAGAAAAAACTAAACACTTTTCATGTTGGCCATTATATGTACGTCATTTCAAAAGTTCTACACACTGCGCTTGCGCGGCCAGTATGATGATGAAATCGTTCTGATTTTCGCAACAGTTGTGAGCCAGACTTCATTAAAGAATATTGTATGCATATTGGCAGGCTACGTGGTCCCTGTTCTGCAAAACGGAGCCTTGAAATTGAAGAAGAAAGTGACTGGAGTCAGATCTCGTGCAGTGACCAGCGATCATACATTAACCTTTTGACGCCTAATGTCAACCGCACCGCTAACCTCTAAAGTTGCATTTTATATATTTATTCAACAAATATAGGTACTGAACATTTTAAACATGGTATATAATCTCCGTTTTTTTCTCTTCAAATGCAGTTTGTTTCATAATTCTAATGTATTTGGTTCCTGTATTATTCACATTTTATATACAGGTCTGCCAAAATTTAAAAAATAATTCTGGCACCAAAAGGTTAATGCGCGGCCTCATGCCTCACTCAGGTGCAGTATCGGAAATTTTGGAAATGTGCTTCCCCACCTGCCATACAGTCCCCACATGAGCCCACCAGTCTTTGACTTGCTCCCAAAATTGAAGAAACCACTCTGAGGGAAACGCTTCAGAAGCATTGAAGAGGTGTCTAATGAGGTGACACGAGTAATCAGATGCATCAACAGTGAAGGCGTCCTGACAGGAATACAAGATTTGTCCAGATGTTGGACCGCTGTGATAAAGCACAATGGAGATTACAATGAAGGCTAGTAAATGTATTTTGCAAAAAAAAAAAATCATTTTTAAAGAGAAAACGTACAGTGTGCAGAACTTTTGAAATCACCCATTTACAACCAACATGAAGCATTATGAATGTATCAGCTGTGCCAGCTAAACAGTGCACTGTAACAGTTTAGGTTTCACAAAATTACACTCCACAAACAGAAATGGAAGAAATTAATAATGAGTCAGGCTTCTAAGTGTATGCCAACCTCATTCAAACAGATTCCAAGCTTTAAGTATTATTTCATAAAATATACTTTGCATTTTATTTATTATCTGTTCTTTCAGCAATTGGAGAATTGGAGTCAAATAAATGAAGGAAATGCATCCACCAAACCAGGAGACTAATGAAACGAGAAAAGAGACAAACAGGACAGCTTATTTTGTACGTGGATGAGAGGCAAAATTTAAGGTGCAGGATAATGAAGTACCACAGAAAATAAGATGAAGATGGTGTATTTTCAAATGATAACATCCAGAAAATTCTCGACAAATACAGACTTTCCAGGACGAATGATTATGTGCCATTTGCATTGTGTATGTGGAAGTGGAATTCTCTGTTGCATCTTTTGTGGCTGAGACATTCACTGGAACAAACAACATAAATATGTAATGCCACCACAGCCAGCACTGTACGTTCACCTTAATATGAGTACTTTGTAACTGTTACACACATATGTACACATACATACATACATACATACATACATACTGTTGAGTCTCTATAGTACATTAAAAGTTAATACCACTGTTACAGTTGCATGATCACTAGTCACACCATCACTCGCTTCTCACTTCGTTACACAGTGACTAGATCCAGGCTCACTTGTCAGCTTCCAAACGATCTCAGATTTGACCCGAAGTGCCCCAAACATAAACAGACATTACCAAACATAGTATGGGACCGCTGAAAACGCTGGGATGTACATACATGCATACATACATATATACATACACACACACACACACTCGTACATACATACATGCACAGATGGCCTTCTGTCATCAACACCAATGTCATTTTTGAGGTTCTCACAGTGGTGCTGCTGAAGATTCATGTCTTGTTGACTGTTATATTGTTTCATCAAGTAAACAGTTCCCAGTGTATCAAAGGATCATATTGTGCCTTCATCTTCAGTGTCAAGCTTGATTATGATGATAGCACTATGATCCTTCCAAACAACAAGAACTATGACATAGTACAACACAACACAAGACTTAAATCTCCATGCTAATGAATCTGTGGTTTCTAAGAAAGCATGGCAAAGGCAACCATTTGATGAACAGAGTAACTAACAGTTTTTCTAGGAAACCTCACTACAGTATGGAAACATACACATACAAAAGGTATGCATAACCAATTCATAATGTATATCTAAGCATGGATTATTAACCTTTACCTGATCATGGCATTTAAATTTTGGTACAATGGCTTATGAAAAACAGAAAAAGTTCAAATGAATGGCATTTTTTGGGACATAAAACATAGATGATGCAGCAAGTCTTCAAGTGCAGTAAATCTCCTTGTTGCTTAAATACAGAAAATGAATTTCAGGGGTGCTTTTCATGTGCACCTGAAAATGTGAACATGTCTTTTAAGGATTAGCACAAAAAAAAAATGCCTCCAGATGAAAGTTGTCAGCTAGGAAATGAATTCTAAAATTTTAACATGTTACTAGAGGTTTCCAACCAAGAAGTGTGGCAATAAATTCAACACAAAACTTACCAAACAAAGGGCATTAAACAGTCAACACAATGATTCATGTAGCCTCAGCTAATTTTAGTTTTCTTTTAGATATTTTCTTCAACAACTTTGTGAGTGACTTAGACTTCAGAGACTCCATACTTAATGACTTCTGCTTCTTTGAAATTGGTACTTCAAACTGGAACGGCAAAAAAATATATACATACACATACATGTATATTGCAAAACATGCATGCACACTTACATATCAAAAGGCATTACACACCAGTTGTCTTCCTGAAGGAGTAAGCATACATAAAAAATTATAATCTTATAACAAGTAATGGACTTATAAAATGCATATAAATCAGCTGAAGAATGTTAAACTAAAAAAAAAGTTCACAAATTTGGAAGAAGTGTAAAATGGCAAGGAAGAAGTGTAAAATGGCAAGGGGCAATACAGCAAACAGACACAAAATAAGGGTTGGATGCATCAGCGTACAGGCAGTTATACATAGGCTTCCCATAAGAGGACTGAATATACATTCCCACAGTAATCCACTCAGAATTTGCAAAATGCAGTAATGGAGGGAATCTTTCCTTACAAATATGCAGAATTCCACAACTGCTCTGATTATTATTACCACACATGTGATATGTGACAGGACTGACTATGCTAACCTAGGCAAGCAAGACTAGATTAGGTTAAGTAAGGTTATGTTAGATCACATTACACTGGTTTAGGTTAGCTGAGTTTGGGTTATGTTATGTTATGTTACGCTAGGATGGGTTAGGTTAGCTTACGTAATGTTGGGTAAGGTGGGGTTAGGTTCGGTCTGGTTAGATTAGGTTAGGTTATGTTATGTTAGGCTACGTTGTGTTAAGTTGGGTTAGATTAGGTTATGATGGGTTAGGTTATGTTAGGTTTGATTGAGTTACGTTGAGTTAGGTTATGTTAGGTTCGGTTGAGTCAGGTTTGTTTAATTTGGTTTGGGTTATGTTAGTTTAGGTTGGGTCATGTTTGGTTACGTTGGGTTAGGTTAGCCATGGTGAGGCTGGGTGAAGGTATATTTGAATGTGTTAACTTGGGTGGGGATGGGTAAATTAGGTTCAGGTAGGTTATGTTTGGTTAGACTAGGTTAGATTGTGTTAATTTAGATTACGTTGGGTTAAGTTATTTTAAATAATGTTAGGGTAGGTCACACTAGGTTAGGTTCAGTTGAGTTGGATTAAGTTATGTTCCTTAAGGTTGTCTTAGCTGAGGTTGGGTGATGTTTGGTTACATTAGGTTGGGTACCGTTGTGTTAGGTTAGTTTAGCTTTGGTTATTTTAAGTTGGTTTACATTAGGTTACATCAGGTTGCATTAGGAGAGGTTAGATTGGTTTTGGTTAGGTGTGGTGCAATTAGGTTGGTTACTTTAGGGTAGTTTGGGTTAGATTATGTTATGTTACATTAAGCTAGGTTCTGTTAGGTGGGATTATTTTAGGTTGTGTCAGGTTTGGTTAGGTTGGTTTTGGTTGGGTTAGGTTAAGTTACGGTTGTGTTACATCCCAACCTCAGCTTGCAGCTTAGACCTCACTGAGGTGGTCAAAATAAATTTGGTTATTTCTATGCATACATGTTCAAAAACTCTATTTTCTGCCCACACAGTGCATTTAAGTGTTTTGTATGGGTCTCAGAACAAATAGCAAGTATATCTGATCACAGCATTCGCTGACTGGTTTTTATAACAGTCAAAATTTTTATATGTAATTCGGGTCAATCTTAGTCTTTAAAGTTTAATTACATCAATACATCTGTACAGTGGCAGTGTCCATACATCCACCCTGTGATCAGTAAACCACCAGCCCATGGATATGCAATCACACAGACGAAAAATATTGTCTGCTAAAAATCTGTTGATAAGGACCATAATTTTACCAATTAAAAGTCGGTGTGTAGCACATCACACAAAATGAAGCTAGTTTACTTCATGTGACAAATATCTGCACGTATTGCCAAACTTCTTAAGTAAAATCACTGTACTCATTGACAGTGCCCTGTTCTAATATTTTAGGATATATACATTGGCAAAACATAACTGATATTCACATTTCATGACATATGAAACAGAAGTCCTGACATTGGTTTCTAATGTCTCCACAATGTATGTTACTTCTGTAAATATGTCACTTCAACATTACTCCTCTGGGATGTGATTCTACGTAATGTTGTAGAGAGGTACCTCCATCTTCAGAGTAACAGATCAGGTTCCTCAGCAACATTGGTACATACCTAGCAAACTATATGTTGTAACAGCACATAAGACTTACAAGACTTATAAGATTTCTGACTTACACAGAAACCTTTGGAATAAATGGTTCATGTATGTTGAGGACTTACTGTACTGTATTTGCCTGAATAGAAAATTACCCTCCCTTTCAAACAACCTCTGTTTTCACAAAAATACACATACAGAAGCCCTTGAACTGTATGTGTGATTTTTAAGATGTCACCCCATTTTTCATATGGAATATTAAGACAAAAATTCTCATCCCATTTTGAGGTAAATATGACATCAAAATCCTACACCAATTATTCATACATTCAACACAATCAGTGCAGGATGCTTTGCAAATGGTGCGATGACCTACCAAAAATTCACACAACTCTCCTATTTCTGTTAATTTTTCAAATGAGCACTTGCGACATATAGCTGCATATCAACCTGTCACAAGGCTCCAATAAAACATTTTCAGGCTAGCAAATGTGTCAAGCAGTTGAATGGCAAGTAGAGCAATGTTTCGAGGATGGCGCTCGAAATGTTGGTTTACTTGCCATTCAACTACCTGACACAGCTGCTAGCCCAAGGATATTTTACTGAATTTAGAAGGTGTAAAAGCTTTAAATGATTATTATTATTATTATTATTATTATGTGCCATAGTAATGTTGTCCTATGATTGTCTGGTAACAGCTGATGTAGAAACTTAACTTTAAGGCTGAATGTGAGTAAACAAAACAAAGGCTGTTCAGACATTCTTAATAATACATTAAACTTTGAAATGTGGGCAGACCACTGCAAGTCCTCCCTTAGACACATAATTTTTTGTTTTAGTAATCACCAAGTACAATGTAAGCTGTGTCAAATGTGATACAATATTTCAGTATGAAGTGCATCATGACTGGCACCACTCATTTCAACTCATACACCACACATATATGGCTGTGGATTAGTATTATACATAATAGGCAACTCAACACTACTTCTTACTCAATTTCAAACTACTTTTCCTTCCTTATGGGAGGAGGAGGAGGAGGAGGAGGAGGAATTGGAGGAGGAGGAGGAGGAGGAGGAGGAGAAGAAGAAGAAGATAAAAAGGTGGAGGAGAAGGGGGGGGGGAATAAAAAGGCACACTATATTATGAGTGTTTGTCACCACATTTTACTTTTGAATCAGCAGACCAACTGCAATATAACATGGCTATACATTTTGATTTCAGAGCCCACCCAAACAGCATAGCTCCCTAGAATCGGCACTAACATGGTGGACATGCGAACTTTGTGAACTTGTGGAGAAGGAAGAAGCCAACACCCATAAAAACAAGATTTATCCTGCTCATGGATTTACTGTCATATCAGTACTCACAAATTGAAATAAATCTGATTCTTCCCATTCTTTAAGAATTCTGGCAGCAATGCGCCATATTTTGTTCACTTCCCAACACTGTTCGATAATTACACTTTTCTCGACACCAAACAAGACTGTCGCATCTGTATGCTGTCACTTATATTTGTTCCATCAGAGCTGTGACTTAAAACAGTCAGCTAATATCACGCATCAGCGAACCTTACTGTGACAAAATTGTACACAGTAAACAATACATCATACATGTTAACTCTGGCAGGTAACTTACATTCCCACTGTGAACACTTGATGTTTCACTTCCTAGACTACATGAATCTGCAATGTCATCATACTTCCAATTAGAAGTAAAGGCAGTGTCTTGTTCCAATGCAGGTTGAGATTTGATGCTACAGCTTTCTTCACCATTGGCTTTAATAGCTGGTAACTGAGCCCTGTCAGTTTGAAAACATATAAATATCATCATTAAAAGAATATAACAAATTCTTGAGAAGCTAACAATTTCCTCAGCCGGTCAAGATCTTTCCTGCACTTCATGGAATCCAAACATTCACTGCCATGTTCTTGAATGCCCACCACTTGTTCTATCCTGAGCCATATGAACCCCATCCATGGCCCACAATCCTATTTCTTTGGGGTTCATTTTAATATTATCCTCCCACCTATGGACTGGTCTTCCATGATGTCTCTTTCCTTCAAGTATTCCAACCAAAGCCCTGAAAATATATCTCTTCTCCCCCATTCAAGGAATCTATGCTGAATAGCAATATGCAAATCTGATGTACAGAGTTTGTGATGATCATACCAATGTTGTCAAGTTGCTACCAACTTCGTGAGAATTCAGGCCTTCTGCTATGCCAGACTATGTCATTGGACAAGTAGTTCCTGATATTCAAAGTATCACCCTCCCTTCACGGACAAGCACTCCAAGCAGGATTCTACTTTGGCTGCTTGATGTTGAAGATATAAGCAACACTCCTTTGAAATAACGGTGAATACACGTCCTGTGACACAGCATAGCATACTGGAAATTTTTAATATTTGGCAATTTCACCGTTAACTTCAACTCTTGCAATGCCCTGTATCTTGAAATTTAATGGAAAATATTTACAGTGCTTATTTACATTTCAGGCATGTCCCTACAGATTTCCTGCACCTAGCATAAAGGAAAAAGGAACATTACAGGGTGTTTTAGGCAGAATCTGCCATACTTGGGAAGAATGTTCCTTAGGTTATATTATATCAACACAACCAAAAACGTCTACATTCAAACCTGGCATAGTTATCAGCTCAAGGATGGACCTGTACAGACTATGGATAATGTATCACACTAAACAGGTACAGGACGTGGAACCGGCAAAAAGTGGACACTTTCTCACATCAATATCCATGTAACCAATCAACTTTGGATATACGTATGTGTGGTTACATCACTGTAATTTAACCTAACAAATGTTCTCATGGAGTCTGGTAGTTTCTTCCTGAAACACTGTGTATAGTGCTTCTAAAGAGAATTATCTTATTTCTAGCAAGAAAAATATAAAAATACATGCAGTATAATATCCCTGTCATTGAGTCAGTTCATCAGCAATATATTTGTATCTGCAAAAAATGAGCATAAGGAACGTGTTGAACAAACATGCACTTTGATATGCTGGTCACTCCACTAATTAGTGCTTCAAATACCTGGCAGGTTGTGTGACAGAGGCAGACTGTATGGAGTTGTGCAGCTTTGTCCAAAAGTCATACAGTTTTCCAGACCGAGAGTAATCAAGCCAGTAGTAGTATGTCAACTCTGGGGGCAGCTGACACCTTTGGTACATGACTGGTACCACTTTGCGTAGTCTTTGATCTAGAAGAAATTGTGCATCTCACAATTTAAGAAATATGCCTTGGGAAAAATACCCTGTGAGGTAAATCAATGTTAGACAGGTAAGAATAGGAGGAGCATATATAGGCACAAAAAGAGTTCAGCATTTATCACACTACATGACAAAACTCCATGATCCCACCTATAATTTCAGAGTGAAAAATTTTACAGATAAATAATTTTCTTCCTTGTCCAGCTAAAACTGTTACATACAATTCACACCGTGCCACGACTCATGTCATTACTCAACAGTACCTCACCACTATCGAACGTCAATACCATTACTGGCAATTGCTGTGGGTGAGTAAACATGACAGAATATTAAGAGGATATGAATATGAAGGACACTTAAGAAAAGAGGTTCCCCACTAGGTCATAAAATTTAAATGAGAAATCACTACAATGTTAAGTGTAGCTCATTTATTCCATCGAAATATAATTATTTCTCAAGACATTTCACATGAACACTGACAGATGTCTCATCTTGGCACGAGTTAAATTCCATTGTGACAGACACCAAGGTCTTGCGTTTGCAAGCATTCATGAACAGCCATTTCCACTTCTTCATAATGTTCCAAGATGAGACAAATACATGAATTTGCTCAGAGATTATGCTAAAAAAATACTGATACTTCAGTGGAATAAATGGGCTGCGTTTACACTTTAAGGCCTAGGGAACATTACTGATTGAACATCCTTCTTATAAAATTTATAGGTGCTACATGAGCATTCCTTCTTCTGCCAAAAATAGCACTGCACTGATTACTGTGGTGATTTAGTGCAGAATAAAACTGCAGTGCAATTATATACGGTTAACAAAAAATTCACTCGAAATTCTTGAAGCCGATAACAGCAAAGCTGGCAATGCAAATTCTTTCCTTGTGCATGCAAATCCTTTGCGTGTGCTATTCCCAATCAGGAGCTTTCCTGTGGAAACTATCATGACACTTACCAATTCCAAGCGCTGTAGCGAAGGTTACAAAGAATTTATTGGCCTCGCTTTTGAGGAAATTTGGTGAAGCTATAACAATCAATCGGTTGCACCGCTTGGCAATTAGACGCATAATGGCTTCATGTTCAAATGTCAGACCACCAACCAAATCACGATCACGCAAACACAACTGTTTACAGAAGGAAATTCATTTAAAATATGGAAACACAAAGAACTGGTGGTATCTCAAGTGTAAGTGATAACTGGCAGGAAATGGTATTAATAGATTCTCATGTTTGTGATTAAACTGGACTGACACAACTCCCACAACCACAAAAATCAAGTTTAGGTTCCAAGGCCTTATTAAATAGCAGTACTAAAAATATAACAATCTCAAAAGTGTAAACTGCAAGCTGATTTTTAAAAAACAGAAAGCCTTTTGGAAGCACAAAGCACATTAAATGAGTGAAGGAGCGTGTCTCATTCCACATAGCACAAAATTAATGACTATCACTTGACAAACAGAACTCAGCTGAGCTGAGAGTGAGGAAAGTCAACTCACCAGTCATGTGATCTCACTCCAATTTGTCAGAACCAGTGGAGAATGGTCGAAACAAAATGGCATTAAAGTGAGTAATCACACAGGGTTAAAATTCTCAACAGTGAGGTTCACAGACTTTGACGCTCTACTGTATAATGAAGTCAACTGTAGTGCGAATATAAAACCTGACTAACAAGGCAACACTAATTGATACATTAGTAAAGTCAGTTACAATTATTCTTACTGCAATATCATGAACACAACTTAAAACATCAATGGCACTAAAAGTAGAGGTAATATGTGCACACCCTTTCGGTATCTGTAAACGGAAAATTAAGTCGTTTTTGTGGTAATGTTTTCTTATTCCTTGCTCAATGTTAACTGATATAAATTACACAAATCTGTTTTTCCAGAATTTTTATCAGTTTCTCATCTTCTCTCAATTCACTTGCCAGAACATAAACAAGGCACCTTCTGAATATAATGTGTGGCTATTAAAAAACGAGACTGTGCACACATCTCGACACCTGTACAGCTGATCAACATAAATGTGTATTAATTACCAAAATCATGCTCCATGATGTTGAGAAAGTGTTGAGTAATATATTTTTATAAACCCTTTTTTTAACTGGATGTAATCAAGACTGACAAAAAAATGAACAATTAAACCATTAACTTTCTTTGCCAGTTAACAAACATGCCACCGAAACCTTCAGTTTATTATGTGACATGTGCAAAAAATATGATAGGTACTTAAAACACAAACAAAATGACTTAATCAGATTCTTTGAAGCCTGGAAGATTCATATGGATCATAACTTCCAATAGAAACTAGTCTCGGCATTTAATAGCCACACCTCATACAAGTCACAAGCATTACTGCTTTAGTCAGAATGTTGTGTGGTTCTGCTATCACAGCACTAACAGCAAACAGCATGTCATCATCACATAAGAACACGTACAGTATGCAGTTACTGGGCATACAGTGTCATCTGAAGGGGAAACCACACTTGAAACACATGCAACCAATGTGTCTTCAAGATTGTTTCTATCACAGCTCTGACTTCTGCCATTAAATACCATATTTACTCAAATGCAAGATGAGGTTTTTGCTTAAATTTGGCACTTAAATATGCGAGGTCATCTTAAATTTATGTATAAAACGCCAAATGAGATCACTCAGAACTGGACGATGCAGAGCCAAACCATGGCCTGCATCGTCAAATCACAGCACACAGTGGCAGTTCGTTACCTACATTTTGGGACAACCTATCAGTCCATCTTCAAGGGTCAAGATATCCAGAACAGAGAATACAGCACAACTAAATTTAACTGACATGATCTCCAGTTTTTGGAACTTTGTCCATTGTGTAATTTTTTATAGAAACACGATGTTTCAGAAGCCATCTCTGTTTCCGCTTTCATGCAAAGAAGAGCCTAACCTGGTGGACCACTTGGATTGAGTTATTCTCAATGACTGGGCACCACAGAAATACTAACTTTTTAAGATCTGTGAATGAATCTAGTCCAAGGAGTAGTAACAGGAATATGACTATTGAAAAATTAAAAGTTAACTACAGGGCTCAAAAATAACACCTGGTCCAATCCACAAATTAAAAACCATAAAAACAGTGATGAACTCAGACTGATCAGAACACAGACATGACACAAAAATCCAGACCACATAAATTTAAAGTCTTAACACCATTAACACCATGCGTGGAGAAAATTTTGAATCTTCACGGGTTCGAGGAAATTTATAAACCAAGAAATATAAATGTACTGTTTAGTCAATGTGGATTATAACAGCATGGCATCACATCTCACCAGAAGTGACAGTGAAAGGTTTTAAGAAGTGTTGTGTATCCAACGAAATGGATGGGACTGATGACGATATGTTGTGGAATGGGAGTGAAGAGGAGTGAGTGTGAGGAAGATGAAGGCACTGACTGTAAAGATGGAGACAGTGACAATGATTGGTAAAGGTAGGTAGAATGTGACATGCTCTGTGTATTAAGTGTGTGAAATTAATATAAAAATATATTTTCACAGCAGATGTTTATTTTTGAGGGGTTGTTTCAGATTTGGATAACTACATTTTCCTTTGGCAGACATGTTTTTCAGGGGAGTTGTCTTGGATTAGAGTCATCTTGCATTCAGGTAACTACGGTAATCAATATTGGGTAACATCACTCCCTTGTATTTATACAACTGTTTGTTATTGTTTTCAGATCAATACAACACCATAAATGATCTTACATTCATTTATTCATCACATACACTAAGACATGTTTCGGCCAGCAATTATGGCCAATTTCAGGTAGTGCTAAAAGTGATACACAGGGAAGAACTACTTCAGCCTCTACCTCAGTTGACATTACTTTTAGCACTACCTCATAATGGCCATAATTGCTAGCCAAAAACATGTAGTAGAATATGTAGTGAATCAACGAATGTAAGATTATTTACGGTGTTGTACTGATCTGAAAAAGATAACAAATGCCAAATAATCAAATTACCAAATAGTGCCAATAACTGATAATAATCTCTGAACTGCCATGTTTTAAGACAGCAAATTAATTAATTTCAAGGCAACTAACACGAATTTTTTAGTTTACGAGCCTGTACAATTTGTAGTATCAGGTCATGTATAAAACAAAAGGAAATATTTAACAAAACAGAGAATTCTATTCCTGGTTTAGTACCTTCAGTCCATAGTCTGTTTCCATCCTATCCAAAATCTGCATTGCGAAGTCCTGATCCTCCTCAGCAAACAGCAGGAAGGCATCATAATGTTGCGGTTCCAAGCCCTGCTCTAGTCTCTGTACGTCAGCTGCAAGAAACACATGCAGTTTACAAGAAGCAGTATCATATAACACCTTGTCTGCCACATGTACAACAGTGTAATACAACATGTATGATTTAACAGTGACATTAATGTTACTTCACAGACCCATTAAGGTACCTGAGTGACATTAATGTTACTTCATAGACCCATTAAGGTACCTGAGTGACATTAATGTTACTTCACAGACCCATTAAGGTACCTGAGTGACATTAATGTTACTTCACAGACCCATTAAGGTACCTGAGTGACATTAATGTTACTTTACAGACCCATTAAGATACCTGAGTGACATTAATGTTACTTCACAGACCCATTAAGGTACCTGAGTGACATTAATGTTACTTCACAGACCCATTAAGGTACCTGAGTGACATTA
>Ga0123354_10004744_pt1 | contig 19411 bp, 15 predicted proteins | sample TergutLab28metaG_2_FD_97872 | JGI IMG/M metagenome (GOLD analysis project Ga0123354, IMG submission 97872) | Labiotermes labralis P4 segment gut microbial communities from Petit-Saut dam, French Guiana - Lab288 P4 | ecosystem: Host-associated > Arthropoda: Insects > Digestive system > Gut ...
GGTGAGGAAAGCTCTCAGTAGGCGTGCTACTCCTTCATGACAACGTGCCAATGCACATGTCTGCAAAATCTCAAGCTGCCATTCGGCAATGTGGGTTCCAACAGCTAAATCACCCACCCTACAGTCCAGACTTAGCTCCCTCGGATTATTTTCTATTCCAAGTTATGAAAAAATTTCTTCGGGGTAAACAATTTTCAAGCAATGAAGAAGTCAAGGAGGCAGTCACGACCTGGTTTGAAGAGCAGTCAAAAGATTTTTTTTTCCAAGGGGATAAAGTCGTTGCAACAAAAGTGGGCGAAGTGTATTGAGTTATTAGGAGACTACATTGAAAAATAAAAAAATATTTTTTGTGATAAGTTGTTTCTTTCTTACTCAGGTAGATAAATTATTGAACACCCCTCGTAAAAGCTTCATGGTCACATTCAGACCCACCAAACTCGACAGGACTACTCTGGATGGATGATCAGTTCTGAAGCAGAGACCTCTACCTCACAGCACACAACATTCACAAGAGACAAACATCCATGTCCCTTGCAGGATTCGAACCCATAATCCTAGCAAGCAAGCGGACATAGATCCACGCCTTAGACTGCGCAGCCACTGGGATCTGCCACATAATGAATATATGAGAAAGAAACTGTCATTATTGTCATTGTTACTGTTGCAACTGCTGTTGCTACTAATACATAAGCTCCTGAATCATCCTCTGTTTACTGCCCTGCAGCCGCACGGTTTTAGGCACAGCTTGGCACTAGAACTGATATCTTTGTCCAGTGTATAACATGGAACTTAACATAAAGAACAATGGACCAACAAATATGTGTGGGAAGGTGGGGGATGGATGGTATAAACATGCTCGAATTCTGTAAATATGTACATGATACAGATGCAAACTGAATATCAATTTTTGTGCTTTTCCATGTAAGAACAAAAATTCAGGTAACTATAGCTGATGGCAAAACATGAACGGGCAAAGACACCCACAGCATGGAATTAAGAAAATTTCATTTGTAAATTACATCTGTGTGTAGGAGCTTGGATTAACACTTGCCATTATGAAAACTTAGTGTACATTATCTTCATATCATTCATTCCTCAGAATCAGGTAATTATGTGCAAATACTGAATTGAATAACATGTGTATTTTATGAGTAACTAAACTTTTATTCATGATATTTTTCATTTGGCTGCAGAATTACATATACAAACAGAGCACATTTAAGCTCTTACTGTTTTGATATTATGTATAAAAGTTTTGTTGCATCTGCTTGGCAATTGTTGGAAGAAAGGTAAACATTTCGATGATGGAGTACAAAATACGTTAAAATCCTTAACATTAACATAAATCCTTTTCTCACCTCTCCCGCATCTCCAGCTGCTTCTGTACATCTGCTTCACCACACACAACATCATGAGCACCTAGTGCCTGAGCAACAGGAATTGCTCGTAGGCTGGCAGTAGCAGTTACGTGAGTTCCCCATAACCTAGCCAACTGGATTAGTATACAACCAACAGGACTACAACCCATATGAACAAGAATCCTGAAGAATGATAAAGAAAAAGATGTAAATTATTTTCATGCTCGCAGACACATGTCCTTTCACAAAGATCGTTTTGATTTTGAGTCTAAGCACCATACAGTCAACACCTTCATTTTCACATTCTGACTGAGGACAGAAACATATCTGTGGCACTCAATCCCACATCAGAAAGACCAATACCATGTGTATGTGGCTACAATAAAACTTTTTAATTTGAAATTCTGATATACAAATACATACCCACATACACATTTCACAGATCCAATATCCTTTCAATGACAGTTGAATATGAAACAGGTCAAAGTAAAAGAGTTGCAATTACACAACTTTGTCATAAGAAACAAATGAAACAACCACAGGTGTCACAAAATACAAATACAATACCAAACAACAGAAATACAATGTGTATCCTATTATATATGAAATATAAAATAAAATAATTATTTAGAGTGTCAACAAACAAACAAGAGAACTACAAGTGATGCAGTACAAAATATAATTCAATAGTTAAACTGACCAGACAACATCCTGGTCACGTGATAAAAACGCCTCTATAGAACAAAATGCGTGCGTAACAAGACACTTCCTTAATTCAGACTTAAAAACTTATTTATTCTTTTGAAATTTCAATATACTTGCAGGTAAAAAATTAAATATTTTTATACAGGAGTAAGTACACCCATTTGAATAGAAGAGAATTTCACTAAAGGTATGTGTACTTGGTTTTTATGCCTCATGTTTATACAGTGTACTGGGGAGAAAGCCTGAAAGTTGTCTGCATTAACAATAAACATCATGAAGGAAAAAATACAAAAACTTGGAACCGTTAATATGTCAAATTTTTTAAACCAAGTTCTACATGAGCTCCTTGTACCTATTCCCAACACAATTCTTAATACCCTTATCTGAATCAAGAAAACCTTATTCTTTGTAGTTGAAGAATTATACCATATTTTATCAATGTGAGAAAATGAGCAACATATACAATCCTCAACATATTTGTGTTTAGCATAAGAGATAGTCTTCTCATAATAAAACATATAGTATGCAGTTTTTTATAAAGAGTTTATTTATGTGAGTCTTCCATGTGAGGTGGCTATCCAACTGTAAACCTAGAAATTTTATTAGTTTCAGTTTCAACAAGAATTAAATCAGCAAATGTCAAATTTGATGAATAGTAGGAGACTTTGTGTAAACTGTAGTTTGTTTTATCTGCATTTAATACAAACTGATTTACTTGAAACCATTTTGATATATGAAGTAAGACAGAATTAGATATTTGATTTAGTTCATCATAATTACTAGTTGCAATAAGTATACTACTATCATCAGCAAACATTATAACCTGAGGGAGTTTGCTAATTGTCCCTGGGAAATCATCGATATACATGTTAAAAAGCAAGGGACCCAAAACTGAACACTGAGGAACCCCACACTTAACAGCGTTCCGACTTGAAGAGTAGTTATAAGTGTTTAAGAATTTCAGTTCAACTCTCTGTTTCCTGTTGAATAACATGACTTAAACCAGTTTAAGATCACACCCCTTACACCACGAAATTGAAGTTTGTGTAGCAAACGTTCATGGTTTACACAACTGAAAGCTATGTAGTTCACACACCGACACATGCATGGTGCAACGATAAAAATTACAACTGAAAGCCCTTGTCAAGTCACAGAAAACACATGTAATATATTTTTGCTTGTTGCAGGCATTTAAACTAGTTTCTGTAAGTTTGTAAGCAGCAAAATCTTTTGAGGCACCCTTTTGAAAATCAGAATGCTCGGCAACAATTGTCTTATGATTTTGTAAATGTTGATTCAATCCTCAAAATATCAGTATTTCAAAAATCTTGCAAAATCCAGTTATTAAGGAAATTGAGACTTTTCACCACTTTTAAATAATGGGTTGGCAATAGAATACTTTAGATGGTCAGGAAATTTACCTAGAATCAGGAATCTGTTGTAGATACCAGAGGTCTACTAAGACATTTTACACATAATTTTAGTATTTTGTTTGATATCCCATCATATCCAGATGAGTTATTACTTTTTAAAGAGGAAATTGTACAGGTTAATTCAGCTTCAGGAATTGGTACAGTTATTATTTCAGGAATACCATCTGGAAACAAGATCCTAAGAAACAGTATTGGCATATTCAATATTCAGTCTGTCGACTAGGTTTAAAAAATATTTGTTACATGCATCTGCAGCTAGATCTAGATGAATATTTTTGTTATCTAATTTAAATATTGAGGAAGTATGATTATTGTCAATAACTTTTCCTCACTCACTCTTTATATTTATGTGCTTTTATATATATATATATATATATATATATATATATATATATATCTCAGTGGTTGCTAACAAATTATTATAAAGTACTTGCTGAACCTCTCTAATAACTTTTCTTAATATAAATACAATACTAAATATAATAGGCTTTATGGGGCAAATGCTGTTTCTGCTGAGAACAGAGAGGCTCTAATTCCATTTACACGATATTCTTATTCTCTCTGCCAACAAGCAGTTATTCCTAAGCTTTGTAGTTACATTTTACACATAAAAACAGGATTCAAAAGAAATTAAAAAAATTATTTAAAAGTTAATTAAAACTTTTGTTAATGATTTAAAATTTCTCACATAGGCTTTGAATTTAGTGCTGACAGAATCCCTTTCCCTTTACCAGGTCTTTTGCTGCGCACTTGGCTGGGTGTCATTTGGCAAATTTTTCTTAAGCATTCTTATATACCTATGTTTAACCTTTCGACGCCTAATGTCAACTATAGTGGTCGTACCGCACCGCTAACCTCTAAAGTTGCATTTTATATATTTATTCAACAAATATAGGTACTGAATATTTTAAACATGGTATAAACTCTCCATTTTTTCTCTTCAAAATGCAGTTTGTTTCATAATTCTAACGTATTTGGTTCCTGTATTATTCACATTTTATATACAGGGTGTGCTAAAATTAAAAAAATAATTCTGGCACCAAAAGGTTAAGATGTATCAAAGTGTTAACTTCTGTATTTCTGTATGTCCTCTCATCCGTTCTTTCTCTATTGTCAGAAACAGAATGTCAAACTGCGAGCAGCTTAACTGTTTGTATGACAGGATCCACAGAATCTAATCCATTCAGTTTTAGTGAATTCCATGCCAGAATGCCAGCATACTGTGAACAGCATGTTCTAAGGTGTCCACCAGACAGGTTGCTCCTGAGGATGGAAGTGCAGCCAACTTCCGAAACGTAGTGCTTTAAATACACAGTCGACAGGGATGAAGTTGAAAAAAAGAAGAGAGCTTCTGAATATGACAGGCCATCATCAAAGCCATATAGAACTACTATTGTTTTAAGGAAGAGATCATGTCCTATTTTACAATAAAATCCCAAAATCTGCATGCAGAAAATGACAAATGACTGCCCTGAAAATAGAGGCAGGAAGCTGCTCTGCATGTCAGTAACTGTCTACCAGGCTACTTGGTGTCATATACCCGAAGACTTGAATCTTCTAGAGGAAAAGTTATATCAGTACATACCAATACTACAAATGGATGTAGCTTACCTTTTGTCATGAGCTGTGAGGGAATTAAGATGTGCTTGATTAACCAAAGCATCCCATGCAACTGATCCAGCATAAGGAATGCTAGTGGCAACTTCAAAACCTATTCCTTTTGGTTTCTTTGCTATATGACTTTCTTTAACAACCACATATTCAGCCATTGTCCCTGGCATCCAATATGGAACAGCAAACCAAACTTCATCTCCTATTTCAAATTTGTTCACTTTTTGACCAATTTCAACAATGATTCCAGCACAGTCTCTCCCAAGTACAATAGGGAACTCACCTCCCATATTCTGAAATAACCCAAAAGGAAAATGTAAATAATGTTGCTACAGGAAAGTTCCTGTAAGTAGACCATAATCCACAACATGTGGATTAAAATATATTATACAAGTAAAATAGTATAAAATAATAGTCCTAAGACTCAATTAAAAGTGCACTGAATCTTAATTGAATTATGCCAAAATATAATTAATCTTGATTTTCATTTTTACCTATACATGGGAGAATCAAAAACTTTTATGACAAAAAGGACAGGGAGCTAAGAGATGAGGTATGCCAAAAGTTCCAAATGCTGGGACACAGACATGATGAAATACAGGACCTTGCACACATACAGTCAATCTAAGCCTGAACAATAACCAACTGCAGAAATGTGATGTAGTTAACAGCCATGTCAAACTGTTATAACTTGACACTACACACTCTACACTTTTCAGCCATGATTATTATACAGCACTACTCACGTTACTGTATCGTCTGAGCTGCTTTCGGAGAACTCTACCATACCCAGAGCATATTTTTAAGTCTACCAGATCAACTGATGCAGCTTTCACCTGTACAAGAACTTCGTCCAGCATTGTGATAACTGGAGCTGGAGCATCTTCAATCATCATCAAGGCCTTAAACAAAATAATACTTTGTTAGTATATGGAAGAACTGTAATGCAGATTATTTCTACAGGTTTTCAAGGCATTAAATGGCGACTCACATCAGATCCTCTGTAGCTGTTACAGACTATTGCTCTCATCCGTGGGATATTTGGTTGTTTCTTCTGCCATGACAAGCCAACAGTAATCCCTACAATCCCTCCCAAAACAAATCCAGCACACCCAAAATACATGCTTGTCCGATAAACTGGAAGAAAAGTACATTTTGCTATAAAAGCAGACACTTCTCACAAAGTAAAAAACATGAATCAGTATTAGCATGACACAGTTCTTCAGTCAAAAGTGGGTGTTTACTTTGCCGAACGGTCGCCTTGCAGTTTTAATTCTAACATTTTTCATAACTTCCCCTTCCAATTCACTTTATTTGAACACTACATACTTATTCAGGGCAACTCTTCATATTATAAAGTAAGTCTATGGAAGTGTTAAAAACAGAAATACCATACACAAGCAGTGTGGGCTCAGGTTAAGACTAAAGGCCTGTAATATGATTTACCACTTACTGAATTAAAACACATGTATCAACTTTATATTTACTAAGTTCAATAATAAAGGAAACCTTAAAACCTATATGTTTTAAAAGTATCTTGTTCTGTTACAGGCTCCAATAAATTTGAACATGAGATGCAAAATCACCCACACTCATTACAATTTCTGGGATTGAATCTCACCATTATTACAGATCAGTCCAGTCTTTTGGTCATGAATTTCCATCAATCGTTTGCAGTGATATAATTTTATTCAAGACTCACTTTCATCTCCCATGAGTCTTGTAAGTTGGGTGCACATCTGCTGAAGGTTCAATACATTAAGAGAAAGTCTCCTCATCTCTCGACTAAATTCAAGCAGCCACTGCCATGCGTATCGGATATTCTCCTGAATTTGTACACATCTGGGTCCAGACCATACATCCATAGCATATATGCGCACTTGCTGTGAATAGTTATGAAGCAAATGGCGGCCATGCTGAGCCCCTGAATGTAGGTGAACCTGACAAAAAAATTATCCAAATTAAAATAATATGTCTGAAACCTGAGCATCAGATAACAAAGTATCGGACCATCATTATTCTTGAAACATACACAAAGTTAAGCTTGTAACACTTGCTACATCATCATTATACGGTATCAGAGGGCATGAACATTAAGGACTGTGATAATCACACCAGATTAAATGCATTTAATGGGCCAAGGAGTAGATAAAAAACTTGTCATTCATAACACAAATACAACAGACGTTCGATAAGTAAGGCTCCCTGGGTCATAAAAATTAACCGGGATGTCATTACAATATTAAATGTAGCTTATTTACGCTCCTGAAATAACATTATTTTCAACCTAATCACTAAGTAAATGCAGTTTGGGCTCCCTAGTGGAGGAAGGGACAAACAGAGAACATGACGCCTTGTAAGTTACACAGAATTGCAGAATTTGTTCATCGCTCTATTAATTAATAACTGCAACAGTTTTCTTAAAGAACAACTGGCATACTGAGCAATTATTATACTACTATAATGCTAAGTTATATAATTATCAAACTGACTCAACCTACTGCAAATAATGTTTTTAAACATTACAGTAAACCTAACATTGTAACAAATTAGTAAATAATCATAAGACTGTGATTAAACAACTCCAACATATTTCAAAGGTGCAATATTTTACAGATAAACAATTCAATGTCCCAGAGTACAGAAATACAATGGATGTACACACCCTATAATTCATCCAGGTAGGCTATATTCAGCTAAGCCACTGCCACCTACCCTATGACAACCTAATTACTAATAAACAGTGGCACCACGAAGAATTACAAAAACTTTGAAGGCCCTAGAATGTGTTAAACTTTTCACTTGATACAACCGTGTTGTGTAATATAAAACAATTTATGGCACTGCATGTTCATGTGATTTCCCTGTACTGAGAGCTGTCTCAAGATGACCATATTGTCAGACCAAGACATTTTGCAGTGATGTAATAATTAGAAAACAAATAACGAAGTACTGTGCAGACTCTGTACTTATTATGTATATATACAGTATGTTACACTGATACAGTACATTTGATGCTTACTTTTACAACCATACCTAGCTCTATAAAGGTAGGAAAAGCAATGAGGAATAACTTAAATTTAAGATCATGAAACAGTAAACATGGGTTTGCAGAACTCTTTCATATTTGTACTCTGTAAATGTGCACAAAGCCCAAATACATTCACAGATTATGGCACTTAAGGTGATAGCTAAAGATCCTAATTTACAAACATTAAATAGTCACCACAAGATGAGCTACATTTTAAGATGAGCCACGACAAAAACAAGAAATGCAGTACACTATTACGAATGTATGCCATTTTTGTAGGTATCTTTCATATATCAATAAATCACCCAAAATATAATATAACACTGCAGTCATGAAAATTTACATAAATTTAACTTCTGTGGTCACAATATTAACATTTCATCAATTAAATCTCCCACTTTTGATACTAAAATGTTCAACTTACTGATATACAACAACAATGCAAACCAATTCTCAACAAAATTCTGTAAATTGTTTCTGTACCTGTAGTGCTTCTAGGCTTTGAGTTACATAAAATAAAATCTCATCCATTCCTGTTCTTGAGCAGCCAATCTTATCATTATCATTTAATCACTGTACCATAGCATTTACCTGAAACATATAATTAAATTTTGATAAACAGGAGAGTCTGGGTACATCAGTAATATTTTATATTACACGAAAACTACCTGTTGTCACACACCGCCTGACACATTAATTTTGTGTAGGAGGGAATCAAAGGTCAATCCAGTGTGTGCAAATGACTTATACATTCCAAAATAACCAGATAATAAACAAAATTTTAGACTTAATTCGAGCACATATTTAAATGCATGTAGTGATACCTTTCAATTCTGCACTACAAACCATTCATTCAGTACTGTAAGCTAGTCCTACGAAGAATTTCATTCCCATTTACATAGACATTCTCCAAAACCATGTATACGAAAACGTTACACCTCCTTCCCCCCACTCTAAACCTTTCGTCGAGAGTTTCTTTAGATTGCGGTTTAACCGACAGAGTGTAGCACTTTCAATTAGTGAGTGGAAATGAAGGTTACGTTGGAAGTTTTGCTTATTCATCTTCTGTTTTCTTGGCTGTTGTGAATCGTATAAAATTTATATGTAGAAAATTTATAGTGGCGTAGTACGGGGGAAATATGACGGCTCCGTTAAAGCCATGGGAAGTGGCATCTGTAAGTTCGTGTTCTATGGCACCTACTTCAGGCCTGCAAAATGTCACGTAAGTTTGTTTTTGTGCAAACGTGAGACAGCGACCAATGTGTTCGTTGTTAATTAAGTTTTTTTTTAGGTTTGCGATGTGTCATCAGTATTTATAATCTTATAAAACTGTCATTCTTTTACAGGGATTCGAATAGGTTACAAAGTTCAACGCCAATTCCTCCCATTCAATCCATACCCTCCGGTACACCAATGAATTTGAGAAGGGTTCGGGTTGCACCAGTTCCTCCTCCACGCCCACATAGACCAATACTCGGACAGAATCATGCTCCATATGCCACAAACTATTCACCGTATGCATCATATGGGAGTTATGGAACCAGTTATGGTGGGTTTCCAGGGATTGGTACATATGGGAATACATATGGAGGCTATGGTTCGTATGGAAGTTACGGAATGAACCGTTTCGGATATAATCTGACAGGAAATGATCCTGAAACGAGGTATATTAATTTGGCCTTATACTGGTGTGCTAAACAACAGATGTAACTTTACTGACTACATATTGTTTCTTCACTAACACAAACTAGGAGTATGAATGATTAATCTTCCATAATGTAACTTTACAAATTTCCACTCACAAACACTAAAGAATACTGTAACCTCTGTACCAAAATTAATATATTTAATGCAAATGGTAATGCAGGTATAGTATTTTTGTGGCTGTCTTCAGTATCCTGACACTCTGTATTGAAACTATACTAGGTTTGTGAACACAACACAGTCACACAAACTGCAGCTACAGTACCCGAGGTATGTGGAGGGACAAAGAACCTACCAACATTAGACATTGGGGTTTTATTTTTAGTGACAGACTTGGTTTTCTGTTGCTGATGTACGTTTAAAACAAAAATTATATTCCATACAGGATGGCTTTGAGGTTATATCCTATTTACAGGATCAAATTATAGTTACCACCATACATCTGAGAAACTGTATTACAGCGTGGCTGATCTTATATATAACAACCATGGCTGGACCTTTGGCTTTCATTTTATCGACAGAAACTCAAGCCATAACTCTTCAGCTTGCAGCATGTTGTATCTCATTATATGCATAGATATGTTATAACAGTGACTGATGAAACAACGAATTATAAGCCTGCAGAATGGGATTCTTGCCCTGGTAACCATCATGACAGTCACAGACATGCACACACATACACAGAAACAGTTAAATAAGCATGTTTCACTGATCACAGTGGCCATGCGGTCTAAGGTATGGGTCTGCAGCTGCTAGCTTGCTGGGATTGCAGGTTTGAATCTTGCCGGAGGTATGGATGTCTGTCTTATGAGTGTTGTGTGTGGTCAGGTAGAGGTCTCTGCAACGGACAGATCACTCATCCAGTGGAGTCCTACTGAGTGTGGTGTGTATGAGTGTGATCGTGAAGCCTTGATGATGAGGAGGGCCTGGCCCACTAGGGGCTGTTGTGCCATGGGGAGAGAGGAAGAAACAAACAAACGAACAAAAAAAAAACATGTTCCACAAGTGTGACCTGTATTCCATAAATTAGTATTTCAAAGTGTTAATGCATGTAGAATTGTATACACTACCATATTCAGTTCTGGAGTTCGATTTCTGGCAGGAGCAAGAGATTTTCTTCTCCTCCTGCAGAACATCCAGACTGCCTCTGGCACCTAACCAGTCACCCGTTCAATGGGTACTGAGGGCTGTTTTAAAAGTGGCCAGGCTATGTGGCTGACCACTCACTCCACACTCCCAGTGTACCTTCATGGCTGTACAGGGATAATTCTGTGCTGGTATTTACCTACTACAGTTTTTCAGACAAATGTTGGAAGTAGGTACATGATAAGAAGGCATAAATAATGATCACAGTCTTTGAAAGCTGTTTCCATTTATCCTACAAATTTTAAGTGCTGGTTCGAAAGCATTAACACATTGTTTAACTTCTGAAACCTTTTTCAGATTTATTCAAATGGCTGAAGAAAGTTCTCGCCCAGCATTCCAGTCAATTGAATCACTTGTCCATGCATTTGGCTCTGTTAGTTACATGCTGGAATCAACATTTAATGCAATCTACAATTCATTTCGGGCAATACTGGCTGTTGCAGAGAACTTTGGTCGCTTGAGAACAATGTTTGGGCAGGTTTATTCTACATTTGCTGTGATGCGAATTCTGCAGTGGTTATATAAGAAATTGCTCTATTTAATAGGTGAGTACACACACACACACACAGAAAAATGCCCGTTAATTGCATTTGTGTTTCCTCAGTAGATCAACGGGTCATGTGATTTCATCACACAGGACCTGTGAGCAAACCAAGTTCAGTAATTACAGTATCCATCTCCTTATCAGTGCCTTATTTTTTTTCATTTGTAATTTTTTTTTATTTTTTGTTTTTATTTTCAATCCAACCAGCCATACATGTGACTCTGGATACGTTAAGCATAACATAGCTATATATATATATATATATAACATAATGCTGTTAATAATATCACTGTTTTACAACATAAACACAAATGAAATGACAAAATACTACATAATAATATAAAATTCTAGAGCATAATATAGTGGAGTAATATGGCTAATTATTACTGTATTATATTATATTATTATTTAACATCCAGTCAGTTGCATTGTAACTTGGGACTTGTCAAAAAAGGAAACACAAACATCCCCAATTACAAACAACTGTTAACAGCATTACTACACTGGCTTCGCCTGTAAAAACTCTTCAAGTGTATAAAACAAATTATTCAACAAAGCTAATTTCACTTCTTTTCTAAAGTGATTGAAATTATCTAATTTTTTAATCTTTGAAGGCCTTCAGATGAAACACACCTTCCACTATTTCAGCCTTACTTCATGTAACCTCTTTAAGACCTGCATTTGCATACACTAAGGCATGTTGGAAAACAGTCCAGAAATTGATTTCACATATCTGGCAACTGCACTTGTGAGGTGTGCTGCATAATCATTTTATTTTTCACAAAATGCATTTGTTTTATATTTTCATTTCCTTACGTTTATATAATACTCATGATTTTCATAAACATTGTACTAAAATTTAAACACTTACCCTGCTAGGATAAAGGTTAGGAAATAACCAAACTTCATTGTTATAGAGATTACCAAGTTTGCTAGTGATTACTTAAATTAAATTTAGGTTTTCAGTCAACACATGGCATATAAATTTAATTTAAGAAAGCAACAAAACACATCGGGATGACCAAGTTTAAAACATATTGTTAGTGCTGGTATTAAATTATGGCTGTAAAGACAAAATGTGTCACATCCAAAAGATAAATTAGCAGTGTGTGTTACAGGCCTGTGTATGGATATGATGAGTCCTGCTTTTATATGACAGGTTTCTATTTAACTGGTTCTTGCAGGAATTTGATTAAAGTGGTCTGAAGAAGAATGAATACAGAGAGTTGCCTGCAAAGTAGTCATAAATTATACAGGGAGAAATAATATTTGCAATTAGAATATAATCAAATTTGGCACTAGGAAGAAAGTTTTGTACAGTGTTGTAGTTTCGATGGATGAAATAATTGCAAAGAATTGTATTTGGTTTTACCTATTGTTGTGATGTGTAGAATTGTGGCTTGCAGGCTTGAGACGAGAGAATATTGGACGGGAAGCAGTTTGGCAGCAGGCAGTAGCTGGTACCTCTGAACTGCCTGTTGAAATGAATTCAAACGTTGCTCGATCATGGCCAGTCCTTGTCCTCATGGGTATTATGTTCAGTGGTCCATATCTCGTGTGGAAACTCATCAGTTCCCTAGGCACTTTTAATTCAATCAATCGTAAGTAATCATATTAGCTGTAACTCTTCACTGGCTGAAATAATTGGGAATGAAGACTTTTCATTTGCTGTGATATTATGCTATGGTTTTGGACTTTTTGACAGTGAACTTGCTTTTTAATAAATGATGAGGGAATAGATTTAATTGTGCTAGATCATGGTTCTTACCAATTGAGAAGTTTGCAAAATTGTGTCAAGAAACCAGTCAGTTTCTGGAACATTCTGTATATAATTGTGATAAAATAATAATATAATATGAGAAATAATTATGTAATAAATTACGGTTGAATTTAAATATTACTTTCCTCCTCTTTTCCTTCTTCACCTCCACTGGACCCAAAGTGCTACACTTGTTAATACATTCTTTGTCACACACAGAGTTTAAAATCACTTGTTGCATTATGTTGAACATATGGTTGTATATTGTAGTCAGCTACGTACTGTTGAATGATATTTTAGCCTAGCTTGTGACCACCTTTCATTTCTTACAGTATATGTATGATGAAACATTCATAGGTCATGTTTTATGAACTTCTTCATATAAAAACAATTGAAATTCTTTTGTCAACAGCATACAACCCTAAGGAATGGAAGCAAAGCAAGGATATCAGCTGCCAAGCAATTGCACTATATGACTTTGTAGCTGTCTTAGACAAGGAACTCAGCTTTAATGCGGGCCAGACTATGATGCTAGCACCCAAAGAATTACAGCCTCATGATGCAAGGGGCTGGCTGCTTGCCACACTTGATGGCAGTAGAGTGGGATATATTCCATACAACTACATCAGAGTCCTATCAACCACAGGACAGGCAGCTTCGCTCATTGCTCAAAACATCCCAGTTTCTGTACAGAACTTAGGGGTTAATTCACACCAAGGTAGAGTAGGCTCATCATATACTAAAAATTAATGAATACATAAAAGTTTATATGTGCCCGTGTTTCATCTCGAAAACTATTTAGTATAGTTCAGTGGAATTTGGTATTGTGTAGCTATAGTGACAAGAGGTGGGTGATATTATGGTTTTGTCTAATGTGGGTACCACTTGACATGAAGTTCAAATCACTTTGTCAGGTAAAGGTATGTTTGTCCCTCAATTTGTCATGAAGGCATATAGGAGGAGTGGAGGTATAGCTGCACTCCTTGTTAACCTTGACATTAAGTGGAGTTGAGGGGTCAGCCTCATGCCTTTGCTGCTTTATTGTCTCCTCTCCCTTGCCCCAGGGAAAGAACCCTGGTACCCATTGAATAGGAGGCTGAATGGGCCCCAGAACTAGTCTGGCAGCTTTTGGAGAGGGGTAAATGTCATGCCTGAGCTGTGATTCAAACCTCAGATAGTCCAGCTTATAGCATGGTTACTGTGCTAACTACATTGGCTTAGCTCACCATTCTTCATTAGGTTTATCATAAATGGTCTGTTGTATGAAAATGAAATGGCATAGCGGGAGTATTTTTATTGTCGTAAACAGGGTGATACATGGCTTGTATTAAGTTCAGGTGCTTTCTCTGGAATACAGCCATTCTATTAACATTTATGATTTTGTATTTTGAAGTGTATTGTGAATTTTACTTTAAAAGACAATATTGCCAGTTTTAATTGGATTAAGTGTCCAGTCAACACCTAATTATGTATAAATTATACACACTCATTTAATTGCACTCTTTGAATAAAGTATAATGTTCTGGAAATACAGGCACACAGATGCACAGACCAAGTTGAATAATTCAGTTGGTGTATTGTGGGATATCAGAACATTCTAGGAAGTCTAAATTTGTCCAGTTCTTCACTTTGTGGGAATTGAGAAACATTTAGTGTTGAAGAGGTTTGGATGTTAACAACAGCTTGCTTTGCATGTCATGTTAACTACACAGCTGGAAATTTGTGATGTTCTTGAGCTTCAGACATTAGGTTTTGTCTTATGTGTGTGTGTGCACCAGCACACGCAGATACCATAATCAGAGCTTTGCTGTGGCCATTTAATTGTATTTTATTACTCATGGAGTGCAAATGGTCTCATGTAGTTGTAAAATGCATTCAACTGAACAAAGATTGTTCCTTGGAAGTACTTCTGCAAAGTGTGCATCATAAAAAAAAGAAGTATTTTTAATTATTCCATTGCAACTTCTGTATACAATAACAATACCCAGAATAGTCAGGATGTTTGAAATGATAGAATTGATGCTGAGCAGAAAAAAATAAAAAAATGCCATGTTGTACTTGAAGAGAATTTGGATGATACAGGTGCTTTTTGGGAGCAAGCCCCCAGAAATCTTTGCATATTATTGGCTGTCAAAGTGGAGTTGCAAGAGCCTCAGCCCATGTAACAACAAAACTTAGAGAGACCTTGTTTTTCCAAACTTGAAAGCAAGGAGCCAGTAGTTGTTTCAAGAATCAGTAACCAGTGGATTTCTTGATATAGAATTTGTATTTTTGTTTGATGAGGTATTGGTTACAATTTCCAAAACATAAACAGCCAAAATCAGACATTGGAGTTCTTTGTATCTCCATGCAGGTAATGAGGTTAAATAAAACTTTTAATGTTAGGTGTTGAAATGTAATTAAGCAGTTCTAGGAAGAGTGAAGTACAGATATTTTGTAACTTTCTATTTAATTTGTCAGAAATAACCTCAGTATGAGGGTTGCCTCTAGTGGTGTAGCATCCATACCAGATTTCATGAAAATTATAACATTTTCATTTGAATATAAATTATATAAAAATTTGTGAATATTTATATTAATAATTGTCCATTTATATACTGGTCATATTTTTTGTGCAGCTACCTCCCTCCAGTGTGGCCAAGCTTGGCCATGGAGGGAGGTAGCTGCACAAAAAATATGACCAGTACCAGAGGCTGTAGTTACAGTTTTGTGTATTCCTGATGATGGGTATGGTTGACACCCGAAACATGTAGAGTGAACTTGCAGAATAATAAATAGACTGCTTTGTGTTGCATCTCGTTGGACAGTTATTAATATTGTTCAGCGATGCACGGAACCATAAACATAAAATATGTGAATATTTCAACAACTGGTAATTGCAACAAGTAGAAAGGGAATGGCAGAAATTGTTTTTCCTTAAGTCATCAATGAATAAAACTGAGTAATCAAATAGTGTGCTTCTGTGTACAATTCATACTTTAGTCTTATAATGGAAAATGTTTTTGCAGCACCTGTTTCTGTAGCTGAAATGCCTCATCACATTCCTCAGAGTTCTGTTGAACCTTCAACACAGATGGCGTGGGTTGATCGAGGGGAAGATCCTACTCCAGTGATGATTACAAACCCTACAGACACATGCAATTCTTTGAAGTCATCATAAGGAACAGCACTTGTAGTTTTTATTGTGACTAGAAAGGAATTGGGTTCTATTGTACCAGCCAGGTGACTTTAATCAGTTTATCATCTTGTGCTACCTGGCCACTGTGTACCTGGACAATATAGTAAACATGTGAAAAATGTACATATTCAAGGTAGTTCATAACCTAACCTGCAACTTCTTACCTAGCTGTACCCTGATCTTTAAAATTGTACTTAAGCAGTCCTTTTGATTCATATGGTGGTTGACATGTGCATTAAATACTTCAGTGCACAACAGGAAACAGCAAAATAAATCATTTGTACATACATGTTTGGTGAGGTGTTTTCCAGTTCTGAAAACTTGTGAACCTCTTGATATCTCATCACAACTTGCATTTGGTGTGGTAATTTTTCAATACTTTGTCCCATGTGAAATCTTGTTATTCTTTGTGCAAACAAGTGTAGCAGTACCAGTAATCTCTCTAATATATCTTGAACCAAGTAACTTATTTTTTGAACACAAATGTCTTGCCCAGGGGTTGGTGATTGCAACTTCTACCCCAAACCAAGTTTCCTCTTGAGGGTGAGTTGGAGTTGCTTTGGTACTGCAGGAAATCGCGAAGAGGAAGCTGTTCAGAATTGTAGAGCCTCAGGTGCGAAAAATAAGTCCCTTTGTCCACATCCCTGCATCAGGTGGCTTCCACTTCTGTTGTCTACGTTAGCATACCAGATGTTTGTTATTTTCCTCGAGTAAGTGCTGGCTTTGTATGATTGTCATGCTCTTCACAAAATGTCTGATAATGCATATTTATAGGTATGTCAGCATGTAATTTTTGTGGTCCAGAAAATTGCTGTTAAGTCATCTCTAGTCTTAGATTGATGTCATCTGTCATACATTAGTTTGGTGATAATAGGTCCTATGGCAGTCTCTTTTCTTTCCTGTTCCTTTTGTCTACATGATCTTGATACTATATTGCATAATCAAAACAACATTATAATATGTCCAAGAGCTGTATCAGGAAGAAACAACTAGAAGTTACCCTTATGTAGATGAAATCCATTAGTGTTTCCTGTGTTCATTAAAATAAGAATTTGTATGGGAATTCCTAAAGTAATGAAACGAGACAAATACTTGGCTGATTACTTCACTGTCAAATTATATCACATAACTTCTATATGGAATTCTAATTAAATTAATGTAAATACTCTTGTATCCACATCTTTAAGATGCACCACATCTAACAGTGGTAGTGTAGCATACATGTATATGAATGTTGGATTTATAGACCTGTTTATTTTAATGTTCTGACTTCAGAAATTTAATCTAATTGTAACGTATTTGTAGTTAACTCTTTAATGGCAGCCTCGGTGGACTACACAGAACTTTGGTTCTGCACATGTTGTTGGTATTGGTGCACTGTACAGTTGTGATTACATTTAGTAGTAACAGCAGTAGAACGGAATTCTCAGACACTTGGAGGAATTCCATTTTCCTAGCACCACAGCATGATTGGTGGAGAATTTCAAAGTAATAGAACTCTGCAATTTATGAGGTTATCTTCATTTATCATTAAGTTACAGTTACTTTCTTTGCACACGACACATGGGGGGTGGGGTGGATAAATTGACGGCCTGTATAAATGAGTAGCTGAACAGTCATGGCCGGTGTTTAGTCAAAAATTTGCCACAGCATCTCCTCTTGTAAAATCGAGAATTATATTTCTTTTGTTAACCATTTTGTTCCAGGCTTTGTGCTGACTTCCACTGGCAAAGTTATCTGGAGAGTTCAGCTGGGGTGTTCTTAGTTTGGCATAATGAAATCATAGTTCACAATGCCTGGCAAAGTAATTTGCTTTCTCATTGTCTACAACACCACAATAGGATGGGAGCCAATGGAATTTTATATAATTTTGAAGACCTTTCAACAATTAAATGGATGAATGAATATCCTCCAGGGTCTTGTGGAGTTTTGCTTCCTTAGCATGGTTTAGATTGCCAGAATTCCACTGGAGAACTATAAAATTCCTGCAGTTGGCCTGCCAGAAGAGCCCCCACCCAGAAGCCTGAATGGGTAGCCATTTTAGCTCTGGAATATTTTCCACTGGGTAAATCCATGGCAGTTACATTATTGGGATTGTTTTGTGAACTGCAGCATAAAGATAAAGGTAAAGCAATCCCTTTACAGGCACTGAGGGTTCCAGGAGGGTAAAGCTCCCACGTTTCAAGACAATCAGCACATGAAGGTGGTCAGGTTGTCAGCTGTATGCACTGGCCACCTTTACACCCCAGGCAACATTCCTGGTATTCATTTCTTTTGGAGGCAGAGATGACTTGAGGGCCATAGTGCAGCCGGAAGGATTAAGTCACTGAAAAATTCCAGTGACACCATCAGGTATCAAACTTGCAACCTTCTGGCTTGTAGCGCAGTGTCTCAACGAACTGCGCTACCATGTGCCTGGAACCATAGCATAGATTGTTTTATTTGGCACCATTCTCAATTCACAAGATGGCAACCTACAGCACCCATTTGGTGGAATGCTTTTTAGTCTCACTCCACCCCTTTGACCTGTCTAACCAGTGGCCCTACCAGCAGTTACACTACACACCACCACCAGCATAGCTCTCAGGATCAAAAGAGCACAAAAGCCCTCCCACCTTGTACAGGTTTTACATTGCCTGGGGAGGGTGAATGTATTTAGGAGTAATGTAATTCTGAAACCCCTCCATTTGGGCAGTAGCTGAAATATAAACCTGAGCGTCATTAAAGGGTTAAGCTACATTTATTTTAATAAATGTAATTCTGTGTGTTGTGAATTTGTGTAAGATATGTATTAAAGTGGAATTTCAGAAACTGCATAATAAAATTGAGGAACTTGAAGCTAACAGCAAGATTCACAACATTAGGGATTTGTATAGGGGCATCAATGACTTTAAGAAGGGGTACCAGCCTAGATGTAATATAGTTAAGGATGAGAAAGGTGA
>Ga0123354_10004745_pt1 | contig 19410 bp, 18 predicted proteins | sample TergutLab28metaG_2_FD_97872 | JGI IMG/M metagenome (GOLD analysis project Ga0123354, IMG submission 97872) | Labiotermes labralis P4 segment gut microbial communities from Petit-Saut dam, French Guiana - Lab288 P4 | ecosystem: Host-associated > Arthropoda: Insects > Digestive system > Gut ...
GACCGAGATTTCAACTGCGCGTTTGTGAGGCGGGCCGTACACCGGTGGCTTGTGTCAACTCAGGTCGATTGTGTATCGTTGATACTCGCGTAATGCGCAGTGCGGACGTGGCTCAGCTGGTAGAGCATCACCTTGCCAAGGTGAGGGTCGCGGGTTCGAACCCCGTCGTCCGCTCGGAGAAGGTCGCTTTTCGGTTGATCGTCTCTTTGCCGGTGGAGTGGCCGAGAGGCGAGGCAACGGACTGCAAATCCGTGTACACGGGTTCAAATCCCGTCTCCACCTCGCCTTGGTCGAGACCATCGACGAGGTACAGCCATGGGCGGCTGGCGCAGCGGGAGCGCGCTTCCCTGACACGGAAGAGGTCACTGGTTCGATCCCAGTGTCGCCCACCAGTCCCACAAGGTACGTCCTGGGGACTTCTTGCCCTTGGGGGCCGGACAACTCAATACGGGCGTATGGCGCAGTGGTAGCGCGCTTCGTTCACACCGAAGAGGTCACTGGTTCGAACCCAGTTACGCCCACAATGAGGAAGGCCGAGCGCAGATGCGCTCGCGCGTATGTCGAGGCCAACGGAGTTGTTGACGAAGGCCGAATGTCTCCGTTATCGAAGTTCATGCCCACAAGTACGTTTCCGCCGGCTCGCCACACAAAACTCGTGCACACGGCCACCAGCCTATCGGCTGCGGGATTGCTGGTAGGGACCGAATCTCATCAACCCTTGATGGAGCCACTCAGAGAGCTTCGTCGTTTGTCATTATGTCTTATATACTAGACATAATGACGTGTTTGTGCTAGGTTTGCTGAGAGGTGATTCCCGTGCCAAAGAACTTGAGGCTCAAGGCCGCCAGGGCTGCGAAAGACATGACCCAGCAGAACCTGGCGGACGCGGTCGGGGTGACTCGGCAAACGATCAACGCGATCGAGTTGGGTGACTACAACCCGACGATCAGGCTGTGCTCCGGCATCTGCCGGGTGTTGGGGAAAACCTTGGACGACTTGTTTTGGATTGAAGGAGAAGACGATGGACGGGCAAGTTAGGGCGAGCCAGTTCGACGAGCGGCAAGTCCACATCCGCGGGCAGGTGGCCTATCACGCACTGCTGGTCGCCGTCGGTCTGCTGCTGATCAACGCGTGCCTCCTGGTCACGGACACCGTGTGGGCCAGTGGGTTCGTGCAGAACCTTTTCATGCTTTTCGTGACGATGGCGGTGTTCTCCAGCGAGTCGATCCTGCGTGGGGCGTATTTCGGGCGAACCCAGAACCACTGGGCCATGATCTGTGTGCTGGGTGTGGTCGGAGTCTCCATGTGCGTCTCGCGGATCGTGGCGCTGTCCAGCGGCGGCGGGGGTGCGTTCACCACCGGCGACAGCATCGCTTTGCTGATCGCGGGCGTGGGGTTCATGGTCACTGCCGTCGTAGGAGTGTGGAAAGAACGCGCCGATGGCGCCGGTGGCAGGCGACGGTAGTTCGCGTGCCTGGACGGTACCGTGTGAAGTAACTGTTCGAGACCTACCACGGGAACGAGAAACTCTTAACACTGCTGAGAGCGGCATCGGGGACGGTTCTGTTTGTCTCACCATTCCTCCTGGTGCTAACTAGTACGCATCCTCAGCTCGTCGTGACGGAAACCGAAGGTTTGCACTAGTCCGCAAGGGTTTCGGGCGGGAAAACCGGTGGTGGGTAGGACGTACCTTTCGTCTGTGTCGTCAGTACGTGAGGTTGTGTACTACTTGGCACCGCTGGCGTACCGCCAACCTCGAACGTTCGCAAGATACCAGAAGAACTGTCTCCGTTGTACCAGCCACCACCGCGGGGGAGTCGTGGCACAGATTCGGACGGCGGCACGTTTATCCGAGAGTTCGCTCAGTTTCAGGGTAGAGGGCCAGATTTCCACCCAATGCCGCTTACTCGAATCCCTGACCTGTTCGGAGTCTCCGATCAGGCGGTGGGCACTGCCCGGATACGGGCCGGCCGGCAGGCTGTTCGGTGTGGACCGTCACCACCGGCGGTCATGTGTGCGAGTTCGCTGCCGGGGAGGTCACTAACGGCGTGTTCTTGTTCTACTGGCACCAGACAGTTTCCCGTCAATCGGCAGGCTTTGGTTTGAAACGTCAGTGGTCGGGGAGACGGTAGGCGGTTCCGGCAGATGTACGGACGAGGTAACCCGCGTCGACGAGATAGCGGCGCAGGGTGGCGGGGTCGGAGCCGAAGGGTGCCAGGCGCCTGCCCAGCTCCTTCTCGTCGATTGATTCGCCCGGAGAAAGCACCCGCTCCACGATCAGGCTTAACAGCGCCCGGCGGTCGTCTGCCTTGCGGGGCATCGCCTGGATACGGCCAGCCTGGTCCAGAAACCGTTCGGGACCGCGCCTTGCGGGTCGGGGTGGTCTGGGCTCGGAGGTCATGGACAAAACCCTACCAAGTCACCGGGGTCATGGTTGGGTTCAGCCGCCGGCGGGCAGGTCCATGAAGCCGTTGTCCTTGACGTAATGGTTTCCGGCCACGATGTCGTACTGCACCAGCCGATAGTCGTCCAGCAACTGTTGCTGGGCCGCCGTCAGCGAACCGGGGTCGATGGGTTGCCCCTTGGAATCCAGGAGCAACAGATCGCCGGAGGAACGCTGGTTGGCCTCGACCGTTGTGGCGGTGGCGTTGGCCACCGATACCCCCATCGCCGCGAATTGCTCGTGCAACAGTGTCAAGAGGGCGATGAACGGGCTGACCTTGCTGGAGGTCTGCTCGGCCGTCTGGGCGATGAAAAAGTTGGACGAACTGTACGCGCTGTTGTCCAGGATGGTGCCATGGCCGCGGGCTGCCGCGTTCGAGTAGATGAAGTACTGGGTCTCGTACGACGCCAGCCGGTCGGCGGGGGAGTCCAGATCGTTGCCGAAAAGACCGGCCGAATGATCGCCGTACCACACCACGGTGACCGGGCGGTTCAGTTGGTCCAGTTCCTGGAGAAACGCCTCTGTGGCCTGATCGGTGTAGTTCATGCCCTTGGCGAAGGTTTGGACCTGTTTGATGTTGCTCGCGTCGCCGGCGGCGTATCCAGATACTTTGTAGTTGTTGTCAGCGTAGGAAAAATCGTACGGGCCATGGTCCTGCATGGTCACCAGGTTGATGAACTGGGTTTCGTCCGGGTGCATGTTCAGTTTGTCGATCACTTCTTGGTACGCGCACTGGTCGGAGATGTACGGATTGCCGGCGATTCGCGTTTGGCACGTGACCACGTTCGGCTCCTGCAGCGTCCAGAACGGATCCATCCCGAATTTGTAATAGTCGAGCTGCCGGGAGTACATGGTGGGATAGAAGGGGTGGATGGCCTGGGCTGTCGGCCACCAGTTCGCCACGCTGGGGGTGTAGGACGCGGTGGGTACGAGTTGCTGATAGGGCACGGTCAGATTTGGCGACAAAAGGCCCATGCTCATCCCGGTCAGCGCCTGGTACTCGATGTTCGCCGTGCCGCCGCCGTACCCGGTCGACAGCATGGTACCCGTCGTGGTGATCCCCGACAGCGAGTTGAGGAAGGGGGTCGGGTCGGGGGTGACGGTCAGATTGGGCGTCATCGACGGCGGTTTGCAGCTTTCGCACAGGATGAAGACCACGCTCTGGTCGCTCAGGTTGCCGGTACGTGTCTGGTTGATCTGGTCGGCCGCCGAAGCGTACCGCTGCTCGATCTCATCCATGGCCGCCTGGGAATAGCCGGCCGGTTCGTCCATCACCGTCGGGCTGATGTACCGCGTGAAGGCCGTCAGGGCGCCGTTGACCTGGTAGTCGTACGTCGGATCCCACAACGCCGGGGTTTCGCCCAGGTTAGTGAGGATTTTCCCCGACACCGAGTCGGTGTTGCCGATGCTGCCCACCGTGTAGAGCAGCAGGGAACCAGACACCACCAGGGTGGCGCCCCGGATGGCCCAGCCTTGCCAGCGTCGCCAGCCGAACAGGCGCCGGGGCCGGTCGACGATGGTTAAGGCGATGACGGCGGCGATGACCAGTACCAGCAACCCGACGAACACCCACATGAAGACCCGGCCGTTGAGCGGGATCAGGGAGGCCGTCTCGGGATCGGCCCAGGCCAGGTCAGCCGGCTGCAACGGTTCGTTGCGGGTGAGCAGTTTCATGTGGTTGACCGTGGAGAACACCATCGCCAGCCCCAGGACGACTCCTGTCGATATCCAGAAGTAGTTGGTCAGGGCGATGAGGACGGCGTAGATCAGGGCCACGATGACCAGGCTGGCGACCACCATCAAGCCCCAGGAACCCTGGGCCGTCTGCCCGAACCACGCGCCGAAAACGAATCGGCTGGCCTGGGCCAGGCCCTGGCGGACGTTGGCGTACGTGCCCATCTGGATCAGCCAGACACTCGCGAAGCACACCAAGACGAAAACAACCGGATAGGCAATCCGGTGGGGTCCATGAAACCGGCGCCGGGTGGTGGGTACGGCCTGGTCAGCCGTTGGTTCACCCGCTTCGCTGGCCTCGGTTGGTTCGATATCTTTGGTCAGGTCCCCGCCACTGTTCTCATCCATTTCCCCCAAGTTTACCAAAACCGCGCGTCTGGCCGGGGCTCAGACCATCACGACCCCGAGGCCTGGCTGATCGGTCAGCCGGATATACGGCGCCTCGAAATTGAATGCCGTGGCGATGACCGTGGAGTCGTCGAAGTCCCGGAAACTGTCGAGATCGGCGTAGATGAAGTTCGGGTGGGAGGCCACCAGGTGAGCCCCGGCGGCGATGCCTAGCCGGCTTTCCACCATGCAACCCAGCATGCACCGTACCCCGGCCGCCTCGGCCACCGCGTTGATCTGCAGGGCCGGGAAGATGCCGCCGCACTTCATCAACTTGATGTTGATGATGTCCGCGGCGCCCTTGCGCACGAGGAGCGAAGCGTCGTGGGGCGTGAAGCAACTCTCGTCGGCCATGATCGGGATGGGCGAGCGGCTGCGCACGTACGCCAGGCCGTCGGTGTCCCAGTAGGGCAGCGGCTGCTCGACTGCGCCGACATCGTACGCGGTGAGATAGTTCAGCATCGCCAACGCCTGGGGGACCGACCAACCCTGGTTGGCGTCCACTTTCAGGTGGGCCGCGGGCGCGGCCTGCCGGATCAGGGCGATGGCGGCGCGGTCATGCGCGTCGTTGCTGCCGGCCTTGATCTTGAGCTCGTGGTACCCCTCGGCTGCCAACTGGGCGGCCTTGGCGGCCATCGCGGCCGGGTCATCGATGCCGATGGTCTGGTCGACCTCGACGCTGGAGGCCACGCCGCCGAGGAACTGGTACAGCGGCAGTCCCGCCGCCTGGCCCATGATGTCGTACAGGGCGAGGTCGACGGCGGCCTTGGCTGCGCCGTTGCGGACCAGGATGCGGTCCATCTCGCGGTGCAGGTGCTCGATCGAGAACGGATTCTGGCCGATCAGCGCCGGTTGGAAAGCCTCGATCGCGGCCAGGACCGACTGGGTCGTCTCACCGGTCACGAAGGGGACACCCGCCCCCTCGCCGTGACCGGTGATCCCAGCGTCCGTTGTGATCGTCACGAAGACCAGATCGGTCGTCTCGATGGCAGCCAGGGAGATGACGAACGGCTCGTACAGCCGGACCGACACCGGTTCGGCTGTCACAGCGGTGATGCGCATCAACTAACCTTCCTGGTGGCCCGGCCGCCGAAGTGGATGTACCGGTCGCCGGTCGGCAACTGGTAGAACCAGACCGGCGTGTTGACACCCATATCGGGCATGAAGACGGAGAAGAGGCCTTCGTGGACCGGGGTCATGCGGAACTCCATCACCGGCGTCTGCTCCAGTTCGGCCAACTCGCCCTGCTGGGCGGCCCGGAAGAGCGGCCCTTCGGCCTCATCCAGGATGTCGATGGCGACGCTGGAACGCTCATAGTGGCCGACCCACGGCGTGATGTCGACGGCCGGCGGGTTGTCCGGCAGTTCCAGCATCGGCTGGATCGTGACGCCGCACAGCTCATCGAAGATCTCGCCGTACAACCGCTGGTACAACTGGTGCGCCGACGAGTCGTTGGTGAGGAGGCCGACCACCAGCTTGCCGGCCGGGTACATGCGCAGGAAAGCCGCCTGGCCCAAGGTGTTGCCGTCGTGGCCGTACAGCCGGGCGCCATCCCAGTCGAAGCGGGTGAATCCGAGGCCCCAGGAGTCGCCCAGCAGGTACTTCTCCGGGCAGTCCGCCGAGAAGGCGTGCATCTGCTCGGCAGAGGTCTCGCTGATGACCTGGGTGCCATCGGGCGTGGCGCCGTTGTTCAGGTGCAGGCGCCCGAAGGTCAGGAGGTCGGCGATGCTGGCGTTGATGAGCCCGGCCGGCCCGGCGTTGCGCATCAGTCCCCACGCCGGTGCCACCTGGGGGTCGGGCAGACCGACGACGTGACCGACCGCGGCGTCGAACATGATGGCTTCCTCGGGCAGGGTACAGGTATGGGTCAGTCCGAGCGGCGCGAACAACCGTTCCTTCATCGCGGCGTCCCACACTTGGCCGGTCACCACCTCGATGATGCGCCCGAGAATCGAGAACCCGGAGTTGCAGTACGACCAGGTCGCTCCGACCGGGTAGATCTGGACGGCGCTTTCGAGGACCTTCATGTACTTTTCAAGATTGTCGTCCCCGCGGCCAGTGTCGACGAAGACGTCGCCGTCGAGGCCGGAGGTGTGGTTGAGCAGGTTGCGCACCGTCAGGTTGTTCGTGAGGTCGTCGGTGCTCAGGGTGAAACCGGGCAGGATGTCCTTGACCTTCTGATCGAGGCTGATTTTGCCTTCCTCGACCAGTTGCATGATGACCGTCGCAGTCCAGGACTTCGAGTCCGAACCGATCTGGAACAACGAGTCGACTGTCGTGTTGCGGCCGGTGTTGACATTCAGCAGGCCGGTGGCGCAGCGCACCATCTCGTCGGGCCCATCATCGTTCAGCCTGAGAATCCCCAGGACGGCGCCGACCACGCCGGCTTCCTTGGCGATGACGTCGAGACGCTCCTGCCAATGTGCTACATCGATTTCTTTCATTGTTGTTCCTTCCTCGGTGGGGCCATTCATGGTGGCGGTCAATGTCCTGCTCATGATTGTTCAGGACCAGCATAGTTGTCTGGCGGGTTGTGTCGGTCGTCGCCCGGTATGGCGGCGAGCAGTTGGCGGGTGTACGGGTGTTGCGGGTTGGTCATGATCTGATCGGACGGGCCTTCCTCGACGATCTTTCCCTGGCGCATGACGGCCACGCGGCTGGCCATGTAGCGGACCACCGCCAGATTGTGCGAGATGAACAACATGGTCAAGTCGAGTTCGTCGACCAACTCGCGAACCAGGTTGAGGATGGCTCCCTGGATGGAGACATCCAGGCTGGACGTGATCTCGTCGGCGATGATGACATCGGGGTGCGAGGCCAGAGCACGGGCCAGGGCGACCCGTTGGCGCTGCCCGCCCGAGAGCTGCCCGGGGTACGATTCCGCCCGTGCCGGATCGAGGTGGACCAGGTCGAGCAGCCGGGCCACCTCGGCGGGCCGTTCCGCGGGCGACAGGGTACGGGGCATGGTCTCGCGGATGGCTTTGCCAACCTTCATGCGCGGGTCGAGGGAGGCGGTGGGGTCCTGGAAGACCATTTGCAGAGGGCGGTGCGAGCCCCGCGTCGGTACTGGGCGACCGCCCAGGGTGATGGCACCGGTTTGCACCGGTACGAGACCGACGCTGGCCCGGGCGAGGGTGGACTTGCCCGAGCCCGACTCGCCGACCAGGCCGACAATGGTGCCATGGGGAACGGTCAAACTGACGTCGTCCACGGCCAGGACCGCTCGCCGCCCGGTACCGAAACGGACGGTCACCTTGTCGAACACGAGGTCGCTCATGCGTCGGCCTCCGATCCGGCGCGTACCAGCATCGGCTCGCCGGCGTGCCAGCAGGCGACGCGGCCGGTTTGCCGCTGAACGAGGTCCGGTTCGGCCTGATGGCACCGATCGCTGGCCAGCGGGCACCGCGGCGCGAAGGGGCAACCGGTCAGTTCGCCGGGTTCGGGGGGACGGCCGGGAATGGTGGGCAGCGGCGCGCCGACATCCGTGGTCATGGTGGGGACGGCCGCGACCAGCAACCGGGTGTACGGGTGGGCGGCGTGATCCAAGTCGGCGGTCGGCAGATCCTCGACGATCTTCCCGGCGTACATCACCATCACCCGGTCGCACACTTCGGACACGACGGACACATCGTGGCTGATCAGCAGCAATGCGACCTGGTCGGTCCGACGGATCGAGGCGAGCAGATCGAGCACCTGCTCCTGGACGGAAACGTCCAGAGCCGTGGTCGGTTCGTCGGCGATGATCAGCTTGGGGCTGAGCATGACCCCGAGCCCGATCATGGCCCGCTGCCGCATGCCGCCGGAAAACTCGTGGGGGTACTGCCGGGCCCGCTCCGCGGGGCGATCGATCCGGACTGCGCCGAGCCGCTCGATGGCCCGTGCCTTGGCCTGGCGCCGCGTGAGACCGCCGTGTTCGCGTCCCAATTCGGCTAACTGCGGTCCCACCCGCATGGTCGGATTGAGCGAGGTCATGGGGTCCTGGAAGATGATGGACAGCGAGGTACCGAGCAGATGGCGGTGCGGTTGGCCATCCAGCAGATCGGCGCCCGCGAAACGCAGTCCATCGGCTCCGACCCGGCCGGGTTCTTCGATCAGTTGGGCGATCGCAAGCGCGGTCAACGACTTGCCCGATCCGGATTCGCCGACCAGGCCGACCGCCTCGGCTGGTGCCAGATCGAAGGACACGCCGCGTACGGGCGTGATCATCTGCTGTCCGGCCGGGAACGAGACGGTCAGGTTGCGTACCGCGAGGAGACTCCCGGTGGGCTCTTCCGCGACCGCCGACGTGGCCGCGCGCTGTGCCAGGCGCCGCCGCAACTGACCGGTCAGCCCGAGATCGCCCAGGGAGGTGATCCCGAGGGAGTGGGCAATCGATTCTCCAGTCAGGTTGAAGGCCAGACCGGCCAGGACGACTGCCAACCCCGGGGTGAGCGACGCGATCGGGTGGGTGTAGATCGTTTGCAGGCATTCCATCATCAGACGGCCCCAGTCGTACTGCGGTGCCTGAACTCCGAGGCCGAGGAAGGAAAGACCGGCGAAAGACAACAGAACGCTGCCCGCGCCGACCGTCGCGTTGACTGCCAACGGCTCGCCGATGTTCGGCAGAATGTGACGGATCAGAATGCGTAACCGGCCGGCTCCGCCAACCGTGGCCGCCGCGATATAGTCGCGATTCAGAACCGCCGACACCAGGGTGTAGCACAGGCGGGCGAAGCCCGGCGCGGACGCGAGACCGAGCGCCATGGCGGCCGAACTGGCCCCGGTGCCGAAGATGACGGCGAAAAACAAGGCCAGCAGTATGCCGGGGAAGGCCACGGCGATGCCGATGAACCAGACAATCGCCCGGCCGACGACCTTGCCGAACAAGAATGGCGCCGAACCCAAGACGATGCCGACGACCACGCCGATGGCAGTGGCCTCGATCGCCAGCAGAACGGTCAATCGCGTGGCCACCAAAACCCGGGCGAACAGGTCGCGCCCCAGTGAGTCGGTCCCGGCCCAGTGCGACCACGAAGGCGGGGATAGCATAATGTCAATACGAGGGGTATTGGCGGCCGCACCCCAGATCATGGGCGCGAAGATGGCCAGCAAGACGATGAGCCCGACCAGGCAGGCCGCTGCCTTGCCCAGCGGCGCACCGAAAGCCTTACCCAGACGAGACTGACGCATTCAGGCCTCGCTCACGGTTGAACGCGGATCGAGGATCGCCAGGGCCAGATCGACCACCGTGTTGATGACGATCACGGCGAGGCCGTACATCAGGATGACGCCCTGGGCCACTGGGAAGTCCTTGGTGGTGATGGCGCTGACCACGGTCTGGCCGAGGCCCGGCCACGCAAACACGTTCTCGACGAAGACGGTACCGACGATCATGCCGGCCAGGAGCATGCCGGACAGCGTCAACGTCGCCGTGACGGCGTTGGGCAAGGCGTGGCGCAGGTAGATCCGCCAACGACGCAACCGCTTGGCGCGGGCGGTTCTGATGTAGTCGGTTTGCAGCACCGCCAGAACTTCGACGCGGACGATTCTGGTCAACACGGCGGTCGGGCCGATGGCGAGGGCGGCCACCGGCAGAATGTACGACGCCGGTCCGCTGCGGAGCGCGACGGGCAGCCAGTGCAGCGTCACTCCGAACACGGCGATGAAGATTTGGCCGTACACGAAATCCGGGATGGTACCCAGGACGACTGAGCTGCCGACGAATCCCAACTCGGTCCGGCGGTGCCGGCCGTTGCGCGTCAAGACAGCCATACCGACCCCCAGCGGGATAGCGACGATCAACGCGACCAGGAAGGCGGGAACGGCGAGGGACAGCGTGGCCGGTAACCGGGTGGCGATGGTCTGCCACACCGGCAGCCGGCTCATGATCGATTGTCCGAGATCGCCGGTGAAAATCCCCTTGATGAAACCGGTGTACTGCTGCCAGAGCGGGCGGTTGAGCCCGAGCGCCTCGCGACGGGCCTCGACCACCTCGGGCGTGACGTTCATTCCCAGCGAGGCCCGGACAGGGTCGCCCGGGATGAGGTGGATCATGGCGAACGCCGCCGTGACCACCACCCACAGCGAGACGATCAACCGGCCGCCGCGCCGCACGGCGAACCTGAACCAGCGATTGTGGGTGATCGCGGTCAGGACGCGGTGTGGCGCGGCGGCTTTGGCTGTCGTACTCACCATCTCTAGCGGTCGGTGTTTGCTATGCCAGGACGCGGAGCGACATCACCTGGGTCCGGCCGATGTACTCGTACTCGACCTTGTTCAGCCACAGCTTGTTCGGCCTGACCGCCCAGGCGATGATGTCGGAGTTCTTGAACAGCGCGGATTCGGCCTGCTGGAAGTACGTGCACGAGTCGGTGCCGGTCTGGGCCATCGCCTGCGTCACGCTAGCGGAATAGTCGGCGTTGTCGATCGACGAGAAGTTGGAGCCACCGTCGGCCAAACCCGGCCCGGACAGGAAGGAGACCCACTGATCGGGGCTGTTCACGTTGAGCGGTTCCCAGGTGACATCCCAGTCGCCGGTGCCGAACAGGATTCCCGACAATTGGGCCGTGTCGTACGAACTCATCTTGACGGTGATACCCGCCGCCTGCCACTGTTGCTGGGCCAGTTCGGCGGCGGCTTGGGCGGGTGTGCCCATCGCCGAGTCGTACAAGAAGGTGACGGTCAGAGGCTGACCGTCCTTGGCGTACATTCCGTCGGATCCCTTGGTGTAGCCGTCGGCCTCCAGCGTCGCCCCGGCGCCGGCAGAGTCGAAGGCCGCGATGTTGCCGGTCGCCGCGTCGTACTGGCAGGGCGCCGGTGGGAGAACCGACATCTCGGTGGCCCGGCTGCCGGTGTTGGCGGTGATGACCTGCGTCAATTGGTCGAGGTTGACGGCCTGGGTCAGCGCCTTGCGCACGGCCGCGTCGGCGGTCGGGTGGCCGCTGGCGTGGTTGTACCAGGTCAAACCGAGGATCGCCGGGATGTCGATCGAGTTGAGGTTGGCGGCGGCCGCCCGGTCGCCGTCCGAGGTCGTGGTCAACGTGATGTTCACCTGGCCGGCGAGCAGGAGGTTGACCGCGGTGGACTCGTTCGGCACGATCTTGACGACGATGGTCTTCGGCAGTCCGGGCGTGGCGGTGGTCGCACCGTTAGGTCCCCAGGTGTAACCGTCGCGGCGCTCGTAGGTGTAGTGGTCGTTCGGTACTGCTTCGGTCAAAACGTACGGTCCCGAGCCGAGCGTACCCTCCTGAAGTTTGCTCCGGTCGGCCAGACCGGCGTCGCAGACGATCGGCAGGACGGACAGGCCCGAGAGCAGGAAGGGTGCTGGCTGGCTCAGGGTCAGCGTCACGGTGTTGGTGGCGTTGTCGGCGGTCGCGACGGTGCCGGCCGGCACAAAAGTCCCGAGCAGGGGAGAGGAGTTGTTGACATCTTCGACCCAGTTGACGTTGTCCGCCACCGTTTGCGCGGTCAGTGCCGACCCGTCTGAGCAGGTGATGCCGTCGTTCAGCACGAACGTGGCCGTCTGGCCTTCGTACGTCCAGGATTTCGCCAGGTTCGATTCGATCTCGCCTTGGGAATTCTGGGTGACGAGGTAGTCATAGGCATAACCGGCCATGTCGACCTCGCCTGACACGATGGACATCTGGGGATCGAGGGCACCCGGATCGGTCACCTGTGATATCGTGACAGTACCATCGGTGACGTAGGCTGGCGCGGTTGGGGAGCCGGTCGTGGAAGGGGTGCCTGGATTCTGGGAGGTACAGGCGGCGAGGCTGCCAACGCTGAGCAGCCCGATCAACGCAAGGGTGGGTATGGTTCGCTTCATGGGGGCACCCTACCAGCGCAACCGGCGGCGTCGTAATCCATATTGAGATGTGACCGGCGAAAGGCCGGCTACGAGGCCTGGAAGGCACGCGCGATGGCCGACACCGCCTCGGCGATCATGGCAAAGGCGTCGCGGTACACCTCGTCGGACTGGCGGAAAGGATCCGGTACGTTGAGGTGGCCCTGGCCGAGCCGCAGCCGGGGGCGGGCCACGCGAGCGTGTTGGATCAGCTCTGCCAGACGTTGCGGCGTGCCGGCGGCCGCGAGGCCGGAAAGGTCGTACGTCGCCACGCTGCGCGCGAATTCGAGGAGCGTGAAGGTACGGCGTACCGCCCGGGGTTCGATGTCCACCACCAGGGAGCGATGGTCGGTCGTGGCCGTCAGAATCAGATCGGCGTCGTCGATCAGCGGCTTGGTGAGTTGACGGGCGGCGAAACCGCCGCTTGGTACGCCGGCGTCGTCGAGCAGGGCGGCCATGGGCGCCGCGATGGGAGCGCCGGCCACGGCGCGCGTACCCGCACTGGCGGCGATGACCGGCTCCGGCCAGCGGGCGGTCAGCAGCCGCTCGATGGCCGGCGACCGGCAGATGTTGCCGGTGCAAACCGCCAAAATGTGCAGTGGGACATGAGACATGGGGGGTGCTCCAATCTCCATTAACCCTACCAAGGCCACGTAGCCGGGCTTGCGTGCCTGCCAAGCCGGCGGCCTGGCGACATGGCGATCTGGTCCTTGGGCTACCCGCTCAACCAGCGCATTCTGTTAACATTAGTCCGGACCGCTAGATAATGTCGATATCAGGCGGACGGAAGACAGAGGACATACTCGTGGCGTTTCGTGACTATCTCGCAGTGTTGCGCAAGTATTGGATCAGTATTGTGGCACTGACGCTGCTCGGCGGTGTGGCCGCGGTGGCGTACATCAGCTTGGCACCACCGGTCTATACGGCGCAAAGTACGGTGTCGGTGTCGGTCAACAGCGGTAGCTCAGCCGCTGAGATCGCCGCGGCGACCAGCGCTGCCGTCGCCCAGGCCCGATTCGTCGCGCCGCTCGTCACGACCAACGCCGTCCTCGATCAGGTCATCACCAATCTGGGGCTGAACACCTCGGCCGCCAGCCTGGCGGGACGGGTGTCGGCCTCGGTGCCCACCAATACCGCCCTGATCACGGTGGCGGCGCGCGACAGCAACGCCGCGCGGAGTGCCAAGATCGCCGATGGGGTGGCCGCCAGCCTGGTCGATACCATCACCGCGTCATCTCCCAAAGGCGGCGATGGCAATCCGGTGATCCAGGCGACCATTGCCAGTCCGGCGACGGTTCCGGGCGCGCGGACCAGTCCCCGGGGTACCCAGTCGCTGGCCCTGGGGATCATCGCGGGTCTGGTCGTGGGACTCGGATTCGCGATTCTGCGCAAGGTCTTGGATGTGCGAGTGCACACGTCTGCCGATGTGACGGAGGCGACCGATTACCCGGTCATCGCCTCCATACCGCGCGACTTGTCGCTGGCGAAGAACCCGGTCGTGATGATGGCGGCGCCAACCTCCGCGGCCAGTGAACGGTACCGCGAGTTGAGAACGAACCTGCGTTTCTTCGACCTGGATTCCGACTCGCCGTGGACTTTCGCCGTCACCTCGTCCATCGAGGGCGAGGGCAAAACTGTCACCTCGATCAACATCGCGTACGCGTTGGCGGAGAGCGGCGACAAGGTCTTGCTGGTCGACGCCGATTTGCGGCGCCCCAAGATCGCCAACTATCTCCAACTGGAGGCGCGCACCGGCCTGACCACGGTCCTGCTGAACCGGGCTGGGTTCGCCGATGTGGTGCAACCGCTCGGCGTGGGGTGCCCGGATGTCCTGGCGGCAGGGGCGATTCCGCCGAACCCGGCGGAGTTGATCGGCTCGCGCCGGATGAGGCAACTCTTGGAGCAGGTGTCGCGGGAGTATTCGACCGTCGTGATCGATACGGCTCCGCTGCTGCCGGTGGCTGACACCTTGTCGCTGCTGCCGCACGTCAGCGGAACGGTCATCGTCGCTTCGGCGGGGAAAGCCACCATTCCCGAACTCAAGTCGGCTCTGGGCTCGATCGAGCGGGCGGGGGCCCGCATCATGGGCATCGTCGTCAACAAGGTACGGTGGCGCGGCGGTCATGAGTATTACTACTACACTCACGAGGGCCACACTCACGAGGCCCGCGGCGAGGTGAAGAATGACGTCCGGCGGCCGAAGAAAGGCCCCAATCGGGCGGAGCTGTGACCGGCTTGTCTTTCCCGGTCCGCAGACTAGACTGGTGGCGATATGTCAACATTTTCCGGGAGGACCGCTGTGGACGATGACGCCGACGGGTTGGTTGATGTCCCTGAGCCGGGTCCCCGTGATCCTGCTCTGACCGATGCTTTTCTCATCGCCATGTGCAACCAGAAGGGCGGTGTCGGCAAGACCACGACCACCATCAATCTGGGCGCGGCCTTAACCGAGTATGGACGCCGGGTCTTGCTCGTCGATTTCGATCCACAGGGTTCGCTGTCGGTCGGTTTGGGCATCAACCCGCACACCCTGGCTTCGACTATTTACGATCTGCTGATGGTACGGGGGACCGATCCGCGCACTATCGTGCAATCGACCAAGGTGTTGGGCCTGGATTTGTTGCCCGCCAACATCGACCTGTCGGCGGCCGAGGTGCAACTCGTGTCCGAGGTCGCCCGCGAGCACACGCTCAGCCGTGCCATCGCGGGGTTGAAGAAGGATTACGACACGATCCTGATCGACTGCGCCCCATCGCTCGGTCTGTTGACGGTGAACGCCCTGACATGCGCCGATGGCGTCATCATTCCGTTGGAGTCGGAGTTCTTCGCCCTGAGGGGAGTCGCCATGCTGACCGATACCATCGCGAAGGTACAGGAGCGGCTCAACGAGAAACTCCAGTTGGTCGGCATCCTCGGCACCATGTACGATCCCCGTACGCTGCACAACCGCGAAGTGGTGGCCCGGGTTCAGGAGGCCTTTGGCGATGTCGTCTTCCAGACGCGGATCCGGCGTACGGTGAAGTTCCCGGAGACGACGGTCGCAGGCGAGCCGATCACCACGTATGCGCCGCACTCCTTCGCGGCGAAGCAGTACCGCGACCTCGCCAAGGAGGTGCTGGCCCGATGCCCAGCCGCGTGAGCCTGCCAGGCGCCGAAGAGCTTTTCCGGGCCACCGGGACCAAGCCGGAGCCGGTGGCCGAGGGTTTGGCCTCCGGCCGCATCCGCCACGCTGAGAAGATCACGGTCTACGTCTCCTCGGAGGAGTTGATCGCGCTGGAGAACGCGCGATTGACGTTGCGGCGCGCTGGGATCGCGGTGGATCGCGGCCGCATCGTCCGGGCCGCCATCGCTTCCGGCCTGGCCGATTTCGAAGGCAAAGGCGCCCAGGCCGATATCGTGGCCCGGTTGGGCGCGCAGTGACGCAGGAACTGACCGCCGAGGGTTTTTCGGTGACGCTCGACGTGTTCGAGGGCCCGTTCGATGTACTGCTTTCCCTGATCGCCAAACGCAAGCTCGACATCACTGAGATCGCGTTGTCGCAGGTGACCGACGAGTTCATCACGTACATCGCCGAGCGGGGGCCGCAGTGGGACCTGGAACAGGCCAGCGCCTTTCTGGTGGTGGCAGCCACCCTGCTGGATGTGAAGGCAGCCCGCCTGCTACCTCAGGGGGCGGTCGATGACGAGGAAGATCTCGAATTGCTGGCGGCGCGGGATCTTTTGTTCGCCCGTCTGCTGCAGTACCGCGCCTTCAAGCAGGTGGCCCAGTGGATCGGATCGGTGCTGGACGAACAAAGCCGGCGCCTGCCTCGTCCGGGCGGGTTGGAGGACAAGTTCGCCGTACTCTTGCCCGAGGTCACGATCACCGTCTCGCCGGACCAATTCGCCCAGTTGGCGCGGCTGGCGATGGTGCCGCCCGCCCCGGTTGAGGTATCGCTGGATCACATCTATGTACCGCGGGTCAGCGTGGTCGAGCAGGCCAATCTGGTGGCCAGCCGTCTGCAACGGACCACGACGACCACGTTCCGGGCGCTGGTCGCCGACGCGGCATCGCCGGCCGTGACGGTTGCACGGTTCCTCGCCATCTTGGAGTTGTTCCGGATCGACCTGGTCGCGTTCGAGCAATTGAGCCCATTGGGCGAACTGGTGATCCGCTGGGTCGGCGAGGCGGTGGCGGAGATCGAGGTCTCGGACGAGTTCGATCAGGCGGCAGCCGAGGAGGTACGTGCATGAGTGAAACTGGGGTGGTCGATGCCCAGGTGGAGGCCCTGCTGATTCTGGCGACCGAACCGGTGCCGGACCTGGACCTGGCCCAGGCGCTCGGGGTATCGGTCGATGAAATCGCAGCCGCCCTTGAGCGGTTGGCCCGTTTTTACGACGAGACCGACCGGGGTTTCGAGTTGCGGCGGGTGGGCGCCGGTTGGCGGTACTACACCAGGCCCGAGCACGCCGACCTGATCGCCCGCTGGGTGCTCGACGGCCAGGTCGGCCGCTTGACTCAGGCCAGTCTGGAGACCCTGGCCGTCATCGCGTACCTGCAGCCGATCTCGCGCAGCCGGATCGCGGCGATCCGGGGGGTCAGCGTGGACGGCGTGGTGCGGACGCTGATGTCGCGCGATCTTGTCCGCGAGATCGACCGGGATGAATCCAGCGGCGCCGGCCTGCTGGGGACCACCGCGTACTTCCTGGAACGGATGGGCTTGACCGCGTTGTCCGACCTGCCGCCACTGGCGCCGAATCTGCCCGATGCGTCCCAGTTGGACGAGGAACTCACCCGGCTCGCCGGCGTCAGCGGGGTCGGCGATGGCGAGAACTGACCAGTCGGCGGCCTCATCCGATGACGACCGGATCCGCTTGCAGAAGGTGCTGGCCGCCGCCGGACTGGCCTCGCGGCGCGGGGCCGAGATCATGATCGCGGACGGGCGGGTGGAGGTCAACGGCCATCTCGCCACCGAGCCGGGTACGCGGGTGGATCCCGCCCGGGATGTCGTCAAGGTGGACGGTTCTCGCATCGTCGCGGCGCGCCGCCACGTCTACCTGGCGTTGAACAAACCCCGGGGGGTGGTCTCGACCCTGGACGACCCGCAGGGCCGGCCGACGCTGAAAGACTACCTGCCGCGCGGGGCGGGCCGGCTTTTTCACGTCGGCCGTCTCGACGCCGACACGGAGGGCTTGATCATTCTGACCAATGACGGCGATTTCGCGCAACGGTTGAGCCATCCGTCGTTCGAAATCGACAAAACCTATCTGGTCGAGGTCGAGGGCGTCATCGATGACGCCGCCGTACGGAAACTGGCCAAAGGCGTGATGCTCGACGACGGGTTCATCAAGCCGGACAAGCTGAAGGTGGTGTCACGGGCCAGCGGCAAGACCCTGGTCGAGATCACGCTGCACTCGGGGAAGAACCGGGTCATCCGGCGGTTGATGGAGACCGTCGGTTTTCCGGTACGGCACCTCGTACGCCTGAGAATCGGTCCGATCCGGTTGGGGCGCCTCCCCAGCGGGCAGACCCGGGAACTGACGGCGGCCGAGATCGGCGCGTTGTACGACCGGGCTGGTCTGTGAGCATGCCGGGTGGCATTCCCCTGTACAATAAGACAGAATGTGCGCCCGCAAGGGGTGTCCAGGTGAGAAAGTCGAGTGGCGCAGTATGACACGGAACAAGCTGGGTCGGATAATCGGATGTGCTTTGGCCTTGGGAGTGACCCTGACCATGGCGTCGTGCACGTCGCCTGGCGGCCAGGGGACGCCGTCGGATACGACAGCGCCGACGACCGCGGACACCGCCGCGCCGACGGACACGACCTCGCCCACCCCGACCGAGGCGCCGGCGACCGGATTGCCGACACCGATCGTGACCGAGCCGCCCGCGTCAACCAACCTGGACGGTATCTCGGCCACCGGGGCCTTCGGCGACAAGCCGACGCTGACGGTGCCGTTCCCCTGGGTCATCAATTCGACGCAGACCAAGATCCTGGTCCAGGGCACCGGTTCGGTGGTGCCGGACCAGGGCTGGGTCCAGATCAACTACCTGGGCATGAATGGCCGTACCGGTGAGGTCTTCGACAACTCCTACGACTATGGTTCACCGGTCAGCTTCCCGCTGACGGGCGTGATCCCCGGGTTCCAGAAGGGGCTCAGCGGCAAGCACGTCGGGGACCGGCTGATCATCGCGATCCCGGGTGCCGACGGGTACGATTCGGCCTCCAGCCAGCCCACCGGCATCGAGATCGGCGACACGCTGGTCTTCGTCGTGGACATCGTCAACACTTCGTACGATCAGCCGAGCGGTACCACGGTCACCCCGAGTGCCGACCCGAATCTGCCGGTGGTCGGCGGTACGCTGACCGCGCCGACGGTCACGATCCCGCAGGGGGCGACCCCGCCGACCTCGCTGGTGGTGCAGCCGCTGATCGTCGGTCCTGGTGCCAAGGTGGCGGCGACAGATACTGTCATCGTCAATTACGTCGAGTACCTATGGTCCAACGGGACCCAGGTCCGCACGACGTACGGCTTCGCACCGCTGAGCGGCCTGCTGTCCTCGACTATTCAGGGCTGGCAGACGGCGCTGGTCAACCAGACGGCCGGTTCCCGATTGCTCCTGGTGGTGCCGCCGAGTCTGGCCTACCCCAACGGCAACCCGAAGATCGGTGTGCCGGCCAACTCGACGATGGTCTTCGTGATCGACATCGTTTTCTCGTACTACGACACCTCGTCGAGCTAATTTCAGTCTTTGGGCACCCAGCCCGCGGGATCGATTCGCCATGGTGCCCGCGGGAGTTTCGCCGGATCGAAGCGGTCGACGAGCTGGCCGAGCGTCACGGATTCGTTGTCGCGAGCCAGGTTGAGCGACCTGGCCAACCGGGTGAGGATGTCCGGAATGGTCACCCCGGCCTGCGTCAGCGTCGCCAGCGACACCGCGGCATCCCGCTTGGCCAAACGGGTACCATCCGGGGCTTCGACCAGCGGTACGTGCAGGTAGGCCGGGACCGGGAAGCCGAGGCGGGCGGCCAGCCAGGCCTGGC
>Ga0123354_10004746_pt1 | contig 19408 bp, 14 predicted proteins | sample TergutLab28metaG_2_FD_97872 | JGI IMG/M metagenome (GOLD analysis project Ga0123354, IMG submission 97872) | Labiotermes labralis P4 segment gut microbial communities from Petit-Saut dam, French Guiana - Lab288 P4 | ecosystem: Host-associated > Arthropoda: Insects > Digestive system > Gut ...
GACAATCCCTTCACTGTCAAAAAAGCAGATGAGCATGGATTTTATTTTTGATTTGCTCCTTCTCGCTTTTTTCGGACGTGGTGATGCAGATGTGTGCCATTCCTTACTTTGTCTTTTCGTTTCTGGATCGTACTCAAAGATCCATGTTTCGTCACCTGTAATCACATTCTTCAAGAAATTTTTGTCCCTTTGGATCCGTTCCAGAAGATGAAGACACATGTCCTTCCAATTGTCCTTCTGTTCGATTGTCAGGTTTTTGGGAACAAACTTCGCACACAATTTTTTCACGGCTAATTCCTCTGTTAAAATCTGATGGACCGTAGTGTGGTTCAAATTTAACTCACTAGCGATCATTCACACTGTGAGTCGACGGTCTGACCGCACAAGGGCTCCCACTATCTCCACATTGTTATCTGTTTTTGAAGTTGAAGGTCTTCCAGAGCGGGGTTCATCTTCGATGGATTCACGGCCCTCTGAAAATGCCTTAAACCAATTGAACACTTGTGATCTCGACAAAGCACGCTCCCCATAGGCCTGTTTCAGTTTATTGAAAGTTTCAATGCCGGTTTCCCCAAGTTTGACACAAAACTTTATTGCACATCGTTGCTCAAAATTGTGCTCTTCCATTTCCGTGACACACACACAAAAACTGCTTCACAAGCAACCGCACTAAAATTAGCGTGTTGATGCTAGCGAGTTGAAACTCATACTAGAAGTCTATGAGACTCTTATCTAACCTTCATGTGAAGGGCAAGCCCACAGTATTGCCAGATCATGCGATACACAGGCAGTCTCATTACTTTATTTATAGACCTCGTATTATGTTACATCACCTATGGTCTATCTTGATCCACTGTATTTTTAGGTGCATTTGCATAGTTGCAAAATCCACCATCAGCTTCATCACCTATGTCCATCCATCTGTTCTTCTGTCTGCATGCATTAGCATGGCTCCCACTGCAGGGATTTCCATTAAATTTGATACTGGGGACTTTTACAAAAATCTATCACAAAAACCCAAACATGGTTAAAATCGGGAGAAAATATCAGGCATTTTAAATGAAGACCTACATACATTTGGCTGTTGGTGGAGACATTAAATCACCATCAAAGCACTTTCCTCAAATGAAATATTATCAGGTTGTTATTTAATCCGTCTGTCCACAAGTATCAGCACGGTAATCTGCCATGAAAATCCAAGTTTGATTAAAATCAGGCACTTAATATGAAGACCTTGGGCACTACTTAAAAGACCTACGTATGTCCCATTGTTACCAGCAACATCATATCGTCATAAGAGCGCTCTCTTTGAGCAAACTAGCATCAGGTTGTTGGATAGCCGAGGAGGTTTAAATATTACACAAATGCACCACAATATTACGCTCTAGGTACACCGCCTCTCTTCCTGTAATTATCTTCTATGCAGCACAGTTTTAAAAAAAAATGTATTTGACAGGAAATTGATTTTCTGAGTTTTTCTACAACTAGTACCTGAAACTTCTCTCATTCTAGGCAGATGTCAGTAAGATATTAACACAAAATTACCTAGAACTTCATGTAAAGTATCTGATATTGTTGTCCATTTTTACCAAACTTACAAGTCCCCAGTACGAAATATCATGAAAATTCATCCAGTGGGAGTCAAGGTGTTCCACCATGCAGGCAAACAGACAGACAGACACACATGATTAAGAGAAAAAACAATTTTCACAATTCTGCAAATGCACTTAAAAACTGGCAATACTGAACAGGGAGCATGAAAATCAAAAACCAAAGAACCTTAAATTGATATCTCATTGTAACTATACTTACTGGATCACGAAACTGTTCATTTACTTGACGTATTACAGCAAGCATTTCCTCCATTTTAGCAGAAAAAGAATCCGGATTAAAGTCTGTCATACCCATTATAGAACACATCTAAAAAAGGAAACACACCATTAAAGCCACAACCTCTTGCTTGACACCATACGGACAATAAAAATTCACACCAAAGAAATCAGAAAGTGATACATAGTACACACGAAGTAAATGCTTAATTAACATATAACCTGTGTAATGAATGGACTAATCTTCATTTTAAGTCGAAGCAATTTCCCAAGGCCTTTCTCCACCACTTGAGGAAAAGAGAGTAATCTGAGAGTATGACCAGTTGGGGCTGTGTCAAACACCACTGCTGAGAAATTCATGCCCTTCACTAGCCTGAAAATAACGAACAGTACAAATTATATTGTCCCTGTACTTAAGCACTATGTCAAGATGGCAGAGAAAATGTATACATTCACGTGTTCTTAACCTTAACAATGGATGATGGTGAGTGGCAATCGACATGTTCTGGGTTCTTTGTCCAAATAAAACAGCTACCACTACCCACTGCACAGGAAATATGTAGGCCATAGAAAAATTCTAAATATTGTACCAAAAATTAATAAAGGCCCAATTCCCCTGCCAGTAATCTAACCCCAAAGTACGAGGACCTTCCACTCACGGATAAGAGCACTAAAGTTTTTTGGTAAATGTCTAAAGTTTGCAACCTTCCCTATACAACAGACAGCATGAGTTTTTTTACCAACTTGATGTACAAATTCTTTATTTTTCTTTATTACCTTTATTAAAATAAAGAATTTGTGCATCACATTGGTAAAAAAAAGACTATCATTATATTAGGACGCACAGTCAACAAAATGTAAAAATTTGTACTGCAAAAAAGTATACCATCAAAACAAAACTGTATAAAAATAGTGCAGCCATGTGGTTCAACAAAACATGTAGGATCAAACAACTAACACCAACCTACATCAATATAAGAGGAAACAGAACAACTCAAAGCCTGAAAGAACGAAAAAAACAGCCATCCAATACAGAATAAACCAACAGCTAAAATTTCAATATGCCAAAAAACAAAAACTGAATGAACGATTATACATGATCCACCTGGAGTGTGCATCCTTCTGGCCAACCACATGGCAGCCTATCCAGTCAGTGATAGATATATTAAAATAAAGAATTTGTGCATCAAGTTGGTAAAAAAAAGACTATCATTATATTAGGATGCACAGTCAACAAAATATAAAAAGCATGAGTTTTGTATTTTCCCATTTTTTTTGCACAAATTAATTTTTGCCTGGTAGAAATGAGATAAGCAATGATATGATGGGAAAAGAAAAATTTAATTAGCTGTTACATAACCACAACCACTACCAATACCATCATCCTACCACCAGCCTGCCTCATGTGGGTTTCCACTTCATATGTGAACTCTTCCACCACTGTCAAAAAAGGCACGGTCCAGGCCAGGAAGGTCGATAAAGGCATATCTGGTGGCAACAGCCATATCACTATCAAGCCTGGCTGATTTACTGCTTTCAAAGATGGTGTACAAGAATCGGAGGACAAATAAGGGACCACAGTGTACTCTGACATATTTTTTAAAGATAACAGGCCAAGGCCATAAAATATTTGGAATGTTTCACAATAGCATGCATCCAGTAAAATTGCCGCATGACTTTAAAAGACAATGGACAATACATCCCACTGTCTCAGTTTGCTTTAACAATACTTACTTCATGACTTCTGCATAACTCATGGCCTCATCTATTCCTGGGAATGCACCAACTATTTCTTGCATTATTCCTTTACTGAGTTTCATGGCTTCATTATCTCCTTCAAAATACTCTTCTGGCAGTTCATTGAAACCAACATTTGGATCTATTTCCTACAATAATATTTGTAAATAAATTATACAGGTTACTTTGGAAGAGTATTCAAATCTTCATCAGCAGTACTGTGAGAACCTCTAAACAAAAGAAATAATAGAAAATGTTGTTATTTGAACCTCAAGGAAAAAACTAAGACACAGGTTAAATGATCTTACTAAAACAGGCTGTGGTGATGTGAAATACAATTACAGTTAAAGCTGTGCTATCTGGCACCTACGGCACTAACCAGTTGCCACAGACTGTAATTTTTGATATGTGAATTTCAGTGTATCTAACAACCTCATGGACAGACCCAATGAGTTACAGGCAGGTCTAGTTTTACACCAGGGTTACATTTCAGAAAAACATTGTGCCAATCAGACATGAAGTTCCCATTTAAAACAGTGTATTTTCTGTGGGTTATGAGACTGAAAACTTCATCCTATATAGTATAGTGTATAACTATAGCAATAAAGAACTTTCTGCAATTCTACCAGTATTATCACAAATTGAACATAAACTACTATAAGCAAATCTCCTTATGGCATTCGTCAACAATTTGTTCAACATTTTCAAGTGGGCTTATTAAGTCATTTCTTTTCAATACTGATTGTCTTTCACAAATTTTTTACTTTGAGTGCACTAGGTGATGTACATTTAAGTTTCTCATTCATTTTGGTAACAAATGCCAATGCTGTTGAAGGGGGAATTACATTAGATGCATGATTATATCACTAACGTAATCAGTCCATACATGCGACCAATGGTGTGACAATTATGTTACTTTCTGCTAGCCTCCAACACAGACAAGTGCAGCCTCAGACTGTCTAACCAACTGCATGAAACCGAAAATTATCACATAAATTTGAAAAATGGTGTAAATTTTGAAGTCACACTAAAGGAAAACCGTGCAAAAAGAAATCGCGTAAAATGAGACCTGCCTCTAATTTGTCGCTTGTTATCCTGTCACATTTCCTATTCCTCTTTCATCACTACTTATGTAACATGGTGTACATATAGATATATGCACATAGTAGCCGATAATTTTTAGTATAGTTGTTTCTTAGGTTTGCTGGCGCCAGTTACGGGCGGTCTGCCAACGTATGTTCAAGAACCATTGGCAATATGTAGGATTAAATGAGAAAACGTTAGCAGAGGACAATGGACACTAGCAGCCCAGCAAGGAAGTCAGTCGCGTATGAGAGGTGTGACTGACGGAGTACAAGTGACTGTGTTGTTGTAATAAAATATGATATAGTTGTTTAACTTGATACAGCACTCCTTCTTTTATTTCATCAACAATAGAGTAAATAAAACAACAAGTAAAAAATAAATAATTAAAACAGTATGTGATTCAGTGAACCACACCCATTTACTGAAAGTGGATCACCTACCAGACTGAGGGCGTCAGGACAACAAAGTTACAAAGGGTGATCATGTAGAATGAATATATATATATAAATTAAGACACCAACAAATAAAGGCCAAACTCTTATAACTGGCGTTGGGTCCTACCCACAGACGGAATAATGAAACATACAGGGTCTCTTGGTCAATTTCCAGTCAACAGAACTTTCTTGACCATCCAGTGCCAGATATTACAGCTCTTACTATACCTGGATTTGGTTCAGGGTAGGCTTCAGGACAATACCACAATGATGTTTTAAACCAGAATACACTCTGTGGGTTTAAAAAATATGACAAATGAAAAGCAAGTAAAACCATTTTCAAATCAGAATACAAAGGAACAAGTTAAAAACAGGGCCATCTTTAAATACAACCCTATCTCATAGCCCATCAGCAACCATAAACCTGCAATTGCATTACTCTGCTCAGTATGACCTTATGACAGTCACCAGAATTAAACAAACAGTATGGAGATTCTGCACTCGAAACCAAAAGGTTGAGTAATAACTAAACAGTCAAAACAATTTTGCAACAGAATCTTCAAATTCAGACCAATTATATAAGAGAATTTTCACAATGAGCAAGCACAAACTCTGTTAAACTTACCATAGCATAAAGATTTTCAAAACCTTTCACTTTCGTTGGTATTTTGGAAAATTTCTGATCAAAAGCATCTGAAATATTATGTGCTGGATCTGTAGATATAATCAACACACTTTCACGCACTTTGCACAGTTGTACAGCTAAACTACAACTGAAACAAAAGTATCATATAAGCAAAACAGTCTCAGTAAATATATGCAGAATGAACTTAAAGAAATTACAAAGAAACAGTCAACTTCATGGTCCACACATTTCAGGCCCTCACAGGAATTTTGCAGCCCCCATACGTGGTCTGGGCACTACTGAGAACAAAATATCTCTTGCCCCTGCCAGGATCAAACTTTTATTCCTCTGCCATCCAGCCCACTCCCTACACTGACTGAGCTATGACTTTTTTCTCTGTTGAAGGCACTCTGAAATTGCCATAACTGTGAAAACAGAACTAACTCATTAATCAACAATAACTTTTGTGTAGTATCAAAAGCGAGATGATTGTGGATAGATAATAAAATAACATTCATGCAAGAAGATACAAGGATAAGGAGACAATATCGTGTATAATAGATAGAGTTCTTGTTTTTCATAACATCACAACACTTTGTGTGGAAAGGGATATTTATTTATTTATTCACATATTTATTTGTCATACATTCTATAAATCCATGAAAGGTTAAAAAATGTACTGTATACAGTATGCAGAAGAAGTCAATATGATACATCAAAAATACATAATAGTAACAAATAGATTAAAATGAGATCTTAATTAACACGGTTCTAAGTTTGGCCCTTCCTTTAAAAAAACACAAATTTCACATACAAGGTATCGGTAAAATCACAAATTAAATACTCAGTCACAGCTCCGTCACTAAAGTGAGTTGACTATGGGCTGGACAACAGAGAAATAAGGGTTTGATTTGTGGAAGGGGAAAGATAAATTTGTCTCTTCTCCAAAGTGCCCAGACCACTTATGGGGCCCACCTATGGGCGGTGAAACGGCCAGGCCATGAAGCTGACAACTCATCTCTATCCAGTGGAGAGGTTAAGAATGCGAGGAGCTCCATTTCCATTCCCCCATATGCCTTCAAGGCGGCGCTAACTTAAGAACACGGTACCTTTACTTTTAACCCAAGCAATGCCTCGGCGACCGATGCTCAAACTATTCGGAATACAAGTCAGCCACGTTAGCAGTGAGTTGCGAAAATCTTGGATAAAAAAAAATTGTCCACTTCTGGATTTTTCATAGATTACCACACAACTCGAATTGCACCCGTATCTTAACCATATCCTCGAAACGATGAAGACAGGGAAGTCATTACATCTAAAATCAAATAAACATTAATAAACAGGACTACTTAAAAGTCAGCAGCCCAAGGACAAAAACTACAGCGACCTTCACAACAATGGCTGCGTGCCTGAACTAACCTTAAATGTGCACTGGGGTACACTGCTTTTCATTATACAAACCTACAAGTTGTTTTTCCTACGCCACCTTTCCCTCCGACAAATATCCAACGAAGTGACCGCTGGTCGATTATATTTTGGAGAGACGGTTCTAACGGCTCAAAATCTTCGCGACTCATGTTGACATCATTAGCCTCTGCAGATGTCATTTTAACTCATTCACTGCTCTCGACCAGTTGGAATCTTATAACTGCCGTTATTTCTACAAACATGAATTTATGTTTAAAGAGTTTGTCAAGGTTACAATGTAGTTGAACTGACCCACGGCGAAAAAAATTGCTGCGTAGTGTCTAGACAGCAGTGATCACGGATTATATATAATGATGGACGGAACTGTGTAATTAATGATCTGTGCACTGAGTTCTGGGTGCTTAATGTAACGGGAGGGGTGGAGTTTTGCGTGCATGTTGGGGCTCATATGGTCTGTGGTCTTCACTATGTATTTTACACTACAGAAGACAGTAATGAACGACATAGTAGGGTCAAGGCCACGTGCAAGGCAAAGAGAAACAGACCTAATGTATAATCTGTGGGTCGTGCGCGTAATTTGTGGGTTGGGCTGAGCTACATCAGTGCCGACGTCAGTGTGTAGAATACGAATGCAGTTATGATCCGTACATACTTGGTTCGAGTATCTGAAGAGTGTGTAGTGTTTAGTTTGTAGTATGTTTTAGTGTATGCGTTGTAATATTTGTCTTTTCTGGCTTCCTGTCACTGAAGATAAACATTGCTAAGAAGTACGGTAGTTTGTGCGTTATGTCGTGTTAGTTTTCCTTATGTCAGATTTTCGTGTTGTGAACAGTTATTAACAGTTCTCACCCATAACGAGATTATTGACCTGTCCTTGCATTTAACACGACAGTCGTCACGCATAGAATAATTCATGAAGTTGGGCTGGAAGGCAACATAATGTCAGAGCCGGCGAAAGATATTGATGGTAGCGTGCTTGAAGGTGTAAGTATAGAGGGAGGTCCCTTGGCGTGAACCCAATAAGCAAAGATAATTTTCTTTACTAACTGCAGCCCCAAAAACGCTGTGTAGACTGATTTTAATCATGTGTCTGATTGGCTGTATGATGCACCTGATTGTAAAAGCACTGCATGGAGTGTGTGTATGTAATTTCACATAGTCCTAACAAACCAAATATACGGTAAAATTTCCATACAGCTATAAGTAATGTAATTATGTATGCAAATTATTATTTTGTAGTGCATTTTGTTCTAGGAAAGTACCCTGTACATGTATTATATTTCCAGGTACTTTTACAGTGTGGGGATGTTGCATTAATCTACCAACTACTGCCTGCCTTCTTCCTCCCCCCCCCCTCCCCCCTCAACATAACTTAACCACTGAATTCTGATGTGTACTGATCCATATGTGATGCCGGAAATACCATTAAGTTCCCCAACTTAGGACATTCCTTGAACATTAAATGTTTATTGGTGCCTTTCTGAATAGTCTGTATTCATTCATGAGCCGTTGGAGCCCAAGCACACTTTTTACTATATGGTCAGTTGTAAAACCCCTACACCAAGGGGGTAAATCAGACATACCAAATTACCAAATTAGTGGCCATTTTTTATTGTAACATAATTTTCAAACATATTTTAGGACTTTATGTTGAAAAGTGTGATGCGTTATTTAAACTCTAACATTTTGTAAATGACCATTTGGGGTTTAGAAGAGGTCTGCCTATTGATAAAGCTGTATGCAGACTTATCCATGAATTGTTATAGGCAGTTAATAATAGTATTTTATAATCTTGCTAAGGCCTCTGTCTGTGGTAGTCATAGCATATTACTTGTTATGTTAGATTATATTATTAGATAATAAGTAAAAATGCCAGTAAGTAGTTTGCTTCATATCTTACAAAGGTAAGACAAACAATTGCAATGAAATTTTGAAATATTCATGAATATCTATATTCTAACTGGGATAAAGTTTAACAAGGAATTCCACAGGGCATTGTTGGTCTGCTTCTGTGCCTGATGTATGTTAATGAACTACTTCCCACTAGTAACACAGTCACTACACTTGTTGTATTCACTGGTGATACTGGTATAGTAATCAGTGAACGAGATGTAAACCAACTTATAGACTTATCAAACTATGTATAGTCATGAACAGGTGTTTCATAGCCATCAGACTTGCTTTGAACTGTGACAAAACAAACTTCCTGAATTCTCTTGCTAATAGCAAATCAGTAACTAATATGCAGATAAGTTATATTGAACAATATATACAGTTAAAAAAACCAACAAAGTGCTTAGGTCTTCAAATTGATATTCATCTAAACTGGAAGAGTCATGTGGAATTAATTCTGCCAAATTTAATTGCCACTTATATCTTAGCATGGTGTTGTGTTTTGTGCATTTTTCCTCAATTTTGATATATGGTAATAGCATTCTGCGGTAACTTGTATGACAGTTATAAAATACTCCTACTGCATATGAAAGTTATTAGAATCACAACAGTACCCATAAAAGATAATCATGTGGAGGACTGGTTATAAAGTTCCTTGAACTTCCTTTATTTGGTGGATGTACTGGCACTACTAACATTTGCAACTGAGAACACTGAAATGTTTGAGACAGCTGAGAGGCTCATGCACTCAGTATGAGTCATGGCATGATCATCATATACCAGTATGAAATCTTGTAGTTTGTCAGAAAGGCATTTACCATGTTGGGATAAGATGTGTAATGTTATACAAGAATCTGTTCACTAGCAGTAAACAAGTAAAATTAGCATTGAAAGATTTTCTTGTGACACACTTCTGCTCTGTTGAAAAAAATTATATTACTAGAAAATGACAGACTGACTAACACATATTAGCTTCAAAAAGCTCCCGGAATCCACTGGTGTAATTTACAGGAATTTGTTGGTATAATTTATGGGAATTACTGCATGAGGGAAATTTCTGTCTCAAAAGTTGACATTGACATCCTTTGTCACCTAGAGATACAGTCAGAAGGAAATGCCATGAGAAGTGTAGAACCAACAGTTGGTTTCTCCTTCATGACAATGCTCCAACACATCGGTTGGTTTTGGTCAAGGATTTCATAGTCAAGAATAATGTGACAACACTGGAGCATCTCCCATACTCTTCTGACCTGGCTCCTGCTGATTTTTACCTGTTCCCTCGACTGAAATCAGCACTGATGGGGCAGGACTTTCGTGATGCTGCTGACATCATTCAGAATGTGACAGACGAGCTGAAAAGGCTTTCACAAACTGGCTTTCAGGAATGTTTCCAACACCTTCACAGTTACTGGCAGAAGTGTATAGTTGCACAAGGAAACGTAGCTTAAATGATGGTACTGTTTTGTATTTCTCAGAAATGAAGTGATTCTGGGAATGTTTTGAAGCCACCACTTATTATGTGGCTTACCATAAATTTTGTGTGTAGATATTCATGCGGGTGTGTGTTTATTCTTGTGTGTGAGTGTGTGTGGTGTATGTCATATACATGGGTGTTTTATGATGTTTCTTGTTATATGTCCTATGACCATATGGTGTGTCCAAGTGTTCTCTTCATTGTGTGTATTTTACTCTGAATGCTTGTGCTTTCTTTTGTGATGGCGTCTACAGAGTGTAATTATATGTATCTTTCAATATTTATATCAATCACCATTCAAGGGAACTTAAACAGTCTGATGGTAATTCAGTGACATAAGAATGTCGTATAACTGCTGTGCAAAGACCAGATTTATGTAACTTATATAATTGGTTCTGTGTTGCTTATTACAGGGAGGCCAGATCCTTCGGATGGCATTAGCTTTTAGTGTTCTTAAGCAGCTACCCATTCGAGTATTTAGTATTCGTGCTGGGCGAAGTAATCCTGGATTAAGAGCACAACATTTGAAGGGTAACTTTTATATAATGTTGATAAAATTTTGTAAAATAAACCTCCTGCACCAGACCTTGTGTTTAGGTTTGTTGGAGAGGAATTTTTGTTACAGTTTACATAAATGTAATAGAATACGGTTTATGTTGGACTGTGTACATGTGTTGTGTCACTGTTCTTCTGTTTCCAAGGAACACATACAGTAAAATTCTTTTAATCTGGCACCCACAGAACCTAACACATGCTGGATTCTCAAATATCCCACATTATTGGAGAGTACCTAAATTTTGGAGCAATCCCTCAGAGAATATGCACATGTCTCTTCTTTCATTTCATCATAAAATACTTAGATTTTTAAATTATTATATGCCCAGTGGTTGGTTTTTCTTTGAAACATTCTGCTGTAAACCACCTATGAAGCACCTTGTCCTGTTCTGCTAATTTAGGTGGTTTCTATGTATCTCACTTGAGATGGCCCATCCACTTCCACTTGATATGACAAAAAATAGTAATTGGTTCTTCTGTTTCATTATATAATAAATAGTTGATTATCTAGTGTTATATGCAGCATGAACTGAACATTTAAGCTTTTGCCACTTTCAAGCCTCCTGATTACTTCAAGTTTCTGAAGAGGCATTAAAGTTATGTGTTTTTGCTTTCCACCTTGTTTCCTCATCTTGTGATGTTTTGAGGCCCCTATAATAATTGACTCGAGTGAAGTCCACATAACAATATAAAGTCACAGGATCAGGCACCAATGAGGAAACTTCTGGTCACAGATTACACATTTCCAGTCTTGGGACTGTTTTCTCCAGGTGCCAAACTATCAGGTTTGCCAGATTATTGGTAGTGGAATTAAAGGAATTTTACTTCTGTTATTGTCATACATTTGGCTTGCACTTTGTTCAAAAGTGAGCCATCTGAAGGATAAATATGTTTTAACAAAGGGAGAGGAGAAGATAAAGGTTGTGTAAATGATTAAAAAAAGGGGGGAAGAAAGGGGTAAAGGATGAATTTCTATGTGCTTGTTCCACTAGCATGTTACATACATTCAGAAAAGGCCTAACAAGTTTGAGTGGTAATTGTAAGCTGATGATTTCATTTTAAGGAACATGAATGGATCCAGTTTTTATATTTGTGTGATGAATAGTCTGTTGTGACATAAATTGGAAATATTGTAGAGCAAACAGCTTAGGAAAATATTGAATTCTAAGGAAAATATAAGTAAAGAATGGAAAATCATTATCATCATAATCATATTATCATCATTGAATAAATTACCTGTGTTTTTATGTAAGTAATGTATTGATTTATTTTAGGAGTGGAGATTGTGCGTGATATAAGTGGAGGAAAGCTAAAAGGAGGAGAAATTGGCTCCACAGAAATTGTTTTACATCCAGGAAAAGTAAAGTGTGGAGAATACTCAGCTGATACAGGGACAGCGGGGTGAGTGTTTCTGTTGATAGAATGAAATGTGTTTGTCATAAACTTCAGTAAGTACTTGTTCAAATCCTGGCCGATGCTGGTATCTTTAGTGAAGTTTTTCAAACACTATATAGATTCCTTGACCACGTTCCCCACCATGTGTTCATATATCCTGTTCTTGGTCATCCCAACATATCACCCTTTTTTTGCAACATAACAATGTTTGATAGCTACACGTGTTAAGATGTGACAGGCTTTTACCATGACTCCTACTCCCACACAGCATTTTACATTCCCAGTTTATTTAACTACATTTTCATTTGCTCATGTTAAATACCCTTAGTGCAGAATAGCTTGATGACGGTTGAATAAGGAGTTGGATAGTGCGTACGTTTTTTATTTTATTGTATTCCATTCTATTTATTTATTTTTAAATGGGGGACGGAGTGGTACTGAGCACTGCAAAGTAGGTGGTATCTTGTCGTTATCCTCTGTATGCTGTCCATTCCCACGATTAAAAAATCCCCCGTTTATAGCAGTGGGCAAGGCTTAATTAACAGTACTATTTACCTGGCAAGAGTGAGAACCATGAAAAATCTTCATTGGGATAGCAGTCTCTGGACAAAGATTTGAACCCGGGACCTACTGATTATGAAGTGGGAGTGCTAACCACTTAACTGTGGTGTTTATTACACAGCATGTTGGAAATGAGAATAGTCTGTGACTGTTACAGCACTAATTTAAGCCATACTTTAGGACTAGTAAGGTTTTAACTTTGAAGGTTGTAGGATCTTAGGTCTTTGTTAATATTGGCTCGGATGAAAACAGTTTGCTATTTTGTGTTTCCATGGTGTAGTTACAGAGTTTTATTCACAGGCTTTTTAGGGCATGGTTGTGATACAAAGAACAATCAACCCACCACAGAATGGTACACTTTGTCTTCTAGAGCTTCAGTGACTGGTTTAAGTGGCTTTGCAATGTATTGCTTGATTATAATTCCCTTAATTCGTCAGTGACTATTGGGAGACTGATTTGTGATTCTGTTGTTAGGAGTACTGGTTTGCTGATCCAAGTTGCTCTTCCCTGTATTCTCTTCAGCAATGGAATTACCACTCTCAAATTAAGAGGAGGAACCAATGCAGAAATGGCTCCTCAAATTGACTATACCACTGAGGTATGCTAATTTGGTATTCTGATACGTCCTTTTATTAATTGCGTACTGAATATGTATATGTAAATACATATTTAAATAAGATTTGACTGATCACATAAAAGTGCATACTGGAATATTACTTCAACTGATATAAACAGATATATAACTGTTGTGTATTAGGCCGTTTGTCATGTGCTGCTCTTTTAATGTTCAGTGAAAGTAATTTAAGAGTGTATACTCTAGAATTTTGTGTTTTGTAATATAATATATGAAAGGGTGGAAATGGCTTTTCAAAACTACATAGTCATTCAAGCATCAGTTGAAATGCCTGTGGAATGATGAGTGCATATTGTAAATGGCACTTGCAAGAATTGTCACTTCTCAGGTCAGCAAGTGCATTTACTTTTGAAGTTATGGGCATTGTGAAACAAACGCACAAACATTCCTGGATTTTTTCCCCCTCCCCTTTGCATTATATAGACACAAACTTAGTGTTTGATGGGACGTAGGGACTACTGCTGCATAGTTCTTGTCAAACATGCTATGAATGTAAAAGCTCCAATACCAACCATGATAATCTTTAAAGTGTTCCACACTGAATTGTATTCAGCATTATATTCTTGTGCTCCCTTTTTTTCTACATATGGACACAACTTTTGCTAATTTGTTGAACAGTAAAGTTGGTAGATAATCAGATGGAGATGAAGTGTGTTGAGGTGATGTACATACAATATTAAATAGTCTAACACAGCCATATTTTTTATTTAAAAGCTAAATGTTTCAATCTAGATAGCAAACATCATCAGGGTACAAAATACAGTCATTAAAAGGCAGGTGAAAAATGTAGTATGCAAAACATTAGCTTGTTTTATGTGGTAAACCACAGTTTTAAAACATTTTTGTCTTACAGTAAGATGTTTAAATTATATATTGTCAATGGTAACTGAACAGTAACAGTGGGAATATAATATTCATATTCTTGTTTGTTATTAGCTCTTAAAAACAAATGGGTGAAGGGGGTAATATAACATTTAAAATATGTGGAGTCTCAGGTGTTGGTAGTAGTATGTAGACTGGATGATTTCACATGTATGTCACACTGAGTTTGGAAAGTATATAGCAGAATGTTGTATTTTTCAGTTGTTCTTGTCACTCTTTTTTTGTTAGTTTTCCAAGTTTCACCAATATTTATTAACCTTAAAAGTATATATTATAAAATGCTGAGTGAGTAATTTGGTCTTCAGCATCTTATTTTTTCAATCTCGGCATATGCACTTGTTTTTAGGTGTTGTCAGATGTAATGAAAACAAGGGTATGAGGTGAGACAAAAAATATAGGACATTGAAGATCAACCTTCCTTTAAATTACTCACTCATTATTTTACAAAGTGTACTTTTAAGACACAACAGATTATTGTATTAAGTGACATACATACATCTGTTACATTAAAGCTTTGTTCGTATTTGGCTTTTGACATGCTGGAATTGTTTTTACAATGGTTAAGACTGCTTAAATGTGGGCAAAATCTGGCTTCCTGCAAGTTTTGTAATTCATAATGTGCTTTCACACACTGCTTGCCACTTGAACCAGATTTTCCTGCAGTTTACTTGATTTTGCTTTGTTCATAATTAAAATGAATTTGGTTTGGTCAATTGAAAATTTTTAGATATTGCAGCAACTTCATTAAAACAGTCCTGAATAGTGTGTCTAGTTGTGCTTACGTGGAGATGAAAACAAAACTTCTTTGAAATGTTCAGTAAGGTGGAGGGCCATCAGATACAGTGATATCAGTTGTTTTTTGTAGTCCATGGGAAAATCTGATTGCTGTTAGCTGTTTGAAAGATCACTATAAAAAATCTTTGCATTAATGCTGCATTTTACATGTTACAAGTCAAAATAAAAAGACTGGATCACTAGTCTTGGCTACTCCAGTTTGCAAGTGGACCACACAAAGGGTTTTTACCCTTAACATTCCTGTTGATTCATCAGTTGTGACTGACATTTTGTTTTCTTGTAATACAATACTTTTCACCACAATCTTTCTGATTTCATTTACTATGTGATATGCAGTGTTTGCACATGATTTTTGTGAATGTAGACCATGGCCTAAGCAAGACCATTTAGGTCTAGCAACTCACTGTCATGTTCCATATCTGTATTTGACCTGCCTTTCATGACTATTGATAACAGTTTGGAGAAGATGACCCATATTTGTTTTGTGTTTTTATGTCACTTGTAAACACTGCACCTTGTAACACTTTTGCCATACAATGCATTTCATTTTGTTGTACGCATTACAGTGATACCTCGGCTAACGAGTGACCCTGCTTACGAATTTTTTGGCTAGCAAAGATTTTTTCGCTGTTTTTTTGGACTCAGCTAACGAATATGGATTCGGCTAACGAATGTTTTAATGGATGCGCGCGCTAACTTAAAGCAGCAAACATGAACGGTCGGGCCATTCCAGGAGCTTATCTTTTCCGTCTGTATGTGTGTGACAAAGAAATGAGCTGACCACATCACATAGGAGAGACCCACCAACCCGACTGGGTTGTTTACGTTCAAGATAGCGAGAAGTGAGACGCCTGATAACATAACGGGAAATCACATTTCGGCTAACGAAAATTTCGGCTAACGAATGTGATTCCGGAACGAATTATCTTCGTTAGCCGAGGTATCACTGTATAAGTCTGACACCTTTGCATTAATGAATTTTTGTTCCAGTCATGCAAGGTATTTTGACCTGTTACTACGTTCACCACTTACACCCACTTCATTGTTGCGCAACATGATTCCCACAAGTTCATTCACATCCAAGATGGTCATAACATGCACTGGGTTGTAGTTTTCTGTTGTGTTCTAATATCCACAGTCCCCTCCTCCTTCCCCCACAAATGTATCAAGACTATGACATCTGGGCATGTTGCTTTCTCTGGGAGCTACAATTATTTTGTTGGTCATTTCTCTCTGCTTGATTCCATCCATTTTTATCTGATTATGTTTCTGTAAGGGACTGTTCTTTTTCATGTATTTCAAAATTATCATTTTTGGAAGGCAGCACATTACATTACATAGATCATGCCAGAGGTAAAATAGGTACCATAGCAGCTCCAAAACTTATCAGTTGGCAGAGTAGTGATTCTTAAGCAGTGATAAGAGTACAGAGGCCGGTGTAACAACAGGGGACTCAGAAAATCTATCCACACTTATTTCATCCCTATGGAGAAAGACCAACAAGAAATAAATAAAACATATATGTGTATACCAACAGTTTTGAAAATTATATATATAGAGATAAAAAGACATAACTTCCCCTTGGCTACCATCACTGATTAATTTCTTAAATTCTACTGGGAAGCATCAAGTTTAATAATTTTGATAACTGTAACAATTTAATTAATGTATAACTCATATTATTATTATAATTATAACTATAAACATTCTTAAACTTTTAACTGATTGCTGTTATATACATTTACCTGGTACCCAATAATTTTTGTTTCATCATGTATCATATATACATCTTATGACACACAAGTTGAAATCTCAACACAAATAATATTTACACTAGATAAAATATAACACATGTGTAATTTTCCTTCGTATCCTACTGCCTGATGATATCTCTTATAGGTGAGCCCAAACATGTAGCTTAGTCAATTTCAACTTATTATACAAAGATTTTTGTGATCAACAGTACTCTCCTTGTCTTTGTGTTGTTGACAGAGGGATGATATGAGTTATTTAGCCTTTTCTGAGAATTAGGTAATGGTAGCTTGCACTGCTGACCTTTTGCCATTCATGAACATTTGTTGTGCTGGCAGATCTAAAATCATAATGGAAGACGAGATGAAGAAAGAAACCGAAGGCATTTGCACTTGTGTCATAACTGTTACCCTATTTCCTGTACAGTGCAACAAAAGCCTCTTATTTTTAAATTCCAAAACTGTATACCTTGCCCTCGTAGGTCATGACAACATAGGTACCCACAGATTACAATATTTGTGGTTAATTTGTGTACAAATAATATGGTTGAGTAGTGGGTTTTAGGTCTGTCTTTCTAAGAGATGTCGATTGTCAGAGGTGTTGCCACATAATGTAGTGCATCTGTGTTGTATCACTGGCTATAAGGGATGTTTTGCTGCATATATTAGAAATAACTGCTTAAAACATAGCACTGAACTAGGTTGATCACTACAAATTTTTTAAATTAAGTTGACTTTTATGTCTTTAAAATTTTGTTTCCCTACATGTGTTGTGACTTGCAAATGGTTGGAAACCTCTCACATAAATGAAAGCCAGCCAGTAATACTTGCCGTAGTTATGGCACTGAAAAACAGAACACACTGTTGGAAATTTTATGAAATTCATATTTGTTTGGATGAGGGGTTAGGTAGTGTATTGTGAGCTGTATCTGATTATGTTTGCTACAGTTTGAATATGTAAATAACTTTACTCCATAGTGTTTAGCAATGAATTTTATGTAGGATGAGATGAATATGTAAATGAATAATAACTATCCAAGGTCTACGTTGTCTTTGGTGTTGATATTTGTTTGCTTGTGATCATTATTTCCAGCAGAGGCTTAATATCCAGTGCTTAGTTGACCTAGCATAAGGAATTAATTTTAGTGTGCTGTTTTTCATTCTCCTTTATCCTAGTTTTCATTTTATTGCATGGTCTTTTCAGGTTGTGAGCCATGTAGTAATTTAATTAACTGCATCACATCTTATCAGATACTTCTTCTTCCTTCATGTGAATAAATCATTTCATGGTTTGGAGTTTATAATTGGCAGGTGGAACTTAATTTTATGAGTAAGGATAAATGTCAGTAGTTTTGTTCTTCGTCTTCAAATTTTTTGCAAATTTCTCGTACTTTTTTCAGATATTCAGGCCACTTCTGGAGAGATTTGGAGGTACCTTTGATTACAGGATTATTTCAAGGTTAGTAAATGCAGTACATCACAAAGAGAACAGGAGAATAAGAAGGGCTGCATACTGTAGACATCTGAAGAACAAGATACATTACATCTCATTACGCATTTTAAGGCAAAGTACAGTAAATTCACCCTGTTCAGGCTGTGAAGGTATGTGTGGGAATGGAGGTGTCACTCCTTTCTTACATAAACAGATGGAGGTGAATTGTCATCTTCATGTGCTAGATGCTTGACTCATAGGGAGAGAGGTGCTGGTACCCATTGAGTAGGAGGCTATGTGGGCTCCAGACCTAGTCTGGACACTCTGAAGAAGAAAAAGATTGCTTGCCCCTGGCAGAATTCAATCCACAATTCCTAAGTCATACAACCCATAGCCTAGTAATTACTAGCTGTGCTGTCCATGTTAACCTTAATGGCGCTGGAATTATTTTTTTAATTTTAGCACACCTGTATATAAAATTTGAATAATACAGGAACCAAATACGTTAGAATTATGAAACAAACTGCATTTTGTAGAGAAAAAAACGGAGAGTACATACAGGGTTTAAAATATTCAGTAACTATATTTGTTGAATAAATATATAAAATGCTACTTTAGAGGTTAGCGGTGGGGTAAGACCACTATAGTTGACATTAGGCGTTAAAAGGTTAATGTAAGTCACTCTAATTTGTGTATCACAGTACACTCATATTGGTTAATGTGTTATGTGTGAAATTGTATCCATTATGCAATAATAGTGAATAGATAATACATTGTGATGAAGTGAAAGACTGTTGTTACATTTTCTGTATTTCTTATCCTAGGTTGAGAGATCTGCGTCCCCTCGCCCCCCCCCCCCCCAGCGTATTCATGCGTCTTCTTTTATTTTTGCTTCCA
>Ga0123354_10004747_pt1 | contig 19404 bp, 11 predicted proteins | sample TergutLab28metaG_2_FD_97872 | JGI IMG/M metagenome (GOLD analysis project Ga0123354, IMG submission 97872) | Labiotermes labralis P4 segment gut microbial communities from Petit-Saut dam, French Guiana - Lab288 P4 | ecosystem: Host-associated > Arthropoda: Insects > Digestive system > Gut ...
CGAGCTTCGACTGCATGGTCTGCGGGTCGACCTCGGCGGTCGAGACCCCGCCGGCCGTCACCACCGCCTCCTCAAACGTCCCGTAATCGGATACGGGCACCACGAAGCGTTTGAGCGCCTGAGCGATCTTTTCGTCGGTGTCTTCGCCGAGCGTGGACAAGCGCGAGGCCGCGTTCATCCCCATCTCCGCGGCCATCACTTCGACCATGGGCGCGGGCATGAGTTTTCGCAACAGCTCGCCCAGTCGCGCCAGGGGGGGGAGCAGGGCCCTCTCGCGGCCGAGGCGGTCGAGGATGGTGGGTATGTCGAGGGCGGGCTTGAGGTCGAGCTCGATGGCCACCTGCCGGCCGTCAATCAGCGCGTCGACCGCCTCGCGCGCAATGCGCAGGATCACAGGCCCTTCCACGCCACGCGAGGAGAAATCCAGCTCGCCGAATTCCTCGCGAACGCACTGTCCGTCGACCATTAGGCGCGCCCCTGCGTTGCGCAGGCTCACCCCTTCCATGGCGGCGATCTGCGGGTGGCTGCTGCGCAGGGGCACCAGCGCGGGACGGATGGGTTCGATGGTGTGGCCCAGCTCGCTGGCAAAGGCGTAGCCGTCTCCGGTCGAGCCGGTGAGAGGGTAGGAGGCACCGCCCGTGCAGAGGATAACGGCATGACACTCTACCTTGCGCGCGAAGCCGTTCCGGTTGGTGATCTCCACCCCGTAGATGCGTCCGCCGAGGGCGAGGATGCGCTCGACACGGGTGCGGAGCTCGATCTTCGCGCCTTGCTCCACGGCAAATTCGGCCAAGGCGTTGGCTATATCCCACGCTTTGCCGCTTTTTGGGAAGACGCGCTCGCCGCGCTCCACCTCGAGGGCCACCCCCTCGCGTTTGAAAAACTTCACGGTGCGGTTGTTGTCTAAAGCGGCGAACGCCGGGGCGAAAAAGTCGCGGCCCGAGCGCACATGCTCCAAAAATTCTTCGGGCGGGCGGGCGTTGGTGAGGTTGCAGCGCCCCTTGCCCGAGATGCGCACCTTGCGCCCCGTCTTCTCCATCTTTTCGATCACCAGCACGCTCCGGCCGCTGCGCGCCGCCTCTCCGGCGGCCATCAATCCGGCGGCCCCAGCGCCTATAACTACTATGTCGTACTCCATCCCTGTCATAAAATCTTTGCAAAGATAGATAAATTGTATAATTTTGTCGGCCAAAAGTGGGATCAGAGATATGTTGAGCAGGCGTTTGTTGCGGATAAAAGTGATCAAGGAGCTTTATGCGCACCTCAAATCGGAATCGGATTCCCTCACCGCCTCGCTCAAGGAGCTGAAAGCCTCGGTCGACAAGACCTACGATCTCTATCACCTTGTTTTGCATCTGGTGGCCGATGTGGCCGGTTACGCCGAAGAACGCATCGAGCTGGCGCGCAACAAGAAGCTTCCCACCACGGAGGACCTCAATCCCAACCGCCGCTTTGTCGACAACGCCCTCGTGGCCCAGATAGCGCAGAGCCGCGCCCTGAACGACTATCTGAAAAAGCACAAATTGAGCTGGGCCGCTTCGCCGGAGCTTATTAAGACACTCTACAACGATTTGGCGGCAAGTGATTTTTACGCAAAATACATGAGCGCTTCCACTGTCGCCGTGGACGGGGAACGTGCTTCTCGCCGTGCTGCGCAAGCGCTCGCCGTCCCGTCCCCCGCCCCCGTCACATACAGGGATGACGTGCGGCTGGTCGAGGAGTTCTATATGCAGATCGTGGCCGAGAGCGACCAGGCCGAGGAGGTGCTCGAGGAGCAGTCGATATTGTGGGCCGACGACCTTGATTTTGCGACCATCATGGCCCTGCGCACCATCGCGGCGTGCAAGGTGGGGCAGGAGGACATCCCCCTGTTGCCGCAGTTCAAGAACGACGACGACAGGCGTTTCGCCAAGGAACTTTTCACCGCCGCACTGACGGGCTACGACGAGTACCTGGCCTACGTCGAGCGGTTCGCCCAGAACTGGGACGTGGAGCGCATCGCGCTGCTCGACAGCCTGATAATGGTCATCGCCATAGCCGAGATGGTTACGTTCCCCTCTATTCCCGTGAAAGTTACCCTCGACGAATATATCGAAATTTCGAAATATTACAGCACGCCGGGCAGCAGCGTCTTTATCAATGGTATCCTCGACAAGGTGGTCGAGGAGCTGCGCGCCACCGGCCGCATGGAAAAAACGGGCCGCGGGTTGCTTTGAAATAAATTTTTCTTACCTTTGTCCGAACCAAAAATCCTAAAAATCACACAAAAAAACACTGAGATGAATTATTTATTTATATTCCTGCAAGACGCAGCCGCCGCGCCGGCTGCCAAATCGCCCTTCGGAGGGAGCAGTTCATTCCTTCTGATGATGGTGCTGATCTTCGTGGTCATGTATTTTTTCATGATCCGCCCGCAGCAGAAACGCCAGAAAGAGCTCACCAAATTCCGCAATTCACTCCAGAAGGGGCAGAAGGTGATCACCGCCGGCGGCATCTACGGTACCATTAAAGAGGTTAAAGACAACACTGTACTGGTAGAGGTCGATGGCAATGTTACCCTGCGTATCGACAAGGCGATGGTCATGAAAGATCCCGCCGACCTTCAACAGCAGCAGGCGAAATAAGATCCCGCACGATCCTAATGAAAACGCAGTCCGAAAGGCTGCGTTTTGCATTATTGATAAACCCTGACCCAGTCGACCTCCATTTCGCACGGCATGATGCCGGGGCCGACCCCTTTCCTGCCTCCCCAGTCGCCGCCGATGGCCAGGTTGAGGATGATGTAGAACGGCCGGTCGAAGGGCCATGTGGCGAAGTTGCCGGCGCGATCGTTGGGAAATTCGAAATATTTTATCCCGTCTACAAACATCTCTATCTTCCCGGGGCCCCACGCGCACGCATATATATGGAAATCCCTTTCCACGTTATTTGTGTGTATAATGCTGCTTTTCTGTGTATTGCGCGTGTGATTGTACGCCATGGTGTGTATCGTGCCGTGAATGGTGTCTTGCGCATAGCCCACATATTCCATGATGTCGACTTCGCCGCTACGGGGCCAGCCTCCATAAGCGGAGTGGGCAGGCATCATCCAGAAGGCTGGCCAAACTCCAACTCCTCCGGGAAGTTTTATCCTCGCCTCGATCCTGCCGTAAAGCCATTCGCCTTTACCACGTGTTACCAAGCGCGCCGAGGTTATGTCGTCGCCGTCCTTCAAAGCTTTTATGTGGAGCAGGCCGCCAGCGACGAAGCAATTTTCAGGCCCGGCTACATATCTCTGCAATTCATTATTAAACCGTCCTTTAGGTATCATGTCCATCGTCCATTTGGTCGTGTCGGGCGCGCCTGCGCGGTCGAATTCGTCGCTCCACACAAGCTTTTGCGGCCCTGTTTGGCCCGGGAGCCCCTCCTGTCCCTGCTGCTGCCCGAGGAGCCTCGTGGCAAAGATCAACGCCACCACGAGAAGTTTTAGTTTTAACGCCATATGCTGGTTGTTTTATTTAAAAATGGTGTCGATCGGCTCGCTTTGCGAGATGCCGAGTTTCTTGCGCAGACGGTACCTTCCCATCTCCACGCTACGTGGGGATATGTTCATCAGTTCGGCTATCTCCTTGGTCGAATAGTTGAGTTTCATGTAAACGCAGAGCTTGAGGTCGGTCTTCGTGAGGAGCGGATATTGCTTTTTGAGCCGGTCCAGAAGCCCGTCATAGATCGTGTTGAAATAACTTTCCGATTTTTCCCAGTCGTCCTCGTTCGAAAGTTGGGTATTGATCTTTCGGATTACCCTCTGTACCTGCTGCTTGATGGATGACGGGCTTTCCGAACCCTGAATTTCCAGAACTTCGCTTTTGAGCTCGTTAAGCATGTTGTTGCGCTTGATGCTGTTCATGGTGATGGTCGCCAGCCGTTTGTCCTTCTCGCGCAATTCGATCTGTATCTGGTCTTTCTGCAGCTCGGCGATCTGTTTGTCCCTTTTCAGCTTCTCCCTCTCGAGTGTCTCTTCCTGGTGCGCCCTCAATTTTCTCTGTTGCTTTCTGTTGGAGCGGCGGTAGTATGTCCTCAGAAGGAGCATGGCGGTAAGAAAAAATAACGTGTAGAGGACGATGGCCGTCGATGAAATATACCATGGGCGGGCGACCCGTACCTTCAGGGTGGCGTATTTCTGCGGGTCGGATATTCCGCTGGGACGTATTTCGACCGTATGGCTGCCCGAAGGCAGGGCATGTACCGTTATTACGTCGACCAGCTTCATGGTATTCCACCGCTCGCTTATCCCCGACACACGGTAGTCCACCATTGTCCCTGCGGGTATCGACACCGGATAGATCCGAAGGTTGTTCATGGAGAAGGGTATCTCAAAAACTTTCTGCGACTTGTCGAAAAACTTCGACCCTTTGGCGCCGAATGCTTCCGCCTTCCCAATCTCGACCCCTTTGACGGGGGCGGTGTTGCCCTTTATGAAGCCGATGCTGTTGTCGAAACCCACCGCAACATAATCATTCAGCGTAAAGAACTGCGGGGTAATCCTTCCCCTGCGGCTCTGGCCGAATATCCCCGCGTGCTTGATCGCTTCGCCCGACACGAGTTCAAGATAACCTATGTCGTCCTGGGAGAGGTACCACAGTTTGTTCTCCCGCTGCTCCACGCACATCAGGTCTGTCCCACATTCGCTAAGTAGCGCCGTAATACTGTCGTTTACAAATATTTCGTCTTTATCGGGGTGGTAACTGTAAGCGGTGTTGTTGGCGCAGAGGATGAAGTCTCCGTTTATTCGCGTGATACACAACGCCTTTTTGGAACTTCGCTCATCGAACGATATGTTGAAATCACGGCTTTGCGCTACTTTCAGGCAGTCGGGTGTGAGTTTTATCCGCTGAAACCCCACGCCCGAGACGACAAACCAAAGATTGTCGAAACGGTCTATGGTAAGCCGGTAGGGGTAGGTGTCGAACCCCGCTATGCGTCTGACGAAAACGAGTTTTTCGTCTACAAGTCTGTAAAGGCTCAAACCATCGTAATTACATGCTATATAAAAATCCTTTCGTTGCCGCATCTGCACCAGGTTGATAATCCCTCCCGCGTTGACCAGTCGCAGGGCTCCGTTATTGTATTCGAAAAGGCCCCTGTCGTGCAGAACATAGATGGTTTTTCCTATTTCGACCACCTTCCAGGTGGCGCCGGGCGAGCCGCCCACCATGTTGATATTCCCGCCGCCGGCGCTGACCTCGAAAAGCCCCCTGTTTGTGGCCACGAGTGTGAGGCCGCCTTTCGACAGGAGGTCCTCCACGAGCCCGAACTGCCGGTTGAAAATATATTGCTCGTTGCTGCTTATGTCGATCTTGGCTATTCCGGAGTTGAAGCCTATCCAGATGTCGGAATTGCCGTCCACGGCAAGGCTCAACACGGTGTGGGAGAGGTTTTCCGAATTTTCCAGAGGATTGGCCACCACGTTCCCCCGGGGATCGATGACTATAAGTCCGCTCTTGGTGCTCCCGGCCAGATATCCGTCCGCGTAGGGCAGGCAACAGTTGATCTTCGCCACGGAGAGCTTTGCGTTCAATGTTTCGTTCACCGGCTTCAATACGCCGCCGGTGAGCCTGAAGAGCCCCTGGTGTTCTACGGCGACCATCACGTCGGAACCGCTCCGGAACATGGCCACGACCCTGCTCTGAAGGCGGAGCACCTCGGAGAGGGTGTCGTCCCGCTCGAGCAGCAAAAGCCGGTCGTCGATCTGTATATAAATATGGTTGTCCATCGAGAACGAATAGCCTATCGTTCCTTTGGGCAGGACCACCTGCCGCACCTGCGTACTGTCGACGGCATACTTGTACAACGCCCCGTGTGTCTGGAAATAGAATGTCTTGCCCTCGTCGCACACACATATTTTCCAAAAATCGAGGCTTCGCTTTCCCGATTCCGAATTACTGAAAAGGGTGGTATATTTCATATCCCCCATAGAGTCGAGGATCCAATAGCCGAACGAGTTCACTCCCGCGCTGTAGAGCTTGCCCGATATTTTGTCGTAGTGGAGCGCCCTTATGATCGATTCGTTCGGACAGGCGTATAGCCGCCATCGCACTCCGTCGAACATTGCCAGCCCTTCGTTGGTAGCAGCGAATATGAAACCGTGCGGCCCCTCCTCTATCGACCAGACCTGGTTGTAGTCTATGCCGATCGCGTTGCCGGCGAAACGTTCGACATATCTCCCCGTGAAATTATAGCCTGCGAGCGTCTGCGCCGACAATCCCAAAGGAAGTAAAATGAGGTAGATGCAAAGGCGAACGTTGTTTTTTATCCTTTTCATTTCGTGGCGACGGAGGGTTTATGCAAATATAATGAATATCTGCGGATGTTCGATGTTGTAGGGCATTTGTAGGGGTAACTATTATCGGATTTCTTATTTAATTATTGTTATTTTGTGATAACAAAGCGAAGGGGCCGGCCCCTTCCTTGTGCTACCAGCTGGTAGCACAAGGAAAAAAACATACCGACAAATTAAACAATTAACCAAAACAACATTTTTATGAAAGAAGTTCAACTTTCCACCAGGAGAAAAGCTCCTGCGGGCTTCCGGACAAAGGCATCGGCCGTGATTGCGCTGCTGTGCTGCCTGTCCCTGTGGCTGCCTTTAAGCGCGGCGGCCCAAACGAAACATACCATTTCCGGCACCGTTACCGATGCGAGAGGTCCTCTCAGTGGAGCTTCCGTTGTAGTTAAGGGCACCAATGTCGGCACGACCACCGACGCGAAAGGCACTTTCTCTATCCCGGTCGAGGCCGGCGCCACACTCGTTGTAAGCTATATGGGAGATGCCACGCAGGAAATTTCCACAGACGGCAAAGCGCATGTGGATGTGGTCATGGAGACCGGGGCCACCAATATAGAAGATGTGGTCGTGGTGGGTTACGGCACCCAAAAGAAATCCCTCGTAACGGGGGCGATCTCCAAGGTGAGCGGCAACGATCTGGAAAAGACCGGCATCATCAACGCCGCCGAGGCGTTGGCGGGGAAGGTTTCCGGCGTGCAGATCATTTCGGATAACGGCCAGCCCGGCGCAGGGCTCCAGATTCTCGTTCGCGGCGTGGGCAGCAACAACAGCAACGGCAACAACCCGATCTACATTGTTGACGGGATGGCCGTGAGCGGAATATCCTACCTTAACTCTTCGGATATCGAGTCGATCGAGGTGCTCAAAGACGCCGCCGCCGCCGCGATTTACGGTGCCAGGGGCGGCAACGGCGTGGTGCTGATTACCACCAAGAGGGGCAAGCCGGGCGCCCCGACCATCGAATACAACTTCACTTACGGAATATCCAACCTGCCGCACAAGCTCCCGCTGCTGAACGCCAAGGAGTATGCCACGATCCGTAACGAGATGAGCACCAACGCCGGCAATCCTCCCCAATTCAGCGACGACGAGATCGACCAGCTCAACCAGGGCACCGACTGGCAGGAGGCTATCCTCAACCGTAACGCCCCCACCGTGCAGCACAACCTCTCCCTTCGCGGCGGGTCGGAAAGCACGACTTGGGCGCTTTCGGGTTCCTACCTCGACCAGAACGGTATCTTCGCCGAGGGCAAATCCAACTACAAGCGCTACACGGCAACCTTCAACGGAGAGCAAAAGTTCCTCAAGGGCAGCGTGCTCAGAGTAGGGCAAAATATTGCGGCGAGCAGAGTGATAAATAACAGTATCACTTCGAACAGCGTCCTTAGCGGCCCGCTCACCTTTGCGCTCAACATGGACCCCTTGACGCCCGTCTATGACGATTACAGTCAATATGCCGATTACAAGGGTAACGAGGATTACTACGCCCTCTATCACGGCTTCGCCTATTCGAGGCTCATGGGCTCCGACTACGCCAATCCCGTGGCCTGGATCTATTTCATGAACCCCAGCTCTTACTGGACGACCGTGAAGGCGAACGTCTACGCCGAGCTGACGATCCTGAAAGATTTCAAGCTCCGCGCCTCGACCAGCGCCGACATGACCTGGACGCAAACCTACAGCTACTCCCAGCCCCGCAGGTTCAACCCCTCCACTTCATATAATGATCCCGCGAACGGAACGTCGCAGTCCTCCGGCGAAGACCAGACCTTCAACAACAGCCTCTACCTCACCTGGGGCAAGACCTTCGGCGGGGTGCACGACGTTTCCGCCATGGCCGGCACCGAGTCGCTGAAATATACAGGCCTTACCCTGTCGGGAAGCCGGGACGGACTTTTGACCACAGATCCGAGCAAGGCCTTCCTGTCGCTTGCTAAAGGGCCCAACCAGGGTGCTTCGGGAGGCCCCAACGATCCGCACAGCATCCTGTCGTATTTCGGGCGTGTGAATTACGCCTACGACGGGCGCTACCTGATGACGGCCACCCTGCGTGTGGACGGCTCGTCGAGGTTCGGCGCCAACAACCGCTTCGCGAAATTCCCCTCCGTTTCGGCCGGATGGAACGCCTCAAAAGAGAAGTTCATGCAGAATGTGAGGTTCGTGGACGCCCTGAAAGTGCGCGCGTCATGGGGACAGAACGGTAATGAAAACATCGGCGATTTCCGCTATCTTTCCACAGTTTCGACCGCTTCGCAGCTCGGATATGTGTTCGACAGCCGCAACGCTACGGCCGTTACCCCCGGCGGGGCGCCCCTGAGGCTTGCCAACCCCAACCTGAAGTGGGAGACGAGCGAACAGACCAACATCGGTTTTGACGCCACGATATTCCGTGACTGGACGGTTACGGCCGACTACTATATCAAGACGACCAAAGACCAGCTGGTCTACTCTCCGATCCCCCTGTTCCTGGGCGCCGACGAGCCGCTTGTCAACGCGGGTAACGTGCGCAACCGTGGGTTCGAATTTTTGGTCGACTACCGGAAAACTTTCCACAACGGGCTGTTTGTCGATGTGAACGCCAATATTTCATTCAACAAGAACAAGGTAACTTATGTGGGCACCGATTCGAAATTCGTCTCTGGCGCTAATGTGAGCGGCATCGGTGAGATCACCAGAATGGAAGAAGGCTATCCGATGGCCTATTTCAGGGGATTGCACGTGCTTGGCGTGTTCCAGAATTGGGACCAGATCAACAACTACACCTACACTGATCCCGCGACCGGTACGACCAAACTGATCCAGCCCGCGGCCAAGCCGGGCGACCTGATGTATGCCGACGAGAACGGCGATGGGACGATCGACTCGCAGGACAGGACAATGATAGGAAATCCCTATCCGAAAGCGATCTACGGCTTCAATTTGAGCGCCTCATGGAAAGGCATAGACCTTGTTATCACCACCGCCGGCGCAGCGGGACAACAGGTGTTCAGCGCTGTGAGGCGTGTGCAGTCGCCCAACAACTGGGGCACATGGGTGCTCGGCCGCTGGACGGGTGAAGGAACGTCCAACTCCATTCCGCGTCTGACCGACAACGACACGAACGGCAACTGGTCTACGCCCTCCGACCTTTATATCCAGAACGGCGACTATTTCCGGATCAGGAGTGTGGCGCTGGGATATACTTTCAGCCGGATCCCGGAAAAATACTACCTGAAGAAAGTCAGGGTGTTCGTTGCCGTGAACAACCTTAGTACCTTCACCAAATACAACAGGGGCTACGATCCCGAGATCGGGGCGACCGACCCGTTAAGCGTCGGGATCGACCTTGGCAACTATCCCCGCGCGCGCATGATATCTTTCGGTGCGAACCTGACATTCTAACCTTAAAGAGAAAAAAGCTATGAAACCAATTAAATTTATAAAACTGTTTTCGGTGGCGCTTTTCGCTTTAAGCGCTACAGGGTGTAAGAAAATGCTCGACCTCAAGCCCCCGATGTCCGAAACGACCAGTAACTTTTATGAGAATGAAGACCAGGCGTTCCAGGCCCTTGTCTCCGCATACAGCGTGCTGAACTTCAGCGCTCCGCAGACTGCCGCGGGCAGCTATGTGAACTGCGCCTACGAGGTGACGAGCGAAATCCTCGGCGACTGCTGCTGGGCAGGCGGCGAGGGCGGCGCCGGATATGATCAGGATTGTTACCGGCGCTCTACATACAACGCGCGGGTGGACGATCCCGCCGCGGAAGCGCTGTGGGGTAAATACTATAAAGGCATCTATCGCTGCAACGTGTTTTTCGCCAACATCAACACGCCGCCATTCCGAGACGAGACCGTCCGGCAGAGGTATATAGCCGAAGCGCATTTCCTGCGCGCTTACTACTATTTCGACCTGGTGCGCCTATATGGCAACGTGCCCCTGATCCTCACGGAGCTTACCCCTGCCGATTACGCGTATCCGCAGTCCACGCCCGAAGAGGTCTACGGGCAGATCGCCAAAGACCTCCTCGATGCGATCAACGCCGTAGACGCGGACGGGAACCCCGTCATGTATGCCGACGCGGTCGTCTGCCCCGCCGGTGAAAAGGGACACGCCTCGCTTGCGGCGGCCAAGGCGCTGCTGGCCCGCGTATGGCTCTACTATACCGGCTACTACGGCAAGGATGAGCTGCCGGGCGTTACGGCCGAACAGATCAGGCAATATCTGAGTGATATTATCAATCACTCCTCGCACGATCTCATGCCCAACGCCTACGATCTGACGAACCTCACTACAGTGGGCGTGACACCGCTGTTCCAGGTCAGCAATAACAACAACATCGAGTCGGTCTTCGAGATCCAGTTCTCGGGGCTTGGCAAGGCCGGATATGGCAACCGCATCGACTCGCGGGGCAACCAGGCCGTGCTCCTGTGGGGGATGAGGGTCGACAAGGCCCCCTATACGCGGGGGTGGTCTTATGCGCCGGTTGACAAGGCGTTGTGGGACAAGTTCGCCCTCGGCGACCCGCGCCGCGAAGCCTCGATAATCAGTGCTGATCAGGAGGGTATCAATATCGGCGAAAAGGGGTTCCAGCACACCGGCTATTTCGGCCGCAAATATACCACGCTGCTCGCCAACAGCTCGACGATCGGAGGAGACCCCGTGCTCAACTGGCCGAACGACTATTACGTCATCCGTTTTGCTGACGTGCTGCTGATGGCCTCCGAGATGGAACTCGCTCACGGTGGAGATCCCAATCTGGCTTTCGAATATTACAGGCGCGTGCGCGAGAGGGCTTTGGGCGCGGGTAACGTGGGGATAACCGCCGCCCAGCTCACCCTCGACAAGATCTACGACGAACGCCTGTTCGAATTTGCGCTCGAAGGTATCCGCTACTGGGATATCCTCAGGCGCGGGCAGGATTACGCCGCCTCGGTGCTCACGAAGACCTCATCCGATCCCCTCTTTTCCAAAACCTACGACAAGACCAAGGCGGGGCTTTTCCCCATCCCGCTCTACGAGCTCATGCAATCGAAATATACGCTCAAACAAAATCCCGGCTATTCAAATTAAAACCGCTATGAGAAAATATGTAAATATGGTTGCCGTCTGCATTGCGGCGGCGCTATGCGGCAGGTGCACTCCCGATAACGGGGGCAAGCTGCAGCCCAAGATCACCGACCTGACGATCATCGTTACCGCCACCCAGACCCCAAACGTCTACCATCTTGCGGCCAACCGCAAGGACATCATAGGCACGTGGAACCTGGGGGAGGGAACGGTTGTAACGGGCGCCAACGAGGTGGATGCCAAGTATCCTTTCGCGGGTACCTACAATGTAACCCTTTCGGCGTACAGCAACGGGGGCCGCACCAACGATGCCGCCGTAACGATCCCTGTCCTGGGCGACAATTTTGATCTGCTTTCCGACTCGATATACGTCTATTTGGCGGGGGAGGTAGGGAGCGATGTGGGAAAGACATGGGTGATGGACTCGTTGCTTTACGGGAACGTTACCAATCTGAACCTTAGCAATCTGGCCGGCACGCCCAACAACACGGCCGTTCCGGTCAACGCCGCGACGATGCCCGGACTGCGCAGCGGCGAGTTCCGGTTGGGCAGAACGCTCTATGACGACAAGGCGACCTTCATGCTTTCGCGCACCTATGGACAGGCGTTCAAGTACACCAACAACGGCTCGAGCCTGGTCACCAACACGGGCAGCAACGTTTTCAAAGACCAGGTCTTCATGAAAACGACCTCGTGGTCGCCGACCACCGCCATCGCCTGCAACACTTTGCCGCTGCCCGCGGGGTTCACCGGCGGCTACAACAGCGACTGGCAGGTTGCTTGCACTCCTCCGGCCAATATGACTTGGAGCGTTACGAATGACGGGGTCAACTATTGGATCTCTTTCCCCAACGTGGCCGACGGCCCCGGAGGCTTCCTCTTCTTCGCGCTGGACTGGGCGAGCCCCTACCAGATATTGTCGCTCACCGAGAACAGGATGGTGGTGCAGAAGCAGACCATGTCCGGTACCGGCTTTGCCACCCAGTCGATACGGCGCCTTGTGATGATCAAGGAGGGTACCCCTTCGGGATTGCCTTTGGATGCCATTCCCGAAGCGGGCTCATACATAAAAGCACAATAATAAAGCCATGAAAAGATTATTATATATCATAGCGGGGGCGGCAGTGTTGCTGGCAGCCTGCAAGAAAGACCACACGAGCTCATCGCGCGATGTTCTTTACATCAACAACGATTATGTCGCCGCGCAGGGAAGTTATGTTCAGGGCGCCACCCTGAATGATCTCTCGACCGTGGTGATCCCCTACCGGAACGCCAAAGGCGGCACGGCCACGATCTCCGCGCCCGAAAGCAACGGGATGTCCATAACCGAACAGACTGTGCAAATGGCCAGCGGCAACGGCGAGGCCGTGGTCAAGGTGTCGGGCATGCCCATGGAGCTGACAAACACCATTCTCCAGATCAACCTGGTCTATATGGGCTCCACCTACATCACCAGTGTCGAGATCCCCGTTACGATGGATCCCGATCCTACGGGAACGATCACCTTTACGATCGATCAAAGCGATATAGTCTCGCTTGCGGACGTAACGGTGATCCCCTTCACCGTGGATCCGAGCATGACCGCCGTCGTGGTGTCGTCCGCAGCGATAAACGGGCTTGCGGTAAAGGTCGATCAAGACTTCTCGGCGGGCACGGGTACGGTTACCCTCACTCCTTCCGGCCTGTTCCTGAGCGGGCAGCTGCAACTGACAGCGACCTTCGGCGTGCGTCCGACGCAAACCGCGACCATCAATGTCAACGGCTTCGACGGAGGCGACGGCGCCACTGCGCCCTACCTGATCTCCACTCCGGATCAATTCGCCAAGATAGCCTCGGGCCTGACCATGAAATATCAGTTGACGGGCAACCTCTCCCTTGGGACCGTAATGCCTGTGGCGGGGACGTTCACCGGCTCGCTCGACGGCAATGGCAAGACAGTTGATTTTACGGTCAACACGCCCACCACCAATAACGCAGCCCTCTTCTCCACGCTCGGTGCGGGAGCTTCGATATCCAACTTGACACTTACGGGAAACGTTACGGGCCAGGACAATGTCGCGGCCCTCGCTGCGGCCAACAACGGTGCTACCATCACCTCCGTAGACGCTTCGGGGGTGGCCATAACGGGGCACAACAATGTAGCCCTGCTCTCGGCCTCCGGAACATCCAAGGACGCCGCGGTGCTGACCTTCACCAATCCTCCCACCTCCGTCAATATCACGCAGGGCACCCTCTCGGCCTCCGTGGCGTTGGGCCTCACGCCGGTCAACGCGGCTGTAACGGTAGACCTGCTGGCCACCAACCTGCAATCCTACGCCTACAGTACGACTACGGGCCAGCTAACGCTGACCATGCCGGCCGTCCCGTCTACGTTCGTGGCGGGCGACATATCCGTGAGCGCCAAACTCGCCGCATCGGGGGCGGGATCGAACGTCAGTTCGACCCCTTACACCATTGCGGTCATGTCGGCGAAGATGTATGAAAGCGGTACCGGCGTGGCGGGCGATCCCTATATGGTGATGAACATGGACCAGCTCGTGGCGACCATGGCCGCCTACCCTTCGGCATATATCTCGCTGATGAACGATATTCCCACCACCAATTGGGCCTCCATAGCATCGTTCTCCGGAACGTTCGACGGCGCAGGCTTTGCGATCACCGGCCTCACCGCCCCGTTCGTGGCTACCAATGCCGGAACAATCCAGAACGTTAAGTTTACGGGCGTTAATATCGTCACTCCGGCCACCGGCAATATCGGCGTTGTGGCCAACAGCTCGTCGGGAATTTATAACAAGGTGGCCGTTACGGGAACTCTAACCCGCACGACCGCGGCCGGAGGCGACCAGCCCACGGGCGGCGTCATCGGCGAGATGACCGGCGGCAGCGTTACCGATTCCTACACCAATCTGGCCATTACCGCCACGGGCAACCACGGTGGCGGCATAGTCGGGCGATGCAGCGGCTCGGCGGTAACCAAGACGATCACCAAATGCACGACCGCGGGCACGCTGACCGCCTCGACGGGCACGGCGTTCGGTGGTATCCTCGGGCGCATCCTCACCGGTTCGGGCGCTGTTACGGTTTCGAACTGCAGCTCTTCGATGGGGATTAGCGTCACCGCCAGCACCTCTAATATGGTGGGCGGTATATTTGGGGCTTGCCAGGCCAGCACTACCAACACCTATAAAATCGACCAGTGCCAGTTTACCGGCAGTGTCGATGCCACCGCATCCGGAGGCGGTATTTCGGGCGTAGGCTGCCTCATATCGAACTGCATCGTGATCGGTAGTGGGTCATCCGCAGCGACTGCAAACGTGCGTTCGGGCGAAACATCGGGGAACTATCCGGGAGCGGGGATCAACGCCGCTGTGAAGGATAACATCGCCAACTGCATTGTTGTCAATTCGCGAATAGCCTCCGCTTCTTCTCTTACCGGAAGCGCCCGTAACCCGTCGGGAATATGTACCGATCAAAATGCGAATGCCCCGACCGTGTCGGGCTGTGTCCTGCTCAACACTTCGCTGCCGGACAACGGAAGGACTATCATAGGTGATAACGCCACGCTGAATGCGGCTTTCGGCGCCGTGAGCAACAACTTCTACAGCGGGGTTACCTACTTTAGCAACGGCACCAACTACACGCCTACGGGAGTGGCCGCCATCGACGGCACCCCGGGTCCCGCGACCATGGACCAGGCCTGGTACACGAGCATAGGCTACGACTTCACCACGCCCATCTGGCAATGGGGCGGCAGCTATCCGGTGCTTGTCAGTGCTGGCTGCGATGCCGCTGTGATACCGTAATTGCATTATAAAAATTGTAAAAATCATATTATTATGAAAAGAGAAAGTTTTGTTTGCTACGCCTCCCCCAGTGTGGAGGTAGCGGAGATTTCGGTCGAGTCGGGCTTTGCCGCCACGGCCGGTACGGCGGGCTTGAACGGCGGTGCGTTGACGCCGGATGAGATCGGGACCATTTAATCCTTAAAACTCACGACTATGAAAAAGATATTTGGATTTTTCGCTTCGGGGATGATGTTTGGAGCATTGGCCCTGACCGGCTGCGCGAAGAACACCGCCGAAGCCCCCGCGGCCAATAATGGCGACGGCAATAAGGTTCCCGTAATTATCACCACTAAAAGTGACGACGGGCTAACCCGTACCTCCGCCTCGTTCGATGGCACGACCTATCGTGTTTCGTGGACCCAAGCCACCGACCAGTTGGGCGTGTTCGGGAGCCAGAACGGCGATGGCGCGGGAACTTATTCCCTCGGTTCGAACGCCCAGTTCTCTATCGTTTCCGTCACGGGCGGCATCGCTACTTTCACCGGTTCCCTGTCAGCCGGGAGCGGGGCCCCTTACAACTATTACGCCTACTATCCCTACGCTGCCACGGTTGGCGCCGATCCGTCAGCTCTGGCGCTCACCTTGCCGGCGACGCAGTCTCCGACCCAGACCTCGTTCGACGGCACGGCCGACATACTGCTGGGTACCCCTGTGTCGACGACCAGCGCCGCCGTGGGCTATCTCGACAACGGCGATCCTCTCAACTTCGTCTTCTCGCGCCCGGTGGCCGTGGCCTCGTTCGGTGTCAAGAGCGGGAGCGTTCCGAGTGTTATATCGGCAACGGATTATGTCCAAAGCGTTACGCTCGACTTCGGGGCCCCCGTGGCGGGCGATGTGGTGGCCAATATCACCGCGGCCAATCCGACCCTGACCTTGGGCGCCACAACCTCCAACACCATCACCCTGAACTATACCGGCGACAACGTACCTCTGGACAACAACTTCAAGATTTGGTGGACGATGTTCCCGGCGACCGCCACTTCGATGACCATCACCATCTCCACCGGTCTGTACGATGTTGTGAAGACCGTTCCATCCTCCATCACCTTCAACGCCGGTAATATCGCCCTCGCTACTCTCGACCTCGGCCTGAACACGACCGCAAAGATGTATGAAAGCGGTACGGGCGTTTCGGGCGATCCCTACATGGTAAAGAATATGAAGCAGCTCCACGCCACAATAACCACTTACGGGTCGGCGTATATCTCGCTGATGAACGACATCCCCACCGCCAATTGGGCGACCCTGACCACCTTCGCGGGAACGCTCGACGGCGCGGGATATAAGATCACCGGCCTGACCGCCCCGTTCGTGGCGACCAACACCGGAACGATCAAGAATGTCGCGTTCACGGGGGTCAATATCGCCACGACAGCTTCCGGCAATATCGGAGTGGTGGCCAACAGTTCGAGCGGAACGTACGACAAGGTGGCCGTTACGGGAACTCTCACCCGCACGACGACAACCGGCAACCAGCCCACGGGCGGCATCATAGGCGATATGACCGGCGGGGGCGTTAACAATTCTTACGTCGATCTGACCATGGGTGTTGCCGGTAATTACGCAGGCGGCATCGTTGGATTATGCGACAACACGACGGGCGCCAAAACGATCACCAAATGTACCACCGCAGGCACGCTGACCGCTTCCGTGGGAACGGCATTCGGTGGTATTCTGGGGCGCATAATCAATACATCGGGCGCAGTAACCATCTCCAATTGCAGCTCTTCGATGGTGATCACCGCCACTGCTTCCGGCTCCACCATGGTAGGTGGCATCTTCGGGGCTTGCCAGCCGAGTGGGACCAATACTTACAAAATAGACCAGTGCCAGTTCACCGGCAGGGTCGATGCGTTTGCCACCGGAGGCGGTATCTCGGGCGTAGGCTGCCGGATATCCAACTGCATAGTGATCGGCGCCGGAACGGCATCCACCACAAACCCGACCGTGCGTTCGGGCGCAGACTCAAGCAACCCTCCGGGGGGCGGTATCAACGCCAGCGTTAAGGATAACATATCCAACTGCATTGTCGTCAACGCGCGATTCGCCGCCAACAACGGCACAAATCCCTTCACGGTCAACAGCGCCGCCCGCAACACGTCGGGAATATGTGTCGCCCAAAATGCGAACACTCCGACCGTTACAGGCTGTGTCCTGCTCAACTCTTCGCTGGCGGACAACGCAAGGACCATCATAGGATTTAACGCTTCGCCGCTTTCGGGTTTCGGCACCGTGTCCAACAACTTCTACAGCGGTGTCACCTACTTCAGCACCACTGCGGCTTACACGCCTGTGGGAGACGCCTCTATCGACGGCACCGACGCCGTCGTCGCAGGGATTACAATGGACCAAGCCTGGTACACGACCATAGGCTACGACTTCACCACTCCCATTTGGCAATTAACCGCAGGCTATCCGACACTGGTGAACGTGGGTTGCGACGCCGCCGTAATACCTGCTCCGTAACTTAAAAAATACGAAAAACCATGAAAAAATATTTTTGGATATTGGCGGCGACATTCCTTGGCTTGTCGTCGTGCACCAAGAGCCAAATGGTGACAGACATCCCCTCGGACATTAACGCCGGCTCCGGCAGCGGCATCGGCTCGATGGCCCAGGGCAAGAGGGGCGTCTGCTTCAGCACAGGCACCGCGAACTGGGCCCAAAGAGTGGTCGACCTGCAGGCCCAATGGTACTACAATTGGGGTAGCTCCGATGTCACTTCATCGGTGGTAGGTGCGGAGTTCGTGCCGATGATCTGGGGGACGAACGGCATGACTGATGACGCTCTGAAGGCTACGTGTCAAGCAATCAATGCTATGTATCAGGCTAAAAAGTGCTTCTTCGTGCTGGGCTTCAACGAACCCGACCTTTCGGATCAGTCCAACATGACCGTAGCGACCGCTCTGGACAAGTGGCAGATCATGAGCGAAACGCTCGATCCGGGCCTCAAGCTGGTCAGCCCCGCGCCGTCATATCCCACTCGCCAGTGGCTCTACGACTTCGTGGCGGGGTGCGACAGCCGCAAACTCCGTCTGGACTACATCGCCGTGCATATTTACGCCGGAATAGGAACGAGCATTTATGAGACGGCCATCAAGGATTGCTATGCGAACTGCGGCAACCGCAAGGTGTGGGTGACGGAGTTCGCCCCGCGCGACGACAACGCTTCCACTTCGGGCACGAACCAATATACGCCCGACCGCGTGCTCGATTTCATGAAGGTGGTGGTGCCCAAGTATGAATCGATGCCCGAAGTGTTCCGCTACTCGTGGTTCAGCCCGGGGACGGCATCGTACTCCCCACCGAATATGCTGGGGCTTATAACCTCGCAGTTGACCAACAACGACGGCACCGCGCTGACGCCGCTCGGCGAGTGGTATAAGACGGTCGATCCCAACACCGCCGCACAACTCCCGCAATAGAGGCAATGAACAGACCGCTATTGCTTATACTTATGCTCCTGACCTTTGGTCTGTCGGCATCCGGCCAGCAGACCAAAGGCCTTGATCCCCTGCTGCAAAATGTCTACGGACGTAACTATGAAAAACTCAACGGTTACTGGAATTATTTCGCCGACCCCCTCGAGACGGGATATTACGACTACCGCCGCCGTCCCGATCCGAACGGGTTTTTCAAGGACACGGTGGTCGACAATGTAACCACCTGGAAAGAGTATGATTTCGATCGGTCACCCGTAATGGGGATTCCCAACGACTGGAACACGCAGGACAGGGACCTGTTCAACTACGAAGGCACGGTGTGGTTCCGTCGTAAATTCAACTTTAAGCCGGTGGGGGATAGCCGCGCCTGGCTCTATTTCGGCGCGGCGAACTACAACGCCAAGGTCTATCTCAACGGCCGCAAGGTGGGGGAGCACACGGGGGGCTATACGCCGTTCAATTTCGATGTAACTGACTTTCTGGTCGACGGCGAGAACAGCCTTGTTGTCAAGGTCGACAATAAGCGAAGCGTCGACGGGGTGCCCACTAACAATTTCGACTGGTTCAACTACGGTGGAATAACCCGCGACGTGTTGCTGGTAAGGGTGCCGAAAGATTTCGTGCAGAGCTACAAAGTGCAGCTGCACAAGGGTTCCTACGATGTTATCGATGTCGCGGTTACGGCCGGAGGGAAGCGGGCGGGAAGCCCCATAAAGGTGGAGATCCCGGAGTTGAAGATGAATC
>Ga0123354_10004748_pt1 | contig 19401 bp, 17 predicted proteins | sample TergutLab28metaG_2_FD_97872 | JGI IMG/M metagenome (GOLD analysis project Ga0123354, IMG submission 97872) | Labiotermes labralis P4 segment gut microbial communities from Petit-Saut dam, French Guiana - Lab288 P4 | ecosystem: Host-associated > Arthropoda: Insects > Digestive system > Gut ...
ACATACATACATACACACATACCTACAGACAGACAAACATACATACATACATACACACATACCTACAGACAGACAAACATACATACATACATACACACATACCTACAGACAGACAAACATACATACATACATACATACACACACACACACTCATACATACATACATACATACATACACACATACATACATACATACACACATACATACATACATACATACGTACATATATACACACACACTCATACATACATACGTACATACATACAAAGACACGTACTTAAACCCTATTTTTTTATTTTGTTATTTCATATTACTCTCTTCCACATGTTGTGTCTTATCTCAACCATTATAACTTAGAGGCATATGCGAGGGAAACCTTGTTTGAAAAAGTTAAGCCTTTAATAAATAGTTATATTTAGTTATATTTAGCCTCCCTGATGATAAGTCAGTTGAGCCAAAACATATAAGAGAAAATAATGAAAAATAATTGAGTACACAATTGTGACACTAAATGCCTTTCATTTTTCTTACATATCCAGTTTTAAGACATGGATAATGCGAAATATTTAAGTTACTGTAATAGAAATCCTAAAGCAAATTTTTTTGGTAGGAAAACACATTTTCCTGCGAAAATAATTTAATAAATAATAACATTTTAAATGTGTTGACTTTGGAAATTTGAAACAGGGATGAGACATTTTACTAATGCAAGTGATATAAACATGTTTTATGAAACAATAATATGAGGCAAACAGAAATATTATATTGCATATTTTGTGCGACGTCATGCAGACAACATGGCAAGAAGATGTTGCTGCTCCAGAAATCTCTGTGTTTTCCACAATAAATTAATGACATACAAATTAGACATGTTAATTCAAATCTAAGAAACTCTATAACATTACATTAAATATTTACCTTAGGGAAGGGAGACACAGACCTTGGCGCAGTTGGATGGGGGCAGTGCGCTAAAGCCAGAAGGTCGTGGGTTCAATTCCCGTTGTTGTTATTGGGAGTTTTTGTTCATCTTCTAAAACAATGAGTACCAGGAATATTTACTGGAGTGGTACAGGCAGCCGGTACCTACTGCTGGCAACATTACCACCCTCAAGTACCAATTGCGTTTAAATCTGGAAGCCTCATTCTCCTGGAATCATCCGGGCTTGTAGTAGGTCAGTATAGGAATTGCTTTATCTTGACCTTAGAAAAGCCTTTCTGTAACATCTGAATTCTTCTTCTAAGTTTAGATCTATTTTCAAATTCTCCTTCTACGGCGGTTTTGTCATAAATTCTATAGACGTATTTCTAGACTCTACTCATTCTCTAGACTATAAGAATAATACTTTACTATGTTTAGTAGTACTCATACTGCAGACATAAATTCTGTAAGTTTAATTATATTTTACACTCGAAATATGTATATCTTATAGCCAGTAGAAGGAATTCAGGCGCGGTAAACTAAATGAGCCATGAAGTGACACAATGCAGCAAAAGGTCTAGATAATTTTCGGAGTAGCTACAAACAGGCTGTGTTGTTGTTTCTAATGGAATTCTTTTTACCGAGCAGGAGGATGTCACATTTCTTCTATTCGTAGGCGATGAAGGATGATAAAATTGCTTGTTCCTCCAGCTTACACATGATTTACGAATAGAAAGTTGCACTCTGTAATTTTCTCTTTGATTAAAGTACATAATTATGGCTAAATATTTAAAAAATACAAAAATTTTAACTTTTTAATTTGAGTTATTTTGAAAGAAATATTTTCACATCACACGTGATTTTCTGTGTTTTAAAACACACAAGCCAGACTTACTTTTAACAAAGAATGAAATTTAGAAGAATAAAGATATATGTGGAGGTAGATGGATGATATACATAAGAAAGCACAGACTTATTTAGGTACTGCAATATATTGAATTCTGACTTGTATTGGTGGAATTATAAGGAAGACTGACATAAAAATTTACAATATATTGAAGCAGACACTCAGTAATCCTCATCCTCACTTTCCCAAAAAATATCATTCTTGAAAAATATAATGTGTCAGTGCTTACAGAAAGTAGCGTTTGTTTTAGCATTGTCACACTGTAAATTGTCCACAAAAAGTGCTTTGTTTGATTTGAATGATAATCATTACTTTCGTTACTCTTTGAAGTGTGATTGTTTACTGTAAGGTAGTATCTCAATTATTCAGCTCTAGGGCGAGGCACCGATTGTAATAACTGAGAAATATATTGGGTTTTCTCCATACCTTCAGGCAAGACACAGTTAGTACATCCAAATAGGCTACCTACCCTTTCTTCTAAATCTTTGCAATTCAACGTTCGCTAATCGTCCTGTCATTTGTCGTAACGAAGTTTCAGCCGCCTACATTGCCAATAAATAAAATGTACATAATTAAGTAAACCATAAATCAAATTTGCAGCTCCAACCACAAGTTTTCTGTCCTTTTTTTTTTTAAGTGTGATTTTAACGCTGTCGGTCGATAAGAATGTGTACCGTCGGTAACAAATCGACAGAAGAATGAATGAATGAATGAATGTTTAAAAAAATAAATTGATTTAAGAATTATTATTGAACACTGTTTCTAATTTTTGTGGCGCTACAACCCAACTTGAGCCTACAACTTGAGCCTACAACTTGAGCCTAGACCGCCTCTTTCTTGATGTTTCTCGATAGCTCGCACGCACGCAAATACACACGGCAGGAATCCTCTGAGCGAGTGACCAGGTCGTCGCAGAGACCGCTACCTACACAACACCAACAAACAGAAGAGACGAACACTCATGCCCTCAGAGGGATTCGAAAGAGCGATTCCGGCATTCAATCGACTGCATTCCTACGTCTTATCGTAGACCCTAGACTCAAATGGGACCCACAATAGTGTCGTGTACCTATTAACTACAGAAGTGCTCTCAGATACAGCTGTGCCATATTCACATTGTCCACCAAAAGCCACCATGAGAGGCCCGGGATTGAACACCGAACCTCTGTCGTGACTAACAGTCTGCGACATGGCATGACGCCAACGGCCTTCTGTGTGATGTCACTGACTTCCACTCCAGGTTATACATGGAAAAGTGTGGTTTAATTTTGTTCTAGACTTGGACGCTACCACGTCGTACAAGTGACTTACCTCGTCCTTCAAGGAAAGGTTTTGAGACTTTGATACTCCCCTAGGTGAGGGTTGCAAGAGTACCTGAAATCACGTCACCGTGGCGACTGATTTTGTACTATGGCGCCTAATATATTCCGGTCCTAGTTCTGAACTCGATTCATGACGCACTTCTACCTACCAGAAATTGGAAGGGGCACCTGCAGTTCTGAATAAGCGTTACAGCCTTTGTTCAGATCTTTAAAATACCCTCTTCGTTGCTAAAAACGCTCCTGCTTATGATGGGTTGAACATAATGTCCATGCGATTGTCAGCCCACAGTTACTTCAGGCTACGTGATAATCACTGGTACCCGATTTGTGATTCACAGGCCTCATAACTACGAAAATATTGGTTTTGATACCCCTTACAAACCTTTGCTTTGGTAGCAAGGTAACCATAAGAAACTGGCAACCAAAGCAAACTTGATGTGACTCAACCACTCACACACTCACCCATACCAATCTCACACTGTTGGTGTCATCAATACATGACAGGCAGCTATGATAATCTCGCGCCGTCCCGAAGCTTCGCTTGTATTTATCCCTAGTGAGTCACAACGAGTGAACTGCAGCACGCTTAATGCTCAACTTTTCCTTTCTATCCTTCGGCATGTATATCGCAGACAGCAAACCATTTAACCCATCAAATTATAGGCCACATTAATAGTCACGCTACAGTCCACGGCCTCTTTAACTGTAGTGTTTAATTCCTAAAGCAATTCAAACCCAGTTCTCATCTACCTGAATACTGCAACCACGTTTTTGTGTTTTGATTGTACGCGTATGTTCGGTACTCAACTTTTTCTTCTGCCTCGGTTGTTATCTCACAGATATAACAACATCGAAGTTAACGACGTCTTACATGGTGTGACTCATTCACACGAATGGAATAACTGACATGCATTCTCATTTTAGAAAAGAGATATAGAACCCCATTACTCTTCTCACAAGAGATCACAGAACAGAAGTAGTGTGATATCCAGTAAGCAGTGCGTTGTAATGATGCACAGGTTGTTGCCACTCTACTTACTGCTTTGGCTAGGAGAACATTTCTTTTCGGCTGACAGCGATTAATTATTCGATATATTTGTAACTTCACCTTCATATCTGCAGACTGTTTCCTCGAACCGCCACTGAGACAAAGAAACTTTCATATGCATTTACTAAAGCATCTTAGCGAAGCTGCAGGTTCTCCAGCTTCGTATTTTTAAGGATTCTTCGCTGTTTCTGGTACAAATCTCGGTGCTGAGGATGCTCATCCTGACTGCAGTATTTCTTGCGCCCCCCCCCCCAAGTCAAGAGGTGACATACCGTTAGCACGTTATAGTCTGTTCAAATTTCGAAAATCATTATTTGATTTCTGCAAAGAGAATACGGTACAACCAAAAAGCCGTTCGTGATTCATACAAAGTACATTTACCGAATCATCATAGAATTTCATGCAGTAGCCTATGTTACGGTCTATTGAGAACGTCGTTAAATAAAACAGAAATAATCAAGCACTCATTTTATAAAACAAAAATTTTGAAGTTCAAAACACGCTATGACATTTTCCGTTTCTAACTAGACGTCGTGTCTATTTGTAAGTTTTGTCAGCCCACGTGTGTCTGAAAGAACTTGTGTATGGTTTCTGACACTCGTATAGGCTATTCTCTTTTACAGCAGAGATGAGTGGAAAAAAAAAAGTCAAGGTAAAACACACATTTAAATCGTTTTTTTTTTTACTCTGTTGTAAGTCGTCGTACCAGTTCTCCGAGCGTTCGGACGAAACAGGAACTGGTAATCCCTTTGAAGCACACGCTATCCCCAAACGGGACAATACCGTCCGGATTTTGGTGGTGCTGCCGCACGCCACAGATTCAGCCTTGTTTCTTTACAAAGGGGGAACTATCAGACAGCTCCCTAGCTTTCTGGTCACGGGACGTTTTTAGAGTAAGTCCTTTTACATGCGAATTTCTTAAGCCGAATGAAGAGACACGAGAGTGACGCGTGTTCGTTTAGATCATCCTTGAAGAGGGTTCGGTTTTGAGACGATCCCAAAACACCGGTAATGACAGCCGACTGTCACGAGGTCAAAACGATATTCTTGTCAATTATTTGAATTACCCATGAAGAGGAATCTTTTTTAAAAGACTGGTAGTTATTTAGCTGAGCTAGACGTTCCCAGCCGGTTGTGGAGTCGAGGGGTTTGTTCAGTACATGAGAGAGCACCAGCAATGGAACTTGATGTTCTTAGCCATACAAACTTGAAGGCCTCACACCCTTACATTTCAGTAATTTTATTGTGAAGGAATAGTATGAGAAATGCCTCTTGTAGGACCAAAGAATATACAAAAGTATAATGTGAACACGTATCTTAAACTGCAGCGTAAAACAGTCATTAAGAATAAGCTGAAGTATTGTGGATTGCAGTCTTGTGATTCAGGTTCAGGCTGTCATTTTGTGCTACAGCCAATGCAACAAACAAAACACATTTCACACTTCTATCTCAAATGATGCAGGAGGAAGAAATATATTATTTTGTATTTTACCAAAATCAGAGACAGGGGAGACACACACATAAACACACACACACACACACACACGCACACACACATATATATATATATATACTCTATATTTTTCCCGTACATATTTATTGTTATTGTGGGAAGTATATAATTAAGCATTCAACGTATTGTATATCATTTCTAGGGCTCTAACAAACTGCCAATAAGATTGTGTTCAAATCTACTGCTATTACCTTCTCCATTTACTCAAACAAATGTTTAGCAAATTTTGATTAAATTTCAGAAAATAAAGCTGTTGAAAAATTTAAATATTTAATCTTTAGCCTTTAATTGACCAATATTGTGAGGCCCAAAGTTATTCTGAGCTTTACATAAAGATTAATTTCCTATCTCACTGAAATTAGTCCGTGTTTATAGGAAAGATCAGTCAGCTAATTTTACGGATAAAAGAGGAACAACTGAATTACTTGTAACTGAAAAAATATATATTGCCAAAAATTTGCTATATATATATATACACTTATTACTACCCTTTTATGTGGACCGCGGTAGCACAGTGGTTAAGGTGCTGTGCTACAAATCTGAAGGTCGCTGGTTCGATCGCAGCTGGTGTCAGTGTATTTTTCACTGACATAAAATCCTCCCGATCGCACTATGGCCCTGGGGTCGACTCAGCCTCTAACAGAAATGAGTACCTGGAGTATTTCCTGGAGTAAAGGCGGCCGGTGCGTAAGGCTGACAACCTACCACCATCCTGCGCCCTTGTCACGAAATCTGGGAACCTTAACTTCCTGGAACCCTCTGGGCCTGTCCAGGCCTGTAATGGGACTGCTTTACATTTTTTACTTCCCTTTTATAAAAATTCTGAGCGAAAATTGTATTTACAAGTAACGATGTTTGGACTGAGATCTTATTGTTACGATGCGTGTTTGGGTGTGCCTTAATTTCTAAATATATATTTTAAACTATCAATATATTTAACTCACATCTTAAATACAATTTACTATCACTACCCTTTCAAGGAACAACTGGTGACTCTTCATAAGTTAAAACATGCAGTACATTATTGAAACTAAACATTTCCGATGGATCCTCTTATTTTACTTGTATTATATATCACAAAGGCATGTTTCGGCCAAAATTGAGTTAACTGAGAAAATATAAATCTCTTTATTTTCAGAATTGAAAGGAAAAAATAAGTATATTTTGTGGGTAAAATATTCAAATTTTTAAATAAATTTTTTGAGACACGCACTTATCTGTGGGCTGTAAACGTGATAAACGTGATAAACGTGATAAGCGTGATAAGATGTAACAACAAGTAGAGCTGTGTGTAATTTGTGACTTACGTTTATGTTTGTTGTTAAAGTAAAGCGCTTTATTCAAAGTAACATTCTGGCATATTATTTGTTACTTGAATGTAAAGATACTGAGACAAACTTAGCAGTAAATAATTGGACCTTACAGGCACTGGAGTTAAAATATTTCATTAGGATGACAAACCAAATTTTTTTTTTTGCGGAATATTAGTACTAAAAAGATTGGGAAGGAATAGGTCAGTAATTTAAATTATAAAATTTTAGACACTCTAAATAAATGTTTCTACTTCTTTGAATATACGGAACTTCAGACTATACATAGAAATAATAAAATTCGTACCGAAAGAAAGAAGGTCCCTCGTACTGTACGCTGGTCAGAACAAACTGCTGGAAGGCGGAAGAAAAAGAATTTGAATGTCCAAATTTTGACCTCGACGATGCTGATAAATTGTTGCTCACGATGATTTTAGAAACATACTATTTTGTGCCAGTTACGGAACAATCATTTTTCGAATAAGTGGATGGGTATGAGAAGACCGACATATTGTCAAGCACATTCACCTGATCTTATATATTTTTTTTTTTCGTCTACGAGTTTATCTTTGCCGAAGTAGGGAAATTCTTTTCCTTCCTTTTCCTTTTCCTTCCTTACGTCAATTTAAAAAAAGAATAAATGAATCTCAGTTACATTCATAAAGACAAACAAACAAACAAACGCGTGTAAGCGAAATGAAGTGATTTATGGGCTTAAAGTACATGGAAATATCCAAAATTGCACCACGTCCTGCCGTACACCCTGTCAAGTCAGAACAAGAAGTAAAATGCAATAGGTGTGGGTGAGTGAGTCACGCTTGTTTAATTTTTGCGGATTTCTGTGGTTACTTGGTTACTGTGGTTACGATAGAGATGTGTTTACAAAAGCGACATAGCCAGAGGTGTCACAAATATCAAGTTACTACAGTTACAATATTGAACAACGGACAGACGTAAATTTGAAATTGGCATCCTCAGAAATTATTCTTCTTTTATTTCGGAAAGAACTAGTAACGATTGGTTGAAGATAGGATAAGCTGCGTGAACATTAATCTTAAGTATGGCTTCAGTGTATAGTATTAATGGAATACAGCAAGGTAGTATTTGTATACGAGAAACAGAATTAAATATAAAGCTAACACACGTGAACACGACACGTGTTATTGTAGTTTTATATTCTTTATCTGTGAACATTTAACATCGCTGTCATTACCTCCAACGCTATCATGAACTTCGTACAGTATTGTTCTAAATGGCACAACAGCACAACAACACAACGGCACAACAGCACAACGGCACAACGGCACAAGAGCACAACAGTACAATAGCACAACGGCACAACAGCACAACGGCACAAGAGCACAACAGCACAAAGGCACAACGGCACAACAGCATAACGGCACAACAATGGCACAACGGCACAACAGCACAACACCACAACACCACAACAGCACAACGGCACAACAGCACAATAGCACAACTCAGGCCTAGGCCTCCTCACTGTTCAAAATCCCAGGCTACACACACTCGGTAGAATTTCTCTGAATGAGTGATTTCCTAGTCAAAGAGGTCGCTATCTACACAGCAAAAAAAATAACACAAGAAAGAAAGAGCAAACCTTCCAGCGGTATTCGAACTCACATTCCCGGAAATCAAACGGCTTCAGACCTGAGTCTTGAGAAAGTACGGTCACCGGTATCGGCCACATTTAGTAGTTAATTGGTACGTATTTGAATAGAAACTATCGCGATGTAATGAAAATACCCTATTGGAGATATCATGGAAGGAATGCGAATCCATAACATCCTCTGTCATTAATCCAGTCTTCTGAAGGATTTAAAAAATAATCCACCGAAAAGTGATGGAGAGCTATCAGTTCTGCTACGACATTTGCGTTGTTCTTGTGTTAGTAGAACGTGATGATATAATTTTGCGTGAACAAACTCATTTTTTAACTCCCAGTCCAATTCATTCCACAGACACTAACCTGCACGTGGCCCGCACACCCGTGCAGTGTAATGACACCAGTAAGTGACAAACGATATCGGTCAGATAAAATAATGACATTGTCCAATGTAACGCTCTTCACGCTACCATACTGACACCTGTTAGAACACCGCAAGGCAATTGTCCAGGAAGTGAGAAGCATTTTTCTCAAGAAATTTCCGTGCGTTTGATAATTTGCTGCATTCCATCTGGTTTATGAGGTGATATTAGATTTCTTATTGGTGTTCTTGTTGAAGTGCTGCTGTTAATCGACACGGCCCCGTCAAAGAGTGTTCAGCATACTAGAAACATCAACAAGTACCCATATCTATGTCTGTTTTAGATTGGAAATGTTACAAAGTGACAGTATTTATTTGTCGAATGCAGGCTGTACCCACATCATGGACAGACATTACGTCGAGGATTACACTTCATGATCCGTGATGAACTTCGAAATTAGTACTTCACTTACGAAAAGAGAATTATTCTAACAAACACGATCATTGTAAACTTTCCCTTTTTTAATGACACTACTTACTCAATTTTGGTACGTAGTTTGAGTTGAATAATTACTTCGTCAACATTTTGGAGCAGATATATAAACTTTACGTGAAGACCAAAGTACCTTTCAAAATACGACTACTATATCTCTTTGTCGAGAGATGTTTCTCTAACCTATATATAGAGAGCCACTTCCTACTTCACGTACGTAAGTTTACGTACGTGAAGTAGGAAGTGCGTAAGTACGAGGGTCTGGGCGTTCCGCTGTTTTTCGACCACATCAGAGCCCTGACCGACAGCTTTGACTCAAAGGTAGCTGATGTGGGGAACCCCCGTAGTACGGCAACTCGGCAGATACTTCCGCTGACCGAGGGTTGACCCATTCGCTTGACGCGAAAGCCAAGGGCGGTAGGGGACAGCAAACCAGTCGAGGCCGTCGCCCGCGATGGCCAAGTCGACTAAACGAATCGCGCTCGACTCTGATCAGCCGAGAGCCCTTCGGTTACCCTGAATGAGGTTTTCCGTGATTTTTTTTTATTTGTAAGGCAAATGCCAGAGTATTCGATACAAAATCGGGGCACGGCCGCACTTCCCTCCTCCAGGCGCTGCGGCTTCACCTAAGCGCCTGACAAACGTCGCATAACTCCAGTTTGCGACAGAGCCAGTCTGGGCTCGGAACCCAGACAGCCAACCAACCAAAGTTTATTACTCCCATACTTAGTCCAGGGCAACCTAGGCCCCAATCTTTGACAAAATCAGTCAAGGCCCTCAGCCTGACTTCAAAATTGTTAGCGTAAACATAACCCTCTGTTAGAGTTTAGGTGTTTGTTACTGAGCCCAGCTATGCGGTCAAAGGCAGGAATGGCTAACAGACAGGGGGACGTCGACTTGCGCTTGGCGCAAGTCTCCGCCCCCAGTTAACACTTTGGCTTGGCTTAGCTTGGCTTGGCTTAGCTTGGCTTGGCTTAGCTTGGCTTGGCTTGGCTTGGCTTGGCTTGGCTTGTCTTCACACAGAATATTACGTGTACATTTTAAAGACAACTTATTAATATTCTGTAGGGAAATAATTGCTGTTTGAGAGTAAGTCATCGTAACATTAACAAGTTTGAGCAGCAAAATGCAAAGATGCCGATTGCCGTTAGATGTGGTGTATGTAATTGTTAGTGAACTTTAAAAGGCACTGATAAGTGGGTTCCTACAACCAAGTTGCAGATGGAGGAAAGGCCTCCAATATTGAGGGTAGCTGCAAATATACTGAATAAGAAGTCGCGGTCAGCAGATAAGTTGTGGTCCTCCAGCTAGGGGGTAGGGCCAGGTGCTAACAACTTCTCACCGTAAAAATGTATCATGTTGCGAAAGTCACAGTTTAAGCCTCGGACTTGAACTGATTATTTAGTGCAAAATAAGCAACGAAAATTTGACATGAGATTTGGTCCGTGGAATGTTGGAGACTGTATAGGACAGTTTAACTTACAGAAGCAGCCAGGGAATTAGCAAGATACAAATTAGATTTAGTGGGTGTGCAGGAGGTTAGGTGGGACAAAGGAGCCACGTTAAGAGCAGGGGATTATAATTTTTTGTATGGAAAAGGAAACGAAAATTATCAATTGGGAACGGGATATTTTTACATCACAGAAAAATATAAGCAGTTAAGAGAGTATAGTTTGTTAGCGGCAGGATGTTATATATTGTTCTGAGAGGTCGCTGGTGTACTATCATTGTTTTGAATGTGCATGCACTATGTGAGAAAAAATGTGATGTTTCAAAAGACAGTTTTATGAGGATTTAGAGCAGGTATTTTTTTATCATTTTCCTAAGTACCATATGAAAATTCTATTAGGAGATTTTAATGCAAAAGTGGGGAGAGAGAATATTTTCAAACCGACAATTGGGAATGAGAGTCTGCATCAGGATAGTAATGATAATGGTGTTAGAATAGTAAATTTTGTCACATCAAAAAATCTACTTGTCAAGAGCACGATGTTCCCACACCGAAACCTTCATAAGCATACCTGGGCATCTTCTGATGGGAAGACTCACAACCAGACTGATCGCATGTTGATAGATAGGAGATGACAGTCGAGTATAATAGATGTACGAAGTTTCAGGGGAGCTGACTGTGATACTGATCAATATCTTGTGGTTGCAAGAATTAGGGAAATATTGGCAGTAAGTGAACAAGCAGCACAGAAGTGTGATGGAGAAAGATTTAATCTCAGGAAGCTAAATGAGCTGGAAGTTAGGAAACCATGTCAAATTGAGATTTAAAACAGGTTTGCAACTTTGGAGAACTGAAGTGTTAGCAAGGGCATTAATAGGGCTTGGGAGATAGTTAAAGGAAATATCAAAGCCTAAACTAAAAAGAGTCAACATATGTACGAATTGAAGCAACATAAACCATGGTTGTTTAGTTATTTAGATCAAAGAAAGCAGGCTAAAATGCAGTGAGTACAGTATCGAAACCAAAGCAGTGAACAGTGCATGATGTTAAAATAACAACATTTCAGGAGCAAAAAGAAGGCACATCTGAAAGCTAGAATTGAGGAATTTGATACTAAGAGTGAAACCAAAAATATAAGGGACTCGTATTGGGCCATCAATGATTTTAAGAAGGGTTACCACCCAGGAACTACTATAGTAAAGAATGAGATGCGTTTTTGGTTGCGGACTCCCACAGTATTTTGGCTAGTTAGAGGAACAATTTCTCTCAGCTATTGAATGTACATGGGTTTAGGCAGACAGAAATAAAAGCAGCAGAAATATTAGTGCCTGATTCAAATGCCTTTGAGGTTTAGTTGGCTATTGACAAGCTAAAATGTCACAAATAACTAGTTATTGATCAAATCCCAGCAGAATTGATTAAGGTAGGGGATAAGAAAATTTGCTCTGAGATCCACAAACTTTTTATTTCTGTTTGGAATAAGATTAAATTGCATGAGGAGTGGAAGGAATCGGTCATTGTACCTATCTATAAGAAGGGCGATAAAACAGGTTTTAGTAATTACAGGGGCATATCACTTTTGCCAAGTACGTACAAAATTTTATCCAACATTCTGCTCCAAAGGTTAACTCCATATACAGATGAAATTATTGGGGATCATCAATGTGGATTTCTAGGCAACAGGTCGACTACTGATCATATATTCTGCATTCGTCAAATACTTGAGAATAAAAGAAAATACAACGAAGCTGGGCATCAGGTCTTTATAGACTTCAAGAAAGCTTATGATCCGTTAGATGAGAGGACTTGTATAATATTCTCATATGGTATTCCCCTGAAACTGGTAAGGTTAATAAAATGTGTCTGAAGGAAACGTATAGCAGAGTCCGCGCAGGCAAGAATTTGACATGTTTCCTATAAGGAATGGTTTGAAACAAGGAGATGTTCTGTCGCAATTACATTTTCAACTTTCTTTTAGAGTACGCCAATAGGAGGGTACAGGTAAAGCAGGATGGCTTGAAATTAAATGGGCCACATCAGCTTCTGGTTTATGCTGATGATGTTAATATGTTGGGAGGAATCGTACATACTATATAGGAAGCAGCAGAAGCTTTAGTAGTGGCAGGTAGAGAGGTTGAGGTTATTTGAAAAAAGGGTGTTGAGGAGAATATTTGGACCTAAGAGGGACGAAGTAACAAGAAGTGGAGAAAGACATGTAATGAGGAGGTTAATGATCTGTACTTCTCACCCAATATTGTTCGATTTATGAAATCGAGATTTAGATGGGCGGGGCATGTAGCACCATGGGGAGAGTAGAGGCTCATACAGGGTTTTTTTGGGGAAACCTGAGGTAAAGAGGCCTCTTGGGAGACCAAGGCGTAGATGGAAAAATAATATTAACATAGATTTTCAGGAATTGGTATTTGAGTGTATGTACTGGGTCGCGCTGTCTTGGGATAGGAACAAGTAGCGGGCAGTTTTGAATGTGGTAATGAACATTAGGGTTTCAGGAATTGCGGGCAATTTCTTAACTGGTCGAAAACCGGTTAGCTTTTAAAGAAGGAGTCTGCTCCATGAAGTAATTAAGTGAGTAAGTAAGTTCTTTAAAGTAATATGAAAAAGTAATTAGTGAATTTTAATTTACTCATATCATGTGAATTAGGCTGCATGCTTGGATACAAGGAAAAATTTTTCAACAATATTCTCAAAATTATATAATTCAGGAAAATTTTTATTAGGCCCCACTTGCAAATCCAGGTACTTCCTTTTTAAAATGAACACGAGGAAATATACTGGCCTGGAAGAACTTACAGCTGGCCATACCCATTTCATCCCATCGGATCCGTCGGTAACACATTCAAATGCCAACAAATAGAATCCAGTTAATTTTCTACAAAATATTATTTATTTTAGAATTTTTCTTCATCACAGTTTGCTTGCGGAAATCAGTCTAATAACGTTGGCTTTTTAGATTATTCATGAGTAATTAATTGGAAAGATTTTGGAAGGATCTGTTGGCCATTTAACTTGAGGGGTATTCCAATAGTTGCTAGGATAGATTGAAGAATAACGCTGAGAACAGAATGGACAGTAATTCGTCCGAAGTTCGAAAATGGTTTCTCAATATTATGGGTCATGTTTTCTTACATTACAACATGGGCAATGAGTAGAACTAGCGAAATTTTGAGAATGGAGCAAGCGACAGTAGTGCCACTTACTTTATTACATTCGATCTACGTGTGGGAAAAAGTAAGAATAAAGTAACTTTTTTGGTGTGTGTTATAATAACATGGCGTCCTTGTATTTTGTAAGTTTTTGTATTTCATGGAGATACTTCGTGAATCCTTGGAGTAATGTTTGTGATAACTTACACAAATGTCATAAAAATATTTTTTAATGTACGTTTTATGAAATAGTGTTTCTACTTTATCTGAGCTACAAGCCGGAAGGCCGCGGTTTCGATTTCCTATGGTGCCATTTGTATTTTGTATTGGCTTATTACTTCCGGCTGCACTATGAAATTGGAATCGACCCAGCTTCTAAAAGAAATGAGTATCAGGAATATTTTACGGTACATGAAGGCGGCCAGTGAGTACGGTCGACAATCTTATCACCTTCAAACGCCTATTTTCTTGAAATCTGGGAACCTCAGCCCTCTGGAAACCTCAGTGACTCTCCATGCCTTTGTAGGGAAATTGCACATTTTTTCTACTCCTCCAGTTACACGCAGTTTTGACGCTTAATTTTGCCGTAAGGGTCGACGAATTTAACGACATATTAGACATAAGCAGTCCTAAACGCTTAAATATTACAGCAGTATTAGTTCTAACAAAATTTAGGAATAGTCGCCTGCGAATTTCGAGATTAGTTTTTATGAATTCTCTTTAGAAATTCGCTTGAAATGACGTTATGTTTTTGTTTTATGTAAGTTAGATGTTGAATATTTAAGCACAGTAAAAGGGAATCCCATTTTTAGTATTGATGTAACACACAAAGCAATTTTCAATCTGAAATTTCTTGCTTAAGACAAGGAATATCCCTAATGTATGAATATAAATTTTAGAACATAATTTTTTAAAAACAAGTAATATAAATTTGCAGTGAAATTAAACACTTGCAGTTGTTTTGTGCAGCATCTACAGAAAGAAATTAGAAAACTAAAATATTTCCGAATTTCTTTCGATTTAGATCGGATTAATAGTAATCTATAATACGTGGGATCAGGGTAGAAAATCATCTTATTAGGTGGAATGTGTGGGCAGTAATTCCATAGAAAAGACACATGTCATTTATCTGTGTGTGTGTGTGTGTGTGTGTATGTATATATATATGTATGTATGTATGTGTGTATATATATGTGTGTATGTATGTATGTATGAATGTATGTATGTATGTATATATATATATATATATATATATATATGGAAACACACAAATCTACTAGTCAGATTTCCGACTGAACACACATTCTCGCATATCTGAATGTACATTGCAACTTGTTGCACTTAATGTTTGTGAAACTTTCTTTCCGAAAATAATTCAATGACAGAAAATAAATTAACCTTCAGGAAGGTTTACAGAAAATTTTGCCTGTGTTTCTCACTTGACAGCTATTTACATGTGTTGTTCAGTTCACAAACATTATCACCTCGACTGTTTGCAAAACTACTCAGGTTTGTGTAACCTTGCGGGTGACATTCATGTTTGCTAGAAAGTTGCAGAATTAAACAAGTACCCAGTTTCTTAGACATGCCAACTACAGGGATCGTTCTGTTGGAGATATGTATTATTTCTTCTGGTCCATCGTTACTTTCCTTCATCCGAAACCCAATCGGAGTAACGATACGCCTAGTCTGTCTGCTTTCTTCTGTGTCTGTGTTGTCCATTGGGGTCAGAAGCCTTGCGACGGGCCTATTGACCGTCCAAGAAATCTTAACAAATTTCCACAAAAAGTGTATGTAATCGGAGACAGTTGGGTGCAAGCAGTAACAAGCCATGTTTGTTGCAATACCAAAATTAGCACGTTCTGTGATCCTGCAGAATTTCCTTTAAAAATAGTGATGGATACTTCGCACGGAGTGGAAAATTAGCACGTTCTGTGATCCTGTAGAATTTCCTTTAAAAATAGTGATGGATACTTCGCACGGAGTGGAAAATTAGCACGTTCTGTGATTCTGTAGAATTTCCTTTAAAAATAGTGATGGATACTTCGCACGGAGTGGAAAATTAGCACGTTCTGTGATCCTGTAGAATTTTCTTTAAAAATAGTGATGGATACTTTGCACGGAGTGGAAAATTAGCACGTTCTGTGATCCTGTAGAATTTCCTTTAAATATAGTGATGGATACTTCGCACGGAGTGGAAAATTAGCACGTTCTGTGATCCTGTAGAATTTCCTTTAAAAATAGTGATGGATATTTCGCACGGAGTGGAAAATTAGCACGTTCTGAGATCCTGTAGAATTTCCTTTAAAAATAGTGATGGATACTTCGCACGGAGTGGAAAATTCATTTAGTGACTGCTGTCGTGTCAGCAGTTAGGAGATCTTTCATAAAATAAATACATTTTTAAAATTAATTTTTGTCTGTTCTTGACTACTCCAATAAGATAGAATCACTTAAAATAGATTAAACATTATATGCACTTTCTGTGTTACCGTCTTATGAAACATAATACGTTGTATTTTGACACACATTTAACCTTTTGGCGCCGGAATTATTTTTTTTAATTTTAGCACACCCTGTAAATAAAATGTGAATAATACAGGAACCAAATATATTAGAATTATGAAACAAACTGCATTTTGAAGAGAACAAAACGGAGAGTACATACCGTGTTTAAAATATTCGGTACCTATATTTGTTGAATAAATATATAAAATGCAACTTTAGAGGTTAGCTGTGCGGTACGACTACTATAGTTGACATTAGGCGTCAAAAGTTTAACCACGCACTGGTGTTACATCCTTTTACCTATTCCAAGTTTGAAGGAAGCAACACGCTACTTCGCCACCACAGTGCAATTGTAGCAGACAACGTGACTTCTCATACTAGAAGTCTATCCACTGAATAATGAAGGCCATGAAATCTCCTGCTCTAGCATAAACAGGTCATACCTTGTTTAATGTACGACTGCGTTTCGCCATCTTACTGTAATGGAACACGACATTAATGTACAGGGGGTTTAAAAATTATGTGAACAATTAGAAATTTATTGGTAATAAAATAACAATAACACAAAACTGGAGACACGACTTTTAACATTTTCTTTCCTCATCCTAGTACATTTCTGCACACATCAAGATGAAAAATTACTTCAGGCTAAATATTTTGCAAAATAACCCTCCCAGTTTTGCGATGGTCATTCGCGATCAATCATTAAAGTTGTTGAATGCTATAAGCATTTTCGGAAGGTAAAACTTACTTTCCAAATACCGCAGTCAGAACGGGTTGGTTGTGAGACGTGGACATTACGGAGTGTAGGAAGTAGAATCCTCTAGGTCGAAACATCTCTCAGGTAACTGCCTAGTCAAGAAGACTGACACTTCATTTTGATATGAAGCCTCGACCACTACTCAAAATATCACGATAAATAGTCCAGTTAACTATTTTTTCCGAGTGAGAATATTCCGTACATAGCTAATGGTACAAAACAAAGTCTATATTCAGGGGTTTCCTTACCTGTTCAGCCAAGAACTGAGAACCTTCACTTATCCACAAAAAGAAGTTATATCTGTTGACTGTCTCACAAAGAGGAAATATTGCTGCTTCGCCGAAACAGGTTTTTGACATGCATAATTCATCTTCTGCAAAACACCGCATCGTGTTCACTCAGTATTTAAAACAAGGTGCACTGTTTTTGGTGATAAGTTTTGCAAAATTTGCGGTAGATAAGTTTGGAGAGTAAGGCTTTTTCATACAATTTTCCACACACTTTCCTGTGGTATGTTCAGCTTGCTGCCAGCCCGACCTGTTGGCTTCTTTTGATTTTACAGACAATCCTGTCGAAAATTATCTGCTACTTCCACACAGTCACGCGGTCGCCCTAGACACTTTCCCTTGCAGATGCAAATTGTGTACACAAATTTTCATATCACTTCTTCTTTATCGTAAATCTTCATTGAAAATTTGCCACAAGTTTCATTGAATGAATCTCAGACCAACAATACGCTCTCCATGTTTGAGTCTCCAACTTAAATCAGTGATGCATTCCAGCGGCAAGATGTTAAATTTCTTCTTACGTGAACTTAGGGAAAAAGTCTTGCGAATTGCTGTTCACATCGGAGTGCATACAAATTTTGTGTACCTCTTGATTACAAACAGTTACATTCATGTATTCATATTTATAATTTGTGATAAATCTGTATTATTAATTTTATTTCAGTCTATCTTAAGCCGAGTGTTATGACCTTTATCTTGCACATTACGTAATAAATAACGACAGTTGGAACAAAACTACAGTTTTAAATGCTTCTGAATTTTCAGTATGCCCTGGGATATTAAAAGTAGGCATAAGGCCATTTCTTCTTGTTATCTAAAAGCAACAAGATGTAACGTGGAAAATAATTTGGATTTAAAAAGCATGGTTAATACGATTGTAGATCATTTGTTATAAATATCTTTTACCTCGTCAAATTTTCAGTAATCCACAGTCGAGTCAAGTCTATAAATACACGCAATTCTGCAGTAAGTTTACCGCCAAAATTATTAGATCTAAATGAATGTAAAATTGTTGAACAGTACTCAATTTTTGCAGATTCCAGTTTCAAGAAATATATTTTCAGCGGTTCTCACGTTGTTACCGAAATACACAAATGCGACAGGATGATTACAGCGGACATTCCACAAGGAAGCTAACGGGTCGGAATATTTCCTTTTTATTAAAACAGTTTACTTACGGGTTTTGAATTAAAGTCAGAATAAACATCCAATATGTTAATGAACAAGACTAACAGATTGGTCTTTGTAATGAAGACATAATTTGTTCTGTGTGACTTAGGAAATGGAGGATGCCGGCCAAGACCGACACAGGGCTCTAGAGTCGATATTATTTGGGCTATAGGATAGTTACCATTCTACATGGAGTTTACTAAATCATTGTTAACGTTATTTCCTGCCTAGAAAATAACCTGCAACTTCAAGGTAGAATATTAATAAGAATCCAACCAGATACAACAGTATGCAGATATTTATTTACTACAAAGTTAAAAACTCTTTGGATAATAAATATGAATAGCTAAAAGTTTTAATTTTCACGAAATTGTATATCCAGACTTTTGTAAATATGTCAATGTACCGCCACCCATTACTATCTGCAGTTAACAAACCAACACACACTGTTAGTTCATTCCAGTTAATCCTTCTATTTTACAGTATGACCTGTACCGGAGGTTGCGGTTACAGTTTTTAGTACTCCTGATGATGGGTGCTGTGACACCCGAAACATGTAGAGTG
>Ga0123354_10004751_pt1 | contig 19392 bp, 16 predicted proteins | sample TergutLab28metaG_2_FD_97872 | JGI IMG/M metagenome (GOLD analysis project Ga0123354, IMG submission 97872) | Labiotermes labralis P4 segment gut microbial communities from Petit-Saut dam, French Guiana - Lab288 P4 | ecosystem: Host-associated > Arthropoda: Insects > Digestive system > Gut ...
TACATATCCAGTTTTGTTTGTGGTTTTCCCTGTTGTCCACGTGAGTGCAGTTATGTTGAACACTGATTGGATCATCCAAAAATTGTAGGTTATCAGATGCATTTGTTGGGTTGTTTTTAGAGAACTGTAACTTCAAACAGTGTGATGATGATTGTCCATAACAATAACTCTTGACATGTGCAGTTTCCAACCAAGTAACTAAATCCATGGGCTTCAGTCCTTGAAAATCTAACAGGTTCTCAGACAGTCAAGATATTTCCACATTTTAGGAATCCAAACGTTCACTACTTTCTTCGTAGGAATTCAAGCAATTGAGTCAGATGAATTCAGTCCACACCCTCTCAACCTGTTTGTTTAAGCTCCATTCTGATACCCTTTCATGTATGTGGAGGTCTTCCAAGTGATGTCTTTCCTCCAGGTTGCAACTGAAACTCTGTATGCATATTGGTTCACCACCATGCAAGCTACATGCCCCACCCATCACAGCAGGCAAATTGTAGATTCTAAATTGCAAACGGGAAAACAGAAGATTTTAAAGTGATTGGCAGCAGGCATTACCTGAATTGAATCCACCATTAACTTCTGTGTTTAATGAACTCATACAGTTTTCAGCATGTAAAATTGCCCCTGTGTATGCCACGAAGGAATATGGGAAAGTAGAGAAATCTCTCCAGTTTTTCTCAACCTTGCAGATAGATGTAGGTGAGTTGGCATTTTGATGTTCTTGTCTCTTCATGAAAGAGTCCTCAGTATCCATTGGTTAGACGCCGGGGTGGGCAACAGAGCTGGCCTTGATGCTTTGCTGTAAGGACAGATTCCTTACTTTAATTGGGAAGTAAATACTGATTCTTGGGCCATCCAGCCCATAGGCTAGTATGACATTGCTCTGCTGTTTCCTGTCTCTCGTGGCCGTATGGCTATTAATTGTAGTTGTGAAGTAAATGGTGCAATTTTCATTTCGTAGTATTTCTTTTGCTTTTTCCATCTCCACTGCTGCCAAGATTAAAATGTGGCAGACCATTTTGGGGCGGGGGGGGGGGGGTTGTGGCCCTCTCCCATAATATTAGAAATGGGACAATTACCCACTTTCCAAATATGTATGGTAAGTTATGCACAATGGTAATTCAACTAATTTTCTTTGCAAATTATCATTACCAGAGACTGCCTTGGACACTCATGTTCCTGTCTGTTATCTGTGTCCCCAGTTGAATCAGTTCGCTGCCAGTGGATTGTTAGTTACATTCATGTGCTGGGGTATGTGGTGGATGGTATGATTTCCAAACCCTGGTGGGAGCAAGAAATTTTTCTTTCCCCAGAATGTACAGACAGGCTGTGGAGCGCACCCTGCTTCCTATTAAGTGGGTAAGGGGGTTCTTCCCTGGGGGTGAAGTAGCTATGTCATGAAGTTGACCCCTCACCTCCATCTAATGGTAGTGCTCGTGAGTGCTATACCTTCTCTCCCTGTAACCTTCCTGGTATGGAGAGGAACGACCTTACCTTTGTAGTTGTATGTCTTATAAGCGCAGCAGTAATTTGAACTTTTCTTTTCGCTATGCAGGTGTGCCTTGTGTTACATACACACAACTGTACTTCACCTTTTGCTTAATTGGGGGGGGGAATGAAACTTGGAAAGAATGTGGATCAAGGCTATTTGAGAACAGGGTGCTGAGCAGTGTGACCTAAGGTAGAGAGTGACATGAGGCTGCAGAAAGTACACAATGTGTTCTGTAAATTTTACTTTTCTTCAGATATTTTTAGGGTGATCATATCGAGGGTGATGAAATAGGGATGCATGTAGCATGTAGAAATACTTGTGTACATAATTTTAGTTGGGAAACTTGAAGCAGAGAGACCACTGTGGGAGCAACAGGCAGAAGAATTATACAAAGGCCTTACCTGACAATCCTCCTTTGTTACTTTCTGCAGCTGCAGCATCCAGCACCTGGGTGATTGGGTGACTTGGTTACATCAATGTGATTATTACTTGGGGATCTGAAGAACTGCTCTGTGGATTATAAAAAGTCTCTCATAATGACGAAGTTCCAGGTTTAAAGAACTGCTGAGTACCACATATCATCCAACAGGGTGCTGGTTTCATTTCACGTAGCCCCTACCCCACTTTTTTCAGAGGGCTTTCTCAGTTGCACAATGTAGTTCATAATGTTTAATAATTTTGAAAGTATTTTACTGCAAATTTTGACCAGAATGGTTTTCTGATTTGCTCAGTACCTCTTCTTTTCTTTTATTGCCCACCAAGTTGTATGTTGCTGCTTGAAATTCATTTTGGTAGCAGTTCTTGACATGTATTTTGCTTTCATTGTCCAATATTTACAGTGCAGTTAGTAACTACACAGCTCAGAGTATAGCCACTTTCATATTTCTGTCTCAGAGTATCACATTAAGATATGGGATGGCTATGTGAATAAAGTGACAAAATTTTCAGTACTCTTTTAGCATGGAACTTGTAGATTTTCTTGCACACATCAGCGAGATCTAGCACCATTGCTAGCTTGCAGACCATCTGATATTGTCTGATGAGTGAATGGGTTATTTTTATTTGTTCTGTTTTGTGCATCTTCAGCTTTCACATAAACATATCATAGCAGTACTTAACTGTAGTACATTCAGGTGTGAGGTTTGTCAAAATAACCATCACTAATGTGATATATTCAAGGCAATGGAGTGTATGTGAAATGTTATCTGTAGAGTGTGTGTAGCCAAGGTAGCATACCCATCATAGTGACGTCCTGTGGCCTGAATGGTTTGGTGTTTGAATCTTGGCAGCAGTAAGAGATTTTATTTTCTCCAGAACCAAGCATGTGGGCTCTGGAGTCCATTCAGCCTTCTTTACAATGGTTACTGGAATTCTATAGGGATAAAGCGCCCAGGACAGGAAGTTGAAACCTCTACGTAGTTTCTGTAGGTTAAGAATGAGTGGAGCTATATGTCTTTTCCCCCCTTGTGGGCATGGTGTGGACAGGAACAACTTTTTGTATGGAATGTTTTAGAGATTTTGAATTTGCCATATTATAAATACAGGGTAAAATGCTTAAACTGTGTTTGGTTTAAATCAGTGAAAATTTTTGTGGTTATGACATCATTGTTTCAAAGATGACCATGGTGTTCTGAAGACCAACTGCTGTCTCATACAGAGTGATGCTACATGATGTCATAATCCAGAAGACCAAAGTGTTAAAAATGTCTAAAGATCATGCATTGTGTTAAATTCAGTATCCGTTACGAATTTTTGTGCATGAATTTTTTGTGCTACTGTGTTGAGAGGACCTTTGTTTTTTCCTTTGGTGAGAATTGTGGATGGTAATGTGAGATACAGGGGTGCTGATAAGTCCTTAACCCGACCAGGAAGGAAACAAGCTAATGTTTCTGTCAGAATGGTGTGAATTTTCTTTGGCACGTTGCCTTGCAGGAAATAAAACTTGATGACAGCTTATGTCTCGATGTTGTTGAAATCGCACGCGTCCCTGACATGGTTCCAAGCGTGTTTCCATCCTGGTCGGGCTAAGGACTTATCAGCACCCCAGTAGTGTGGGAGAAGAGTAATGAATGTGTTGCAGTATCCCATTATCCTTCTCGTTTGTGTGCTGTCATTTGATTTATTAGATAATGTGTCTGTTCCCTTTGTGGTAATGACAGGCTTGAGGACTTATTATTCTCCCCCCTTTTTTTACAGGTTTAAAATTCTAGGGCTGCATAATTTCTTTGGTGTATTGTGTTATTGGTGTTCCCATTGTAATTTTTTATTTCAGAGTAGTATGTGGAAGTGTTCATTGAATTTTGCTGAATAGTACAGAAGGCTTTACTCAAAAATGTTATCTGCACAGTAAGGTGCTCACATTAAACCCTCCCCCATCATACTAATGGCATCTGGTCTGTAAAAGTGTTAACAGAATTTCTTATTTTTATGAAATGGTACCTGTTCAACATCCATCATGCGGGGGGCAGGAATAGTTTCTCTGTTCACACCAGTGTCTATGACGATGTGCATCCAATAATAAAAGAAAAATATCTGTAAAATAACTGCCTTGGAAGACATGACAAAACGGTATAACAGTGGATTTGTAGTGTTAGGTTTGTTATTATAGAGGGGAGATAAGGGTCGGTGTTGCAATAAGTGGGATGTTAGTTTCACATAAACCCCTCAATACTTGTGATATTCTGTGGCATATTGGCTAAACTTCTGTTTTGCATGCATTGGCAAGAGTGGATGTAGGATATATTTAGCATTTAGATCTTTTCAATGTGTTCCTGGAGAGTAACTTGTTTGTTGTCATGTTTGTAATAATTTGATACAATTTCAGCTGTAGTGGAAGACTCACAGAAGGCGTACCAGGATGCATTTGAAATTAGCAAGGCTAAAATGCAGCCCACTCACCCAATCAGGCTTGGCCTGGCACTAAACTTCTCTGTCTTCTATTATGAAATCCTCAATTCCCCTGACAAAGCGTGTCAGTTGGCGAAACAGGTTGGTTGGTTGGTTGGTTGATTGGTTGGTTGCTTGGTTGCTTGGTTGGATGGTTGGTGGGTTGGTCTGTATTAGGAAGTAGCACTGCTTTCAGAACAGTTGTGACCCAGTTGCTACATGGACATAGTAATTCATTGCTTGTTTAACATGACAGCACTGTGCCTGCTATCTGATTGTATGTCCTGTAGGACTTGCACTGTGTCACTTCTGTCCTAAATGTGTGATGTATCAATGTTCAGTTTTCTATTTAGGAACACAGTGCTGAAGCGAGGCTGGTCGAAAGGAACAAATGGCATGTCTGCAGTACTCCCACCCTAAATATGTAAAGCATAGAACATTTGATGAATAGTACAATCTTTTTACATTCTTTTTGCCTTGCCAGTGGTAGTGGAGGATTCACAGAAAGCTTACCAGGAAGCCTTCGACATTGCAAAGTCAAAAATGCAACCAACACACCCAATCCGTTTGGGTTTAGCCCTAAATTTCTCTGTTTTCTATTATGAGATAATCAATTCACCTGCGAGAGCTTGCCATCTTGCTAAACAGGTAGGATGTCTTATTGGCCATTAACATGGAGTGTTACATTTGTGTGTTTGTCCCAACCTTCATAAAGTGTTACATTTAGCTGAGTAAAATAGAGAAACTATTTGTAGCTGTTAATGTGGCACAGGCTGCATTAAAGCTGCGTTGTAGCTGATGAGGAAGTTGGAAGTAGTGAAGTGAATAGTGCAGTTAATGAACCCAACTGATGCAGGGCATTTATATTTACAAGAGGAATGGGCCTGTTTTGGTATACTGCAGAAATTTCTTTTATGGGTCTTGCCATTGAGACATCAGAACTGAAGTTAAAGATTGCAAATGGGTTCTTATTCCATGATGCATTGGTGAGGTAAGGATATTGAAACCATCTGAACAGTGAACTTTATAGAGGGCTGACCATCAAGTGCCAATTTGCACTCAGCTTTTGTAATTGTTTATAAATGGTTAAAGAAAGTTAAATAATCCTACAAGGTACATCTTATGGTCCCGTTTGAACATAAAAATGTGTAGTCAAGATGATAACATCACATGACCTGTGTGTTTGTAGGTTTGGTGATAGTGGTCCAAGATTTTCAGTAGTATAATCCTACACCTACTTTTTATGTAAATAAGGTGGTGTGTTGCTCTTGTCTACGATAGTTCATGAATAGATATCTGATTATTTTGAATGTCACAGATCTGTTGGAAGTTATTCTCTATTTTACTGAACAGGTTGAAATCTTGCATCTGAAGAATTGTATCATAACAAGTAATCACAGCATGTAGATGCTAACTGCATTTTTGTGTGGTTGATACTTCACTTGTTTAAGACCACTAGATTAACAAGTTGTTTGTGAATTGTGTTCATTTGGAAAGTAAAGTATTCTAATTTCGAATTTCTCCAGTGCAAGGACTGTGGCCATTTAAAACCATTGAAAGGGGAGAGAGGATAGATCTTGGACCAAGCTGAGGGGAAGTGTATGATTTGGATATGAATGACCCTGTTTAGTTGCATTCGCAGAATTGTGAGGAGTTACTATTGGCTTCAGCATGTCTGCCTGTTTACAGGTACACATGTCGAATAACCCTGATCCCAAAGGATGGTGTTTCATGAAATTTTATATTTGAGTATTTTTAAAAAATCTGTTGAGAAGATTGAAGTAGATTAACGGGTACTTGACCGGAAGACGTGTACATTAATGATAATTGCTCACTGAATTCTTCTAAGAATCAGAAATGTTTCAGACACAACTTGTAGAGTTGCAGTGAATTTTTTCCAAAATTTTGCCATTTATGAGATAATGTGGAAAAATATGGCAGAGTGAAACTGGCCACAGATGACACTATAGTATGGCACATGTGCTTTGCATGCTGGCTAACTAAGTCTAAAGACACACACTTATAATATGTAATAGTTATTGCCTTACAGTGGCAACAGTATTTATGTGAATGCACGTCAGTATTAAATTGTACATTGCCTTTCTTTTGCAAGTCTCACACAGTAGAAATGGTCCATATTGTGTGGTATTACATAGGTGAGATCTTTCTCTTGGTTGGATTATAGGTGTGTTCAGAGCAAATGAACTCATAAAAAACTGAAACTCATTAATTCACTGTCTCTAAGTCATATGTGCCTATGTGTATCCCTGACAGCTGCTGTGACCCATATAAAATTCACAGGTTATGTGAAATTGTAAGCTTCAATTATAAATTTTATGCTGTTATTCTAATCAAGTAATTTGGTCTTAGGATCACAGATACACATAACTTTCTTCAAGCCATTCCAAAATTTCACAGAATTCACATTCAGCCCTGGAGTGTTATATTGCCTTCCAACACCAAGTGGTGAGCTGAAACAAAATGGTTGTATGGAATTCAGTTCCTTTGCAGAAGCAAGTGCTGCATGTGTGTAGCTCTTAGTAGTACCACAAACAAGGATGTAAAGTGACCCACATGTAGGATGTCAATACACACGGGTCATTGGTCTTGACTGAGTTAAAAATTATTTGCAACTGTAACATCTGTTAATGTAAGAATTTCAGCTGTTTGCTAGTGAAATAAAGTTCCAGGATCACTTAGATTTGGAAAGAATAATGCCAGGCAAATGTAACACACTACACAGTTGTCCTGATCACCCTAGTACTTTTTTACATTTACAGTTCTTCCCCCTCCCCCCACAGTTGTGTTCTCTTGGTAGCGGTTGAAGGCTGTCATCATATGCAATGGAAGTGCTGAATCTGTGCCTAGGGTATGGTTACTTTCGTTTTCGGTATCACTGTGAACTTTACAGAAGTATCAGATTAGGGAATTGAAATTTACTCGTAGTTTTAAAGTAAGTGAAATGGGGAATGACAGTTACTATAACAACCTGAATCTCATGTACTGTATGTTCACGTTTTTTTAATGGCCATCACTACTATGCATATTGGCAAGAGGATGTAGTAAATTGCATAATGTTTGGGTGTTATCTTTTTGTTCATGATGGGAAACTGAAAAGTACCTTTTTATCTGTATGGGTTAGACCAGCCTGTATTTAGCATTTGTGATCCATTTAACATCATGCTCTACCATTCACTTGCAGCTTACATTGTGGTGTGTTTGCAAATTAGTAATACAATAACTATAGCTTGTGTGTAGTACTGAAGTGTAGTAGAGTAAGTTTTGTGTTTGGATACAGTGACAAACTGATTTGCCAAGTTGAACAGAGTGGCTTACATGTCTCTTGGTTTAATTTCATTGTTTCATATTGTTGTATTATATGAAAATCCATACACCAATACATAATAAAACTTAACGTTGTGATGGTGTATTGTGTATATATGGACCCATTTTTCTGAGTTCTTTAGAAATGTTGAGCTGCATGTGATTAGTAAATGAAGCTGTTACCGAACTGCATGCTGTGTTGCTACTTACATGCACACTGAACCCTGCCTCACAGTTTGGTCTTCTGACTGTCAGGTTTCTTGAATGTGCAGAAAGAATATAGGTGATAATACAACTCCTTGGCCTACCAAAGGAGTTTGCAGACTCACCTACATAACTATGTATCTTGACACGTGTAAAGTACAGTGACTGACATTTCTTGCAGAATGTCTTAACTTACGTTTTAATAAACTGTTGTGTAAGGACACTGTCAAGTACTGATTGTATTTAGCATTGGTGTTAAATGAGTGAATGAGAATGGGGCTTTGGTGGAATGATACTGACAGAGGAAAACCAAAGTATTTCGAGAAAATCTTTTCTCTTTGCCACTTCAGTCACAACAAATCCCATGTGGACTGGCCTAGGATTGAACCTGAGCCTGTGTGGTGAGAGGCCAGTGACTAACCATGTGAGTCATGGTGTGGTTGCTGTATAGTACATGTCAGGGATATATATGTTACTTACACCTAGTTGAAACTGGAATTTTTTTTTTTTTGGTGGTGGTGGTGAATCATTTTGTGATGGTAGAATGGAAGTATATATAGCTCCTGTCATTTATTGCATCACCAGTGTTGGAGGCAAGAGGTCAGTTTCACATCTTGGCCACATTACCCACAGGCGAATGGCCCCTGGTACCCATAGTAGGTTTGGGCAGGCCCCAGAGCCACTGGGGAAGCTTTGGGGTAGAGATGTAATTCCTTAGTCATCCAGCCCATTGTCTAATCAGTAGAGTGACTGAGCTATCTCTGCTTCCATTTGAATTCATAGTGTCAGTAAAATACCCACCTGGAAATTTGAATGTTGAAGATGTTAGTGATGTATGCACTTTTACTACTAGTGATGCACATTTGCAGTAGTATTTAGAGTGTTGTAATGGGTGTGGCAGTTGTAATGGAGTGTGTGATGGGTACATTCAGCCAACAGACAGATTTCACAGCAGGACTTTATCACAGTAATGTGCTTCGTCTTTTACCAATGTTAAACATTTGTGTCGTGCATGAATTCATAGGGACATTTTGGTCCATGTCAGCTGGCCAATTGACCCAAACTTCCCAAAATCAAAAGAAAGGTTTCTAGACCTTGTATGCCTGTCAGCAAGACATTACTCTTGTCTTGAAGTGGCTGTGTGTTTTTATTAAGTTAAGATCATGTGACAGTGGTAGATGAATGGAATATGAACTTGAAGGTTTTATGGCATGATGCTGATGACAACAGCAAAGCACTTGAGAAAAGCCTGTGCCATTGTCACTTTGTCCACCACAGATTGCACATGAATGGGCCTGGGATCAATCCCTGACCTCCATGCTGAGTGGCTGATGAAGTATATAAGAAAAGTATAACTAGCTACCAGCACAGTTCGTTCAGAAATGATGTGGAATGCAATGATAAAGGCCAGGACAGTTGTCTAGGGTAGTTTCGAGAGTTATTGCTTAATTATTAGAAAATGTGTTAATTTTGTTGGTCAAAGTTCACTAAACTGATTGTATTTCATAATTTTTATACAGTTACATGTCACAAAAAGTTTAGCTATTAATGCAGCATAATTGTTGTCTGTTGTGGAATCAGAAAACAAACACTTTACATGTGATGTTTCCTGTCCAAGTATGTGTGATAAAGAATCCAAGTGAACATACTACATATTTCTGTTGACACAGCAGTTGAATAGTATAATGTTCATAATTATGGTGAAGTTCATTGATGCATTCACATTTTCTTTCATATTGAAACTTGCAAGTCAGACTTTTGACACTGTTTTCTTCTGAAAAGAATGTTTGATTTGTTAACGTGTAAGAAAAGTGCATTATTTTGTAAACTTAATGGTGATGTTTCCATAATACAGATTTGTAGTATGTTCTAGACATATATCGCAAAACACTGCTTTTTGTGTCTCTTGATATGTAGTAAAAGTGGTCAAGGCCAACGTTAGTGTTTGTTACACTTACGACACACACTGATTGAATTTGGACCAGCCACAAGTAATAACTGATGATCAATTGAAAATGTTTTCTTTTAGTTTGGTGTTTTGTGTTGACATCTTGCATGAATATATATATATGTATATGTAAATCAATTATTTTGATTGTGACCCATGCTAATTAGTCCTTGAAATGTGTTCAGCATTTGCATTTGTAATACGTGCATAACATAATTTTGTAATTAATGCAGGTTACTCATTAGTTGTTTTACAGGGGGAGGTCAGACCTTTAGATTTTTATGACCAGTAATCAGTATATTCCAATCAAAAATTCATTGGGCTGATCTGCAGCCATGTCTTGTGAGTGCAAGTTAATTCTGTTATTTTCTTTTGTGTTCTGTCTGGTTAGAATTGCATAAATGTGATGTGACTCTTAGACTTGTTACAGAGTGAACACTTAATAAATGGGGCCCAGTGGAAAGTGATACACTTAAAGTGACAGGAACTGTGTGTTCTTTGGAGGCTTCACCTGGAGATAAAGGACACCCATCTATGTTGTTGAGGCCTGGGCTGTGTTCCTGAGTAATGATCACTACCGACTTAAGCAGTTGCATTTTCTTGGGGGAATTAAAATTTTTGACAGGACATGAGGGGGGGGGGGGTTGGCCTAGCACAGGGGTTCCTGCACAGGAAAACAGAAGAACATGATTGTACGTTGTTGCCCTGCATGGGGTTTACAGTGGTGATCTCGCAACAATATTGAGAATCTCTGTCTAAGATTTATCTTTAAAATTTATACTTGTTATTTTTCTCTGATTCAGAAATTTTGCAATCAGTGTTGCACTTTTTTTTTTTGGTGTACTAACTTAGATAATCTTGGTCATATGGATGAGCTCACTTGTAATTTGGAATTTACTGGGACTCACATTCTGTTCTTTGTCCTGTATTTCCAATGTCTAATAGTGAAACAATACCTTAATTTGTGTTTGTAGGCATTCGACGATGCTATTGCGGAACTTGACACATTGAATGAAGACAGTTACAAGGACTCCACGCTCATCATGCAGCTTTTGAGGGACAACCTCACGCTTTGGACCTCTGACACACAAGGGGATGGAGATGAACCCCAAGAGGGTGGTGATAACTGATCTGGCCCTCTCGAAGAACCCCCGAATCCCCGTTCCACATAATTATATAAAATATACAAAAATAATCTTTTCTTTCCTCCAGTTCTTCATTCCTCCCAGCCCTTCCCTTCTTGTTCCCATCCCCCCTCTCACTTTTTCGGTCAAGTCGGTATATATATATATATATATACATATATATGTGTGTGTATATATATATATATATATAAAATAAGACAAAAATGAATTCACATACACATCTACACACATGCAAACACATTTAAGACATACCTAACTAAACTACATTCTGAATGATGTTCCATGTTTCCAGAGATTGGCAGTGAAGTATATGGATGGGTTAGCATTTCTTGTGAAGGCTGTCCTTTCCATTTCTCTGAAAGAAACACTGGCTAAATTGCATGCACCAGGAGTCTTATGTTTCTAGTGCGATAGTGGCATTAATGAAAGTAGCCGGTTGCATATGTCATGGTTGTTTCATTTTAATTAGTCCACATTCATATGGGTAATTGGAAGTGGGTAATAAATACTGGTTTTTCTGTTAAAATATGATTGATTCTTGTTTCCAAATTATGCCAAAAATTTAGAAGGGAACTCTGAAATTTGATATTGTACAACAAAATATGGATGCTTCTGCTGGAAACAAAGTCTCAGTTGGAAGAACAAGTATGCATGGAATAGTACCACTAAGGGAATTGCAGTTGTAAACGAAGTTCTGTGTGATTTTGTCTTCATTGTCAAATTTGTCGTTGCATTTTTTTTCTCTATCCCATGCTGTAAAGAAAGTAAGTCACCGGATGTTTTATTATTGCCTTGAGAAGCCAATAAAAAGCCAAATTATTCAAATCTGTGTGCAAAATAATAAATATATAACGAGATTTTGGATCCTGTTATTTATATTAGAACTAATTGTGAACCATAATTATTGATTTTATAGACCACTGTTAAGTAAACACTAAATAATGTCTAAGTAATGGAAAATTTGCTAATCCTTATACATCTGCCATATTACATCCCCAGACTGTTGAACACATTTCTGGTACATGTTAAAATATATTTAATTTGTTCAGCTGTCAAGATTTTAATAAATTAATTGGAAATGTCTTAAATTTTCAAGTTCCCGTGTCTCCTGTACTGGTTGTTTTGCCGTTGTTTCTTGTAAGACTGAGTTTTTGTGTCCTGGACTTGCTGAATTCTGTGTTCTTCACCTTTCTGGTTGCTCCAGCTGTGTTATTCACAGTTCTGCAAAGTGAGAGGGATTTTGGTGTAATATTTTATTGTAGCTGTTCGAAAGCTGATAAACACCGTTGTGATTCCTTGTCTAATGCTGATGTGCAGAACATATATAGCTTTGCCAGATTTGCTCAAAATTTCTTCTGGGTTATCAGTCATACATGGTAGCACTTTTTAATGAAAACAGTTTCTCTGCCATAACAGTTTTGTGAGTTTGTACAAGAGAAGTACAGTCCATTTTTTGCAAGGTGATTTTAAATTACTGTGTTTTTTATGTTGAGGAAATGAGTAGTAAAGGTCAAAACAGAAATGGCTATCCATGCCAAGAAATTTTGCATTGTTCGAAGATAATGTTCATTGGTAGTATCAACCGAAAGATATATGAGTGACAAGTGGTAGGTAGTATTGTATGCTTGTACCAGTTTTAGACAAATGTATCTGTTAACCAGTAAAAAAAGAAGAAGCTTTCTACTCGAGATTCTTTGTAGAATTCTGGGTCACTTGTATGTCGAAACATAAACTCCTAGCACCGTATGCTGCATTGAAATTTAACTCTTTCCATCTACTCCATTTTCCCAGTAATATCATTTGGCATTCATGTATATGTTATAATTCATCTGTGAAGATAAAACCCTTTAAATAACCAAAGAAAATACAAGCTAATTGCTGGATAGCTTATTTAAAAATCGATTTTCCATTGACAGTCTCCTCCTCTCAATTTGATGTGGAATATGTTGTGTTGTAATTTTTCCTTTCTTTTTGTATATGGTGTATGTGCCTTTCACCTGTAAGGCCTAAAGTATTGTGGAATTCAGTTTACAGATTTAGTTTGCAAACTTATTTTTTCATGTCAAAACCAGTGTTTGTGTGTCACAGATAACAATATTACTTGGTGATGAAGTGGGCCATTTTGTGTCCAGTCTTTGTATATGCAACTTTCTGACACATGATAGCCTCATGTTGCACGTCAGTTCTCCCCAACACCTTGAAATTGTTATGCTTTGCTATTAATTCATCAGATTTAAACATGTACTGGCCGCTGTTAACTTAATTTGGGTCAGAATTTAGAATATTTCTGTAGGCTCGTTTATTTCATGTACTTCCGAATTCACCTACTCTAAATTTCAAAATTTCTATTCTATTCCTATTTTTTTCGCAGTGCATCATTGTAACATTATTAATGCTAAACGTAGTGATCTTATGTTTATACTTCGTAATTAATGCGTTTCAAAGAGGTGGTGTTTGTAAATAAAACTGTAAAATTAATGTAGAAGACTTGTTTAAAGTGTTAAATTCCTGAACACTCCTCCGTTTCATTCTTGTTAATGTTCATTGAACTTCGTGATATATTTGTTCCTGTGTTTGGTGTTTTTTTTTTTCAACTTAGATTTCCATGTGGAATGGACTAGATTGAAGCAGTGCTTGCGTGAGACAGATTTAGCATTCCATTCTGAAGTGGTGTTCACATGGGCCATTTTCATACAGTGAGCTTATGGTTTTGTAACATTAATGGTAATGCAGAAATGAAATTTATGTGTAGGATTGTACAGATGAGGGGTTCAGAGTGGTTGTTGATCTTATGAAGAGTTAGCTGTGTCATGTTGTAACAGTATTTCTCCTTACAGTCCTTCCACATGTTGGGATGACTTGGAAATGACTTCTGTATAAGTATGGTGACTAACATGGTAGGAAGAGTTAGTTACATTGGTAACATTCAGCTAGGTCATTCCCATATTTGTACTGCTGCTGGTGTGAAGTATGGGATTTTATCAGTTACTTCAGCTGTAACAGCATAGTGTTATAGTAGTAGGTTTGAAGTGACCAGGGTACATGCATTTACATGTCTTATTATCTTATACCCACTTGTATCAAAGCTTTTAATTTGGATTTGTGCATAAAGAATTAGTGAAGTGTGGTCGAAGGAACGAGGTGCAATGAGAAGTGGTGATTGTACTTTATATTATTCCGGAGGTGAAAAGACTGAAAGAGGCATATCAGTAGTGGTGCATAAAAGCATGGTGACAAGTGTTGTGAAGATTGTGTGTAATGACAGAATTATTGCTCTTGAATCAAAGGCAGAAACCAGTAAGTATTTTGTTAATGCAGGTGTACATGCCTACATCTGAGTTAGGGTGACTAAATGGAAGAAGTGTATGATAAGGGGATGGAAAAAGTGTGACAAACACCACCATAATGGGAGACTGGAACATTGTGATTGATTGGAGGTAAATTGTATCGAAACATTATTGATCTACGTGGACTGGGAAGGAGAAATAAGAGAGATCAAAATGCTTATTGACTTCTGTTAAAGGAATGGATGTACCATCAGCAGCATATGGTTTAACAAGCCTGAGAGAAGATTGTAGACCTGGAAAGCACCAGGAGATTGAAATTGATGTCAGTTGGATTACATACGTGTGAAGCACTGGTTTAGAAACTGTATTAAATATGTGCAAACACTTCCTGGAGCAGATAGTGACTGACCGTAACATACTGGTTGTGAAGAACAGTACAAGATTGAAGAAAATCATGATGCTCCAAAAAAGGAAAAACCAAGATGGGATGTGGAGAAGTTATATGCTAAATGACAGAAAGTGTAAGATACTCCAGAAGAGAAACTTGGTGAAAGTGGGAATATGGAAGTGCAGTGGAACAATATCAAGAAATGTGTGTGTCTGTGAGAGTCAAAAGGAGAGCAACAAAGTTGTGGATTATGCAGGAAAGGATTAATGAAATGGATGAACACAGGAAGTGTAAAAATGTCAACCATGGAGAAGGATTTAATGTACATGAAGATGAAGGAACTTGCAAACTGAAGTGGAAAAAGCTATCAGATGAGGGATAGGAAGGGTACAGAAGATGATTATGTTCCTGGGAATGTCCTGAAACTGCTGGTAGACGATGGTCCCAGATTAATGATGCCACTGATCAACGACATGTATGACATTGAAGAGTGGTCTGGGGATTTCTTTGAAGGTACAATGATTGCCTTAAAGAACCAAAAGCTACAAAATGCAGTGACCATTGCGGTCAGCCTCATGACATATATAGCAAAGGCAGCGAGGATACTAAGAAGAAGAATTGAAAGGAAGATGGAGGATGTGCTTGGAGAAGATTAGTTTGGATTTGAAAGAGGAAAAGCACCGATGTATGCAGTTAGGATGTGCAGAATAATATCAGAATGACTTTGGACATAGATGAGGAATTGTGTGCATGGTTCATAGTTTGGCAGAAGGTATTTGACTCTTTTAATCTGGACCAAATTAATGCAGATCCTAAAGGGAACTGGTATCAGCTGGCGATGAACAATTCTGATTAACAAATCGTACATGGGTCAGAGTCTTACGCTGAAACTGTACTAAAGTGAGAAGAAGTGTGGAGGTTTGAGGAGGAGTTAGACAAGGATGCTGTTTGTTGACAGTTTTATTCAACTTGTACAGCAAATACCTTAACAGGAAGCGTTTGAAAGTTTTGGAGACTTCAGACTAGGAGGAGAAGTAATTTGCGCTGTAAAATACACAGATGACCTTCGGCTTCTGGGGAAGAAAGAAGTGGTGCTACAGGGCATGATAGACTGAAAGTTTGAAAGTTCTGTGAGATGGAAATGAATGCGGAAAAAAACTAACGTAATGGGGATATCAGCTCAACAGTCTCCAGCACAGAATATGGTCTTATCAAAAACAACAGTAGAATGTGGAATATCTCAACTGTTTGGTTAGCATGCTAATAAATTTTGCAAGGTATACGTATGAAGTTAAATTCAGGATTGTCACAGCAAAACCAGCATTCAGCAATAAGAAGGCTGTTATCACCAGCAGGTTGTACTTAAATTTAAGGAAGAAAATGTAACGTTCTACATTTGGGGCATAGCGTATGGTGTTGAAGAAGAATGGTGATCAGTTGGACTGATTGTGTGAGAAATGAAAAGTGTTGTGTAGAGTCAAAGAGGAAAGGAATATCCTACAAAGAATAAAAAGGAAGAAGGCTAACTGGATTGGTCACATTTTGTATAGGAGCTGCCTTCTAGGACATTGGTGGGGGGTGGGGGAGAATAGCAGTGATGGTAGGATGATGATGAAAATGTAAGCAGCTGTTGGATGACCTTAAGGAAAAGGGAGGATACAATTGAAGGAGGATGCAGTAGATCGTACTCCATGGATAATTGTTTGGAAGAGGCTTTGGACCTTTTGTAAGACAGAATACAGAATGAAGGATGATACAAGAACGAAGTATAGGATAGTTGAACCAGGGTTGGAAGCAGGAATTTATGTGAAAAGAGAAAGGATATCTTCCATTGTCTCATAAAGGACTAGGTGATGGCATCACGTTAGAATCAACACCAAACTCAAATGTGTAGTTCTAAAAGAAATGGAAGTCTACATGAAACCTACAGCAATATATGGGAAGATCTTATGTCTGGTATCCAGAGTCTGGTCCTTGAGGAATAATATTGACAAGAATTAACACAGTATGTATATAAGACATGGGAACATTTGACTGAATTGCTGAGTGGTTCTGAGACGTGAGATTGAGGTTCTGACAGCGATGACAGTTTAAGTCTTCTGGGATATTAGTGTCAAGCTGATGGGCAGATGGATACTGACAGTGTGGAAGACCATCTTTCATCCTCCATGTTCAGGGTCTAAGAAATCCAAGAATGTTATCTGTGCTGGGAAAAATGGATGTGTGGTATAGGTAAGGGTAACTTGGGGTAGCAAGCCAATGTAGATGATTATCAGTTGGCAGTGTCTTATTTCAGAAAGCGTAAATGCTCAGTTCTGAGGCTGAGGCTTGGTCCCAAGTGTGTGGTGATGCAGTGTTCATAAGCAGATTTAATCATCCGATCACTTTTGAGGCTAGGTGCGCACTGGCAACTGCAGTTGCCCGGTTGGAGAACACTGCTTTATACGAGAGCGTTCACACTGGCAACTTTTCAGTTGCGGCAACAGAACAGTTGCTGCCTGCTGCAGCTGACCCATTCTCCAGGCAACAGAAATGTTGCTGATAACGTTAGGACGCACATGTTTCAGTTTGTCCGCGCGCACTGGCAACTAAACAGTTGCTTGCTAGCTGCAGTAAGGTGCACAAATGTTGTGTCTTGCGTCATAGGCTATGTTTGTTGTAGAGGACATAGAAAAGTTAATATGCGAGGTGGAGAGAAGACCACCTTTGTATAATAAAAAAAAAATGAAAGACTATAGTGACAAAAATCTGAAGGATAAATTGTATGAAGTTAGCAAGTCACTCGTCACGAATTGGGGTGAGCTTCCAGCTGAACTTAAATCAGAAAAAGTTCGTTAATTTTCTTGTTCATGTTTTTGGGGATCATGCTGATGATTATATTAGGCAGCAGCGTACATACTATAAAGAAAAACACAGAGGCTTTGGTAGTTGCTGTTAGGGAGATAGGCGTAGAAGTAGATACTGAAAAATTGAGTACATGGTCATGTGTAGAGATCAATGTGGGACGAAGTCACAGTGTAAAAATTGATAATAGTTCCTTTGGAAGGGTGGAACATTTCGGATATTAGGGAACAAATCTAATGAATCAAAATTCTATTCAGGAAGGAAATAAGTGCAGATTGAAGTTACTGAATGTCTGCTATTCGGTGCAGAATCTTTCGTCTTCCAGTTTGCTATCCAAGAATATAAAGATTGAGGTATACAGAACTACAGTTTTCCTGTTGTTTTGTAAGGGTGTGAAACTTGGTCAAAAAAAAAAAAAGACAACACGACTCCCACTGTTAACGCACTCTCGAAACTGTTATACCTGTATTCAGACTTTGACAAGAAAACGGAGGGACAATTTTAATGACATAAGAGAATGTATTTTGTGAAACAATTTATTTTCACGAAAGAAATATCCGTGCTGGCAAGAAACATTGTTACATTTTACCGTGCTGCCAGGAAACTGCCCTTGTGGCGAAGTGAAATACTTTGCGAAATACTCTCTTACAGCAGTGCCTCGAACGCTGCCTCTTGTCCCTACAGGCTGTACACTTTCCACATTCATACAAAGTGTCGAACTGAGTGCCATCATTTTTCCTTACATAATTGTGTAGAACGCAGCAAGCTTTCAAGGTGTCACAAAAGTCAGGTTTTATATCAACTGGTCTATGGAATATTCTCCATTTATTAGCCAAAATTCCAAAGGTGCATTCGACTATCCTTCGTGCTCTTGACAACCTGTAGTTACTCGTATATATACGTTTCAGAAATTTTAACTTTTTGTTGGGAAATGGCCGTAACACGTGCTGTGATATGGCGAACGCCTCGTCACCTACAAGCGCAAAAGGGGTGGATAATCTGCATCACAGGGCAGAACCCTGGAGTCTGGAATATTCAGTTTATTGCTGTCCAAGTAATTTTCCAAATGTCGAGTTTTTAAACACATTAGTCACTCGACGAACCGTAGGCTCCAACCTCTACTGATATGAAACAATAGTCTATATCCGCCACTGCCATGACCGTAGATAAGTTCTTGTAATTGAAAAATTGAGATCACTCTCATTTGGCATCCTTATCCTAATGTACTTTCCATCAACAGCTTCTATGCAATTCGGAAAATTAGTCCTCGTAGAATTCATCGGCTTTGCGTATCCAGTCATGTTTATCTCTTGCTGACATATAGGCCGATTTCAGACATTCCCATATCGTGTCACAGGTATCTCTTACAATTTCACGTACAGTTGTAGCACCGAGAAGGTACTCATTTAGGGAAATGAAACTGCTACCCTTCGCAAGGTACCTGCGAACAGCATATTTATTCATTATTAAAACTGAAATCAATTGGAAAAATTAAGAAAAGTATTTATCGAAAACAATAGATAGTAGACATCTTTCAATTTGTTTTAGGAAACGAAATTCAGGCACGGTGGAAGAATCTAAGGACGTGTTTCAAGAGGGAGAATCAGAAGAATGCCATATCTGATGAGGGAAGCAGAATACGTAAATATCTATATTTCGACCAACTGTTATTCCTTTTACCTCACATTGAAGATCGCGAAACGCAATGTAATTTAAACACTCTAAATGATGAAGAGGAATCGAACAATACGCAAGAAGAAGAGAAGGAACGTCCTCGAAATATTGGGGGGGGGGGGGAAAGGAACCAAAAAATTCCACGGGGAAACCCCCCCGCAGGTTTTGGGGGCGAAAAAAAATAGGGCGATAACGGA